>ERZ1026792.38-NODE-38-length-151354-cov-7.481396_pt1 | contig 151354 bp, 118 predicted proteins | sample MGYA00520884_ERZ1026792 | MGnify/ENA primary metagenome ERZ1026792 (study PRJEB33270, sample SAMEA104284473) | anaerobic digester metagenome | biome: Anaerobic digester microbiome; feature: mesophilic sludge digester; material: Anaerobic digester biomass | place...
ACGCCGAACTGGCAGGCCAGCGGGGAGCAACCTCAGCCTGGTTCCTCAAGCCGGTGGATGGAGTCGACGCCAGCAAGCCGGACTCGTTCCAGCTACTTCGCTTTGCCGTCAACGGGGAAGAGCGTGCTATTCGACGCTCTGCCAAGAAGACGGGTCAGACCTACACCGCCAACGTCGGCCAAGGCCTCATTGACGCAGCCGAACCCGTAACCATCTCGTACACCTACCAGACCATCACGCGCCAGCATGGCCATCTGCTGTTCTTCGATATCGAGCAACCCACCCGAGACCTCAAGGTCGACTTCGACTACACCGATTGCGGCATCGACACCGTTAGCACCCTCGACCTCATCCCGTCCGTCAGACCCACGCGCATCGAACACTCCCCAGACAGCGTTCCCAACCCAACCGCACCATCCGAGTCGACCTCGACGGCTGGATCTTCCCACGATCAGGCGTGGCGTTCGTCTGGACGCTGGACCGTGAAGTATCTGCGGCAACGCCACGCTCATTCTGAAACTCAAGTCTGGCACCGTTGGGGTTCGCTTCAGCCGCTGGGCGTAGGTCGGATGCGCGCGAAGGGGTAGGTACTGACGGTCACCGCATCACCAAGAGGTGCTCAAGTTGCAGCCGTGTAGTCTTGAGCTACCACCTCCAGCTGGTCACAACCAGTGATCCTCCTCTGTTAGGTCATCCATCACATGCGCACCTTGTACCTGGATAGCTACCTTGGTCCAGTACAGGATCGGTCGGTCTTTGAGGCCTCGGTGTCACCGCACGACTACGACGTGGTCGTCTGGGAGCCGCACCACACGTTCCGACGCTACGAAGATCGCGCAAATGGAAACTTGGAGAAGGGCCGTCCTGCGCTGTCGGTGGACATAGGGGGCAAGCTTCGCGCCCTTACAAACGAATGGCGGAAGAGATTTCGGGAATATATGGTGGACGGTGGCATTCTGGTCGTTTTGCTCCCTGATGACGTCAGGCTGATGCTGGAGAGAGACCTCGAACGCATCGCGCGCAACTCGTGGAGCAATTCGAATCCTTCCAAATACAGCGCGTTGGACATTCTGACGGCCATCCCGCTCGGCGTGAAGACGTCCTTGGAGGGAACGGGTCGCATGATTGAGATAACTGACCCCAGATTTTCAGGGCTGGCTGCGGCTTGGGACGGCCACTTGACTTACCATCGATCAATCACGGCGCCTGTAGCCACGCTGGCGCCGGGACTGCGAATCCAAGGCACCCAGCGGGTAGTAGGCGGGCGTGTTAAGGGTGAGGAAAGAGGCACGGTAGTACTGCTGCCTGATGTTCAGCGCGAGGGTTCCGGCATCAATAGCGGGTCGAACCAAGCGAGTCGTGGCAGCGATGTACTAGCCGACGAGTTCAATCGTTGGTTGGCTGAAACGTTCACAGAAGAGCCAAATGAGCTACCAGACTGGACTAAAATCTATCAGTTTGCGTCAGAGCTGAAACGAGACGCTACGCGGCAGAAACTCGAAGAGCAGCGTAGCAACGCCTCAAAGAACCTTGAGGCATTGGCAAGTTCCCAGATGCAGGATGATCGTCTTAAACAGCTCATAGCCGCGACTGGAAAGCCGCTTGAGGAAGTTGTTTCTGAAGCCCTTTGCTTTCTAGGCTTCAAAGTAGAAGAGCGCGAGGGGCGTCGAGCCGATATCTATGCCACTGGCAGTAGCGGCGACAGAGTTCTTGTCGAGGTCAAAGGGGTTTCCAAGAGCGCAAGTGAACGGAATGCGGCCCAGCTTGAGAAGTGGGTGCTAGAGGCCATGGATGCCGACGAGCGACGCAAGGGTATCCTGATTGTCAATGGATGGAGAGATCGACCGTTGTCGAGTCGCTGCTCGCCAGTCTTTCCAAATCAGATGGTTGGCTTCAGTACGGCGCGCAGCCATTGCCTAATGACGACGACTCAGTTGCTCGGAATGGTCATTCGTTGCGGCGAGGACAAGTCCTTGCTGCGCGAAGCCGAGGAGAGCATCCTGTCGACAGTTGGGCGGCTCGAAGGGTGGGATGATATTGGTTCGATCTTCGCCAAAGTGCCAGATGACGAGATCCGTGGGACTTAGCGGACAAGATGCTAGACGGTCGCCCTGAATCGCCGTTTTTCCAGGTTTGAGAGGAACCCTTAGAAACCGCTCATCTCGGCTCCAAGCGCTAGCTCTGATCGGCTTCATGAGGAAGGAGTACTATGGCTGACCATATATCGACTCACTACGTGAAGAGCGGGTACGCAACGTCCGACGACATTGTGCTGAGCCAGACGCCGACCACGCGTACCGTGCTCCGCCCTGCGCTTCACGCTGGTGGCGTCAGAGGGGAGGTCATTCGCCAGAAGATCGGAGAAGAGGGCAATTGGGCTGACATCAATGATGTCGATTTCCGAAAGCTTCCGGCTGATTGCGGTGTGGCGATTGAGCTAAGCACCGAAGCCACCGCTCTTCTACACACGAAACTCACGCAGCTATACGAAGTCCAGAAGCAGAAAGGGGCTGCGCCTGGTGACCATAGCTATGTTGTCGCCGGGAGCGATGAGGTTGTTCTAGTAACCGGTGCCACGCGACAGAAGGCGATCAAGGAACTGGTTGACGGAGACCATTCCGAGGAGTTCTGGAACGAACTTGCCAAGAAGGATGCCGATCTTGCATCTCGCCTTGCTGCTAGTCAGCTCCAGCTTGTCCGAGAAACTGCGATACGGCAGTTTGCCGATGATATTGCCACCTACGTTAGCGACGAGGATCACTGGCAACAGTTCTTTGAGACCCATCCGTGGATGCTCCAAGCTGCATTCTCCTCCCCTGTATTCATGCTACGGGGCGAGGCGTACGTAGGCGGGAAACGAGCCGCTGGTCGACAGGGCAGCGGTGGCGTAGCAACGGATTTCCTCTTTTCAGACGAAAGCACAAAAAGTTTCGCGGTCGTCGAGATTAAGACACCTGGAGAGAAGCTCGTTGGTGGGCTGCATCGAGGTAGGGCAGATAGCGGCGATGCCCAAGAGATCTATTCGGCCTCTCCCGGACTTAGCGGCGGAGTTGTCCAAACGCGGAATCAGATGGCGGTAGCGGTTGACCACTTCAAATCAGTAATCGGTGATGAGTTCAAGGACCTGAATCAGATCCATCCCAAAGGCGTTTTGATTGTCGGCGATTCGTCGGGTCTCACGGAGCGAAAGAAGGCTTCGTTCAATTTCTTCCGGCAGGGACTGTTTAGTATGACTGTCATTACCTATGATGAGCTACTCAGCCGTTTAGGGATTCTCTACGACGTCCGCGTTGAGGAGCTGGGTGAGCCCAAGCGCTGAGTCTCCAATGACATCCAGTAGTACTCCGCCGTACGTCGTCATACTTCGCGCGTGACCGTCGCTTCAGCGCGCCACACGTTGCACCCGATCCTGTACAACAGGGTTAGAGAGCTGGTCGATGAGGGGCACTCAAGCACTGCGGGGATCAGCCGCCCCGGGTCTCCCAGAATCAAACCAGTGTCAAACGGAAGGGCACGAGGACCGACCGAAGCCGAGCAATCCCTGACCTGGTGCGACAGCATCAGTTGGGCTGAACCGTCGTGCCGGGGAGTGCCGCCTGCGGAACGTTCGCCGGGCTCGACCCGGCACGTCGGAAGTAAGGCGCCGCTCCGAAGTTCCGAGTGTTATGGGCCCCTGCGAACCAGGCCAGCCCACAACACTCGGCCCTTATGCCGGTGATGTAGTCAAGTGGGTGGTGTAGAGCTAATCGACTCTATCGGCGGCGAAGACCCGTCGACGACGGTTCGGGCGGCGACGCGGGCGCAGTTGAGGGCCCCTGCATGGATTTTGGCTGAGACCCTGGAGGACACCCTCAGCCCGGCAGACGGTCTAGGTGTCGACGTCCAAGGACTGCTGCCCCGGCCTGTCTTCGGGTCGGTAGATCGGCACCTCAGCAGCAGGGTCTCTGCTGGCACTGAGGAGACGCGAATCCCAGGTGCACAGGGATTCTGCCTTTCCGATGGCAGCCGAGCAAAGATGGATCGCGTCGGCAGGCTTCAGAACCCCACGCTCAACGACCGCACGTGCTGCGCGAGCAATTGTTCGATCAAGCTGGATCCAAAGAAACGCTGGTGAGTCGAAGGCCTCGTCGATCGACCGCAGGCCTTGGCTCGGCACACCCCCAAGATGAGCAACTTCCACCCGGACCATTTCGGACGCGACTATCCGGAGTTCCCCGCGGATAGCGGAACGGAGCAGTGCAGCGCTGGCGTCGAATCTGGCGGTGCCGGGCGAACCAACGAACAACTCGATATACACGCACGAATCGAGATAGATCCTGGGAATTTCAGTTGCCATGACTCTCTCGGTCGTCGTCGCGTAGCTCTCGTACGAACTCCTCCGGCGTCTTGTCACCGGTCCTGCCTGGGAACGCTCCGAGCAGCCGCTCGATATCGATACTGTTGTTCAGCGATGGCAACTCGCTCAGATCATGGACACCAATTCGGGTTGTTTGCCCTCGTGCATTGAGTGTCAACTGCCCGTGCGCATACACCCTCCGCCCGAAAAGGGACTTGATCCGATCGACGTCAACCTCAGGTTGATCACACCTGACAGGACGCCGACTCAACTCGTCCCTGATCCCGAACCATGGCTTCTTGCTCCTCGCGTTCAAGACATCGACAGTCCCATAGATTCCGCCGATTGCGGTCGAAGCTGGTTTGAGCGCCCTATCGACGTTGTCGATCAACCTCCTCGAGACTTCGGTGGTCGCATCCTCGCCGCCGTTCAGCAGCCTCAGAGTCAACCCTTCAGCGCCACCGGCGATCTCTCCAGCCATCTTCTTCGAGCTTCGCAGCGCCCGTTCGTCAAAGTCTGGCGGTAGCTCATCACGAGCTTCGACCATTTCGAGACCCCGGATGAGCTGCAAGACACTTCGCTCAGGGTCGGCCCCAACCGCGGCGGGTTCGGGGCGAACTTCCAAGGTAGCGGCCAAGCTTCCCAACTTGAGGTCAGTCACGTACCCACGGACGACCCGCTTCTTGGACCCGGACACGCTCTTGGCGACGCTGCGAAGAACATCATTGGCGTGCTTCAGCACTCCGGAAAACGCGTCCAACGAGATCTCTCCGGACTGACCTTGCACAATCAGCTCGAACCGGGCGACCCCCATACCCCCGACTCTACAGGAGAGCACCGACAGCCCAGCAGCCATGCTGCGGCGTGGACACACAGCACATATCGACGCCACATATTCCCGCCCGATGGACCGCTCACCCCACTCGATATCGGCCCTTATGCCGTGCTCGACAAGCACGTGCCGGGGTCGAGCGGCACGCGATCGCCGCCTGTAGATTTTAGCTCAATCGCATACGTTGTCCTGGGGACTGCTCAGCCCCACATGGTGCAGAGCGGAACTGCGGAGATCCGGTCGCCGAGTTCGTAGATGCCCGGGCCGCTGTGGATCACCGCTCCCGCTGTGAACTGGTCGCCGAGTTCATCGCGCAGCCATGCCAGATGGCGGGCATCCTTGCGTTGAGGAGCGGTGCCCGCCTTGAACTCCAGCGCAACGATTCGGCCAGGCCCAAGTTCGACAACGAGGTCGATCTCGCGTCGGCCCGCTTCAAGCCTCAAGTGATGAAGTGCAGGCCGAGGGTGCGTTTGAGCGACCTCCGGGCGCAACTGTGCGACGGCAAACGCATCGAACCACCGGCCCAGAAGCTTGGCATCGGACATCACCGCCTCGAAGGTCAGCCCGGCCGCTGCAGCGGCGAGGCCGGTATCGACGAGGTACCGTTTGCCTGTCTTGGTGAGCCGCTTGATCTGATTTGTCGACCATGCCGGCACGAGGTCATACACGTAGAGGTTGCGGAGCAGCTGGTCGTACTCGGCAGCTGTCTTGGCGTTGATATCGGCGGAGCGATACAGGGTCGAGTCGCTCGGCAGTCCAGCGTTGTGGAGCGACAGCGCGTTGAGGTACAGACGCAGCTTGGCCGGATCCTTAGAGCGGCCGTAGGCGGCGGCATCGCGCGTGATGAGGTCGTTGACGTACCCATCGAGCCAGATGAACTGCTGGCGCCGGGTGAGGTCTCGGTAGGCCACTTCCGGGAATCCGCCGCGTAGGGCTGCTGAGATGTAGCCGTCGATATCGGGGATGGTGTCGGGGAGCGTCAAGGACTCAGCTCCCTGGTGTGCCAACCGAGCGAGGAACGAGCCGTCTTTGTTGGCGGTGCTCCCAAGAACCTCGCGTTCGGTCAGGGGATACATGTCCATCCGCACGACCCGCCCGGTGCCGGGCCAGGGCTCGTTGTCGAGTTCGGCGCGTACGCTGCCGGTGAGCACGAACTGTCCCGGAGACGAGTCCCGGTCGACCCATCGCTTCACCGCGCCCAGCACCTCCGGAACCTCCTGCCACTCATCGATCAGCAGGGGCAAGGTTGCTCGGCGCAGCGCAGCATCCGGGTCGGCCCGATAGAGGGCAGCCATGCCTGGCTCATCGAGCCGGTCGACCTGGGCAACGGTTTGAGCGGCAGTAGTGGTCTTCCCTGCCGCCCGTGGGCCGGTGATCATCACTGCGGGGAAGGTCGCCATGAGTTCGGCCAGGTACGCGTCGGCCGTCCTTGCCCTGTAGCGGCTACTCAACTGAACCCGGCAGTCGTTTCGTTGCGTTGACCCGCTCCATGGGCCGAGACTACCCAGATTGCGCGTTCCTGACTACCAAGATTACGCGGTCATCGCTACCAACTTTACGCGACGGACGGAGGTCGTGCTGGCATCGCGTCAAAGATTGCAACTCCATCTGCGTCGTCGAAGACCCCGATTTCAAGTGGAACGGCGTTCGTGGATGGTCCGATGAACATCGTGACCTCAGGATCGTCGGTCTTGAATCCTCGCCAGTGGTGTCGAAGTGCTTGGAGCATGTCGCTCTCGGGGACACCGTGCTTGCGGGCGCTCGCCTCGATGCACGCTGGGGTCGGTCGTCTCAGGATTCAGTATTGTCACCTTCTCCAACGGTCCATAATCCCCTCCGTTGACCCGCTTTCCCCACTCGGTATCTACCCGAGTCGAACGCTGCATAGTCCCGGCCAGGAGCGACCGTGGACGCCGGCACTCTTGTGGGGGCGCCATCCCCAGCCAGATCAGCGAAGCCCGATCGGAACATGGGGGAACTCACGTCCAGCAGCCATGAGAGTGTGCGGGCGTTGGAGTCCGAGGGACTCATTGAGCAGACCGGTAAATCCACCCGGGGCCCACGGGACTACTGCACGCCGGAGAGCCCGGAGCCATATGCTCGACAACGGTTGGGGGCATGGAAATGAGCAGTCGGGCGGCATCAGGCGGGCGATAGGTTCACTTGGGCATGACCGAGCCCACGGGACAGCTCCAGCGACAACGCGTCGCCGTCCTCGGCTCGCTCAACGCGACGCTGCGGCGCCGATTCAGCCGCTCGACCATGCGCGGCGATCTGTTGGCGGCCCTCGTGGTGACGGCGCTGATGGTGCCGCAGTCACTGGGCTACGCGGCGCTGGCCGGCGCTCCGGTGCAGACCGGGCTGTACGCCCTGCCGTTGGCGCTGGGTGTGTACGCCTTCGTGGGGTCGTCCCCACAGCTGATTGTGGGCCCGGTTTCGACCGTGTCGGTGCTGACCGGATCGATCGTTGCGTCGCACGGGGCGAAAAGCCCTCAGGAGGCGCTGGCCCTGGTGACGGCGTTGGCGATCATCTCGGGGCTCATCCTGATGATCGCAGGGTTGCTCCGGCTGGGTTGGGTCGCCGACTTTCTCTCCAAGCCGATCGTGACCGGCTTCGTGTTTGGCCTCTCGATCTTGATCGTCGTCGGTGAGATCCCCACGTTGCTGGGATTGCCACGCGGCTCGGGCAACTTCTTCGGCAGGGTCAGCGGCATCGCCGGGCACCTCGGCGAAATCCAACCCAAGAACGCCGCCGTCGGCGCGGTGGCCCTCGCCGTGCTGTTTCTGGGGCCACGCATCAAATCGGTGGTTCCGTGGGGCCTGGTGGTGGTGATCGGCGGGCTGGTGGTCGCCAAGTTCGTCGACTTTCCGGCTGCGGGGATCGCCGAAATTGGCAAGGTGCCAAGCGGCCTTCCAGGGCTGGCGATACCCGACCTGTCCGTTGGGGACATGGGCGGTCTGCTTGCGAGCGGCGCCGCCCTGGCAATGGTGGGCCTGGCCGAAAGCTTGAGCGCCGCGAGGCTGTTTGCCTCCCAGAACGGCTATCACGTCGACGCGAATCGAGAACTCATCGGCACCGGCGCCGCCAATGTCGCCGCTGGATTCTCCGGCGGCATCGGCGTGGGCGGCAGCCTGTCGAAGACCGCCGCGGCTGACAACAGCGGCGGGCGTAGCCCACTGACCAGCCTGGCAACCATGGGCCTGGTGGTCGTGGTGGTGCTCTTCTTTGCACCATCGCTGGGTGGCCTGCCAAAAGTGGTGCTGTCGGCGGTCGTCGTTCACGCGGTGTGGCCACTGATGGACCTCAATGCACTCGCCCGTTATCGCAGCATCCGTCGAAACGACTTTGTCGGCGCCTTGGCGGCGCTCGTCGGTGTACTGGTGCTGGGCACCCTGTACGGCCTGTTGGCGGCGATCGCCCAGTCGATCCTGGGCCTGATCTATCGAACGAGCCGAATCGAGGTGGACGTACTGGGCAAGGTGCGCTCGGAGAAGGCCGCCTGGGGGTCGGTCGACCGCAACCCCAAGAACCCCACCGTGAACGGAATCATGGTGCTGCGGCTGACCAAGCCGCTGTTTTGGGTGAACGCAGCCGCCGCTGTTGAGTTGATCACCACCGAGATCGAGGCCGAGCCCGACACCGAGGCCGTCATCATCAACATGGAGGCCACGAATCAACTGGACACCACGAGCGCCGACGCGCTTGGAGAGTTGATTGGGCACCTGCACCGGCACGGTATCGATGTGCATCTCGTCCGGGTCATCTACCCGACCCGGCAGGTGCTCGAGGCATCCGGGGTGCACGACATCCTGGGACCGGATCACATGTGGCGCACCATCTCACAAGGCGTCAAGGCGGCGAAGAAGGCCCGCAAGGCGAACGAATAGGCCTCGTCGATGGTTCGTTGCGAACAATGACCGGACCCAAACGGCATCACCTGCCGTGCACTGCCGGGTCCGGCCCCACCGCTTGCACGTATTCTGATCCGGTTTCCCCAAACGCCTGAACCCGAAAGCCCGACGTGACCCGCACCACCCTTCGTGACCTCTGGGCGCACAAGCGCCGCCTGATCTCCACCTGCATTGCCGTGTTGCTGGGCGTGGCCTTCATGTCGGGCACCCTGGTGCTGACCAGCACGATCAACAGTGTGTTCGACGATCTGTTTGCCGCGGGCACCAAAGGTACCGACGCCGTGGTGCGCGGGCCGGTGCTGTTCAAATCGGAGCGTGGTGGCGAACAGCGCGACCGCCTTCCCGAAGACGTCGTCACCAAGGTGCGAGCAGTACCGGGAGTGGCGGCGGCCAGCCCGGCGATTGCGTCGTTCGAGTTCACCCTTCTGAACAAGAAGGGCGACCCGATGGGTGGTGCGGGCCCGCCCACCATCATCGGGTCGTGGGACACCGACCCGACCCTCAATCCCTACCAGGTGGTCAGCGGGCGGGCGCCCGAGGCCAATGGCGAAGCCGTGATCAACCGCGCCGCCGCCAACGACGGACCCTTCGAGGTGGGCGACACGTTGGTGTTGGTCACCCCCGAGGGCCAACAGAAGCTGAAGCTGGTGGGCATCAGCCGGTTTGGCGACGCCGACTCCTCCGGCGGGGTCATCTCGGTGGCAACGACCCTGGCTCAGGCACAAACGCTGGCCGGCGCTTCCAACAAGCTGGACCAGGTGAACGCTCGGGCCAAGGCGGGCATCAGCCCCGACCAACTCGTCACCCAACTCCGGGCCGCCAAGGTGGCACCCGGCGCCAACGTCATCACCGGAGAGGCGTTGGCGAAGGAGCAGGCAACCGACCTGAAGGACGTCTTCGGGTTCTTCTCAAAGATCCTGTTGACCTTCGCCTTCATCGCGCTGTTCGTCGGCATCTTCATCATCTCGAACACGTTCAGCATCCTGCTGGCGCAACGCACCAAACAGTTGGCCCTGATGCGTGCCCTCGGCGCCAGCCGCCGTCAGGTGCTGGGCTCGGTGCTGCTGGAGGCCGGGATCATCGGGGTGATCTCGGCCCTCCTCGGCTTTGTCGCCGGCGTCGGTTTGGCCCAGGCGGCATTCGTACTGCTGCGCAAAGCCGGGTTGGACCTGCCCTCGACCGGCCTCACCATCACCGCCGGCAACGCGGCGGTGTCGATCCTGGTTGGGTTGGCCATCACGGCCGGTTCGGCAATGCTGCCGGCAATCCGGGCCACCCGCGTGCCGCCGATCGCTGCGCTACAGGACGTGGCAACCGACGAATCAGACCGGTCGCGATTCCGTGCTGCGGCCGGGGCGGTGGCGGCGGTGATCGGCGTGGTGCTGCTGCTCCCGTCGTTTGGGAGCGACCCGAGCACCGACCGCCTGCCCACCATCGGTCTGGGCATGGCGCTGGTGGTGGTGGCCGTGCTGATCCTTGGCCCGGTCTACGCCCGGCCGCTCTCCAACCTGGTCGGTTCCCCCCTCCCGAAGCTGAAGGGCGTCACCGGACGGCTCTCACGTCAGAACGCCACGCGCAATCCACGCCGCACTGCGTCCACCGCATCGGCCCTCATCATCGGCGTGACCCTGATTGGGTTCATCACCATCTTCGCCAACTCGGCGCAGTCGTCGGTGACGAAGTCGATCAGCGGCGGGTTCAAAGGCGACTACATCGTGCAGCCCGCCAGCCAGCAGACGTTTGCGGGCGCCGGTCCCGAGCTGAGCGAACGGATGGCCAAGGTGCCGGGTGTGGCCGACGTGACCGCCATCGCCGGCGCCGAGGCCCTGCTGGAACTGCCGGACGGAACCAAGTCACCCGCCATTCTCGCCGGCATCGACCCGGCCACCTACACCAAGCTGTTCGACGCCAAGATGGAGCGGGGTGCGCTGACCGACCTGCGCGACGGTCAGATCGTCGTCGATCGACAGGTGGCTGAAAAGAACAAGCTGAGCATCGGCGACTCGGTGAAGTTGACCGGCAGAAACGGCGCCACACTGACGTTCAAGGTGGCGGCGATCAGCGACGAACGGGTGCTGCTCGGCCAGTGGAGCACCACGCGTGCCGACGCCTCACGTCTCACCGAACAGCCCACCGACTTCCTCGTCGCCATCAAGGCCGCGGCCGGCACCCCGCCTGCGTCGCTCCGCCCGGAGCTCAAGAAGATCGCCAAAGACTTCCCCACCATGAAGCTTCAGGACCGGGAGGAGTTCACCGGCAGCATCGTGACCCAGATCAGCGCCCTATTGAACGTGATTTATGGTTTGCTGGCGGTGTCGGTGGTGATCGCCCTGATCGGCATTGCCAACACCCTGTCGCTGTCGATCCACGAACGCACCAGGGAGGTGGGGCTGCTGCGGGCAACCGGCATGACCCGACGGCAGCTTCGGTCGTCGGTGCGCTGGGAGGCGGTGATCGTGGCGCTGATGGGTACCGGAATCGGGCTCTTGCTCGGGCTCGGCCTCAGCTTCACCCTGATTCAGGCCCTCAAGAGCCAGGGCTTCAACACCTTCGCCATCCCCGTCGGCGGTCTGGTGACCGTGGTGGTGTTCGGTGCCGCCGTCGGTGTGATCGCATCGATCCGGCCCGCCTCGAAGGCCGCCAAACTGAACGTGCTGGAGGCGATCTCCAGCGAGTAGGTGTCCTCGGCCGACCCGGTCAGCCATCGCCGGGGTCGGCCGCGGGGCCGATGCCCTCGTCCGCCTCGTCGCCGATGAAGTCGGCGTTGTCGCCCTGACGAATCTCGTCGGTGATGATTCGACGCCGGATCTGCAGGTCGCCGGCGGTGCCCACCACCTCCAGATCGTCGATGGCCACCAACTCGCCATCGCGGAACCGCAGTAGGGCGGCGCCGGCCGGCAGGTCGTTCTCCACCAGCAGCGAGCCCAACCCGGTGGCGCCGGTGGACCCAACCTCCCACACCACCGTGCCGTTGCGGGCGCCCAGCCGTGAACGGTGTCCATGTCCAACGATGGCCAACGGCACCTGGCCCACCAGGTCACGCAGAATCACCGGGTTGTGCACGGCCAGCACGTCGGGTTGCTCGCGTTCCAACAGTTGGGCCACCGCGGGCGCTGCGGCGTACTCGGTGGCCTTGCGCTGCTCCTTGGGTACCGGGTTGGCGGTGGTGATCACCGGATCGTCGAAGCCGGCGATCCTCACCCCCTCCACGTCGACGACCCTGTTGTGGAGCGCCGTGATGCCGGGCGTGGCCTTGATGGCCCGCCGGTTGGGGCGAGAGTCGTGGTTGCCGGCGACGTACAGGTACGGCACCGGAAAGTCGGCGAGCGCGTCGGCGTAGACGCCCTCAAAGCTGGAGCCGAACGAGGTGGTGTCGCCCGTGTCGACCACCGCATCCACATCGAATGAGGTGGCCAGACGACGGGCCAGCTGGGCACCGATGGGGTTGAGGTGCAGGTCGGAGATGTGCAGGATCACCACCTCGCCCTCCGAATCGGCGATCGACTGGGTGAGCGTGGCCGAGTACAGGCCCGCCAGACGATTGGTCAGGGCGCTGACCCGCCGGTCCAACGGCCCCTCGGTGGTGGAGATCGACGCCATCATCTGGCGCCCGGCATCCACTGGGCCCTCATAGGTGAGCTCATCAAAGCGCCGGCTGTCGAACCCGGGCAGCGCCGAAGCGGCAAGCACCACGGCCAGCAGACCCCCGCCAACAGCACCCAGCACCACCGTGCGCTTGCGTCGCCACGGCAATACCGCCGCAGCGACCGCTCCGACCAAGGCGGCGACCAGGCCGAAACGCACGACGGCGGCGGTCAGCGCACCCCGGGTATCGGCCTCGATCGAGGAGCGCAGCGCCGACGCGTCGACGCGCCCGTCGCTGCCGATCAGCTGGGGCACGTCAAGGGAACGCAGCTCCATGCGCACCTCCACCGGACCCCGGTGGGTGGGGGCGCTCGCCTGTCCCAGCGGCGGAAGGCCCAGAGTGGTGTGGCCGCGCGCGGTGGGCCAGAACCCAATCGACACCGAGCCGGGGCCCACCGGGTGATCGGAGCTGCCGAGCATCGGGGCCAGCAGCAGCACCGCAAGCGCCACCACGCACACGGTGACCGCCGCCCGAACCCACCGCAGACGCGACGGCGCAGCGGGAGCCTGCGGGGCTGGATCGGCCATGCCCGATCGTACCGTCGGTGCCACGGCCGCCCGCGGGGTGACGGTTGCGGCGAAGGTCAATCTGACACCAGCCACCCACGGCCTGGCAGAATCGTGTCTCGGCACATCTGCCAGAAGGGGGAGCCAATGAGGCGCATGGGGATCGGGATCGGGGTGCTTGCAGTGGTCATGATGAGCGCAGGTTGCGGAGGTGGCGACTCGGGTGGCGACGACGCCACTCCAAAAGACGCCACCAGCACAACGGCCGCATCGACCGGTGGCGATGAGGCGGGCTCCACAGAAGCCCCGAAGCGACCCGACGGCCCGGCAGGCACCTTCGGCGACGAGTTGACCGGCGGCAACGGCCTTTCGCTGCTTGCTGCAGGCGAGCTTCCCGATTTGGCCGAGGCCGGGTACACCGAGGGCGAGTACCCGGTGTCGGGCACGGCCACGGGCTACAAGTCCGACGGCGAACTCCCCGCCGACGGCACCTTCAAATTGATCGAACAGGGCTCGGGCGAATACAACACCCGGGTGGTGGTTCGTCGCCCCAAGGATCCAGCGAACTTCAACGGCACGGTGGTGGTCGAGTGGAACAACGTGAGTTCCGGTGCCGATGTGGCTCCCGACTACACCTACATGGCCGACGAGATCGTGCGCAACGGCTACGCGTGGGTGGGTGTGTCGGCGCAACACATCGGCATCGAAGGTGGCACGGTGGCCGTCGAGGCCCCAGGCGCAGAGTTCACCGGCGCGGGCAAGGGTCTGAAGGCATTCGACCCGGCGCGATACGGCGACCTGAAACATCCAGGCGACGCCTTCAGCTACGACATCTACACCCAGGTTGGACGGGCACTCCGCCAGGAGGGCGGCTCCAACCCCCTGGGCGACCTCGACGTGCAGCGTCTGCTTGCTGTTGGTGAATCGCAGTCGGCGTTTGCCCTCACCACCTACGTCAACGGGGTGCAGCCGCTGACCGAGGAGTTTGACGGGTTCATCATCCACAGCCGTGGCGGCGCGGCGGCGCCGCTGGGCAAGCCGGGCGAGGGCATCGACATCGCCGGCACCATCGCCGGGCAGCCCACCACGATTCGCACCGATCTTGAGGTGCCGGTCATCACGGTGCAAACCGAAAGCGACGTGCTGGGCATCCTGGATTCCTATCCCTCCCGACAGGACGACAACGACAAGTTCCGTCTGTGGGAGATCGCCGGAACGGCCCACGCCGACTACTACCAATTGGGTGCCACCGAGGAACTGCTGAAGTGCCCCAAACCGATCAACCGCGGCCAACAAAGCTTCGTGCTGAAGGCGGCGCTGCGCCAACTGGAGGACTGGGCCAAGAACGGTGAGGCCCCACCCAAGGCCGCCCGTCTGGACGTCGACAGCTCGGGCGCCCAGCCCGTCTACAAGCACGACGACGTGGGCAACGTCACCGGAGGCGTCCGCACCCCAGCAGTGGAGGCACCCGTCGATGTGCTGTCCGGGCTGCCGGCTGAAGGGGCCAACGTCATCTGCATGCTGATGGGCTCGACCACGCCAATTCCGCCCGCCGACCTGGCCAGGATGTACGACTCCCCGAAGGCCTACGACGACGACTACGCCACGGCCGCCGATGCCGCCATCGACGCCAAGTTTGTGCTGGAAGACGACCGGGAGGCCCTCATCGCCGAGGCCCAACCCGACCGCATCGCAGGCTGACCTCAAGCCGGGGCCGACTGCGGGGACGCTGTGGTGACGGATGGCTGCCGGCCACACACAGCAGAACTGTTCAACGCGGACAGGACATGGGACACTGACGCACTTCCGAGGAGGGGCACACCCATGAAGACCCACACCAGGCATCGTTGGTTTGCCGCGCTGATCGCAGCCGTCGCCATCGCCGGGCTCTCGCTGAGCAGCGGCACTTCGGTCGGCGCTCAGAGCACACCTTCAACCGTTCCGGCCGCCACACCCGAGACCGCCACACCCGAGGTGCAGCCCGCATCGTTGGGGCCGATTGGCCACCAAGGGCGTTGGCTGACCACCGCCGATGGGCGCGTGCTCATGTTGAACGGCACCAACTTCGTCGACAAGAACCTGTTTACCCCGGCGGGGTATGGCTTCGAAGAAGACGACGCCCAGTGGTTGGCCGCCAACGGGTTTGACGCGGTTCGGCTGGGCTTCAACGCCGGTGCGGTCATGCCAACCCCAGGCGTCATCGACACCGCCTACGTGGACTCGTTCGTCGAAACCGTTGAGCTGCTGGAGGCCAACGGCCTGCTGGTGCTGATCGACCTGCATCAGGACGGCTGGGGCCCCTCGTTGGGCAGCAACGGGTTTCCCGAATGGATGACGCTCACCCATGGCGCCGAGAACACCGGTACCCCCTTTCCGTTGTACTACCTGACCAACCCGGCAATTCAGGTGGCATTCGACAGCTTCTGGGCCAACGAGAAGGGGCCGGGTGACGTGCCTCTACAGGACCGGGTGGCCACCGTGTTCGACGTGATGGCACAGCGACTGGCCGGCAGCGACGCCATTTTGGGTTGGGACCTGCTCAACGAGCCGTGGCCTGGAACCAACTTCGGACCGTGTATTGAGAGCGGCCCCGGCTGCCCCGCACAGGACAAGGCCTCACTCGACCCGTACTACTCGCGTATGACCGGTGCCATTCGCAACGCCGGCGCCGAACAGCTGGTGTTCGGTGAGCCCTGGGTGCTGTTCAACTTCGGTGAGCCAGACACCAACATCGCCTTGCCGGGTGGCGACGCCAACAGCGGTCTCAGCTTCCACGTGTACCCCCTGTCTGACGACAAGGTCCCGGTGGTGATGGACAAGGCGGAAGCCTGGTCGGCCACAACCGGCGGTGCGCTGCTGAACACCGAGTTTGGCGCCAACCCCGACCCGAAGTTCACCGACATGAACATCAAGGAGTTCGACCGGGCGTTGATCCCCTGGATGCACTGGGCCTACAACGAGAACACCATCGAGGACCTGAAGGCGCCGCCCTCCGACCACGAGGCCGACAACGTCGATGCGCTGGTGCGGCCCCACCCGCTGGCTATTGGCGGTACCCCAACCCGGCTGGACTACGACCTGCCGACGCGGGTGATGCGCTTCACGTGGGACACCACCGGACCAGACGGCACACAGTTTCCCGCCGATACCGAAACCGTGTTTCAGGTGGCCCCGCGCACCTACCCCAAGGGCTACAAGGTGCTGACCGTCGGGGCGACGGTGACCTCGGAGCCAAATGCGGCTTCGCTGACCGTTGTGGCCGACGGCTCGACCGCCGAGCCCAAGGTGGTCGTCTATCCGGCCGACTCGCCGACACCCAGCCTGGACTTCCCCGAGGTTGAACTGCCCGCAACACCCACCACCCCCGGGCCGTCCACCGACGAGCCTCCTGCCGCCGAACCCTCCTCGAACGGCAATGCACCATCAAACGGCAATGCACCATCGGACGGCAATGCACCATCAAACGGCAATGCACCTTCAAACGGCAAGGCACCATCGGCCGGCAACCAGCCGACGGACGGGAACGAGGCCGGTGCCCCGGTCGCATCGACCGGGCCCATCACCGCTCCGCTGACGCCCCGCTTTACCGGTTGACCCCCGGCGGCCGCGCCGGGATCGGGCCGCACGGTACGGTCGAACCATGGGTGACAACCTCGACCAACCACTGGTACTTCGCTCCGATCTCGACCACGTCGCCACGCTGACGCTGAACCGGCCGGCAGCACGCAACGCCCTGTCCGAGCCCATGCTGGATGCGCTCGCCGCCCGGCTCGACGAGGTGGACGCCGACCCCACGGTGCACGTGGTGGTGCTGACCGGGGCCGGACCCGCGTTCTGTGCCGGACACGACCTGCGCGAGGTTCGTTCCAACGAAGAGCCCGAGTTTCGCGAACGCCTCTTTGCCCGCTGCTCCAACGTAATGATGCAACTCACCCGCCTGCGCCGGCCGGTGATCGCACAGGTGGCGGGCGTGGCCACCGCAGCCGGGTGCCAGCTGGTTGCCAGCTGCGACCTGGCGGTCGCAGGCGAGTCGTCCCGCTTCGCCACCCCAGGTGTGAACATCGGCCTGTTCTGCTCGACACCGATGGTTGCCCTTACCCGCACGGTTGCTCCCAAGCACGCCCTTGAAATGTTGCTGACCGGCGACATGATCGATGCCACCGAGGCCCACCGCATCGGGCTGATCAACCGGGTCGTTCCCGACCCGCGGCTGGCAGATGCCACCGCGGAGCTGGCGCGGACCATCGCCTCCAAATCACCCATGACCGTGGCCCTCGGCAAGGCCGCATACTGGAAACAGCGCGACCTACCCTTGGCCGACGCTTACGCGCACACCTCACGCGTGATGGTGGACAACCTGGCAACCAACGATGCCGCAGAAGGCATCGGAGCGTTCCTCGACAAGCGATCTCCCACCTGGATCGGGTCCTGAGTCACCGCCCGGCAAGCTCCGCCACCCCGGCGACGAATGCCTCGACATCCTCGATGGTGGTGTCCCATGCGGTCATCCATCGCACCTGGTGTTTGGTCACATTCCAGTCCCAGAAGAAGCTCCAGGCCTGAAGCGGTTTGATGATGGAGGGCGGCAGAGCGGGATAGATGCTGTTGACAGCGGGCGATGGCCCGGCCTCGACGCCCGGGAGGACGGCCACCCGATCGTGCAACAGCTGCGCCATGGTGTTGGAGTGCTCGCCCAGACACAGCCAGAGATCGTCTGCCAGCACCGCGTTGAACTGCGCTGCGAGGAACCGCATCTTCGACGGCAGCTGGGTCACCTGCTTGCGCACGTACTCCGACCCCACGGCCGCCTCGCGGTTGAGGAACACGACAGCGTCGGCGCCCAACAGACCGTTTTTGGTTCCGCCAAACGAGACGGCGTCCACCCCGGCGTCGAGGGTGAAGGACCGCAGCGCCTCGCGGGTTCCACCCAACGACGCGGTGGCGTTGGCGATGCGGGCACCGTCAAGATGCACCAGCATGCCCAGCTCGTGGGCGGTGTCGCACAACGCTGCGATCTCCGCCGCCGTGTACAGGGTGCCCAGCTCGGTCGGCTGAGTCATGCTGAGCACCCCCGGTTGGGCATGGTGCACAGCCCCCAGATCGGCGCCGACCACCCGCAGCTGGGCGGGAGTGACCTTGGCATCTTCGGCGGGCAGGTCGATGAGTTTGGTGCCCAGGATGCGCTCGGGCGCAGCGGTTTCATCGATGTTGATGTGGGCCCAACTGCTGCACACCACGGCGTGGTGCGGCCCGCGCAGCGAGGCCATCAGGGTGGCCAGCGCCGCCACGTTGGCGCCGGTGCCGTTGAACGTCAGGCGCGTGACGACGTCGGCATCGAAGAGCTCGCTGAACGCCGCCTCGCAACGCGCGGTGTGTGCGTCCTCGCCGTAGGCCAGGGCATGGCCCGCGTTGGCGGCGACCACCGCCTCGATCACGGCGGGGTGGGCTCCGGCGGCGTTGTCGCTGGCAAATGAACGGCTTGGCGCCGCAGCGGTCAGGGGCATGCCCGACCGTACCGCCAAAGGTCAGTCGTCCACCGGCGACGGGGTGACATCCTCGAGGATGCCGTCGACGAAGCCCGCCACCTTCTTCGACCACAGGTAACCGACGTGGTTGCCCGGGAACCAACTGATGGTGGGTTCCTCCCAGTGATGCCACAACGCCTGGGTTTGGCTGGGCACCGCCATGCGGTCGCCCAACCCGGCGAAGATGAACCGCTTCTCAAACGGCACGAGCGTGGGCATGGCCAGCGGCGACACCGCGCGGTAGACCCGCTCGGCGTTACCTTCGAGAATGCCATGTTCGACCGACCGCTCCCGCACGTGCTGGGGCGCCTGGTGGGAGAACAATCCGGGGAAGTCGCTCACGGGGATGCCGGCGATCGCGGCGTCGAGATCACCGTCGAGGCAGGTGGTCAGCGAGGCCACGTACCCTCCCAGCGACACGCCGTGCAACACCACCGACGTGGGGTCCTGGGCACGCACCCAACTGAGCAGGCGGCGCATGTCCCACGCCGACTGAGCCAGTGCGTGTACGCCGTTCATCATGTCGAACCCGAGGAACTGTTCACCGCCCAGGCGGGACGGGCGACGGCTGCCGTGCACCGGCAGGACGATGGCCGCCACGTTCCAGCCCAGGTCGTGATGCAGATGCTGGGCCCGAAAGGTGATCATGTCAGCGACGGCTGCACCCGTGCCGAACCCGTGCACACACACCACCCAGGGGCGCGGTCCATCGTCGTGTTCAAGCACCCAGGCGGAAGCCGTGTGGTTTTGTTGGAACGCCTCCCACCGCTCTGCCCCCGGCTCCTCCGGACGTGCGTGAAAGTCGCTGTCCCAGCTAATACGCCGGTAGCGCTGCCCGAGCGCCCAACCCCAGGTGGAGACCACGTCGGCCAACGGTCGAGGATCATCGTGATAGCTGCGGGGGTCGTCCAGCCAGCCGCGTTGCTCGAACAGTGCTGCGGCCTCCTCCAACTCGGCTGAGACACGGTGATAGTCGGCACGTCGGGGAAATCGGCTGGGGCCCTGCATCAGCGCCACGACGGCCTCGTCCATCGCCACCTGGCCGGCGAGGGCGGCCGTCATGCGGATCTTGGGAGCGCCCGGGATGTGACCGGCCTCGGTCAGTACCGCCTGAATGGCCCAGCGAGCGGTACGTGGGCCCACGGTGGTCAGCCGCGCCAGGGGCATGCGCGCCAGGCCCTTCTCCACCCGATTCACCAACGTGATCGACCCGGCCTCCTCCTCTTCGGAAACAGCGGTCACGTCCTCGAGCTGGGCGTCGGGGTCGGGTGAAGTGCGATTGGGGCGCAGCGCCATGGTCATGTCGCCTTCTTGGCCGGAGCCTTCTTGGCCGGAGCCTTCTTGGCAGGGCTCTTCTTGGCCGGAGCCTTCTTGGCCGGAGCCTTCCTCGCCGGACTCTTCTTCACGGCCGGCGTCTTGGGCTCGGTCGCCTCGGCTTCCACCGCCGCCACCGCGGCCTGCCGCAGCACTTCGATGGCATCGACGATACCGTCGGTCACCTCGTCGACGTCGGGGGCGATGTCGGGGCAGGCGATCACCCCGATGTCCATGTTGCCCATGTTGGACAACACCGTGATGTTCAACCCCGACCCCTCGATCAACGGCCCAAACGGATACATGCCCACCAGTTGGGCCCCGGCGATGTAGAGAGGAAACGGGGGGCCGGGAACGTTGGAGATGACCAGGTTGTGGATCGGTGCGAGTCGATCGGCCAGACCGGCCGAGCTGTAGAGGCGGCTGGCCAGGTTGAAGATGGCCGGAGGGGTCACCTCGGTGACGTCGCCGATCATGTCGGCCCCGATCGCACCGTGTACCGCCTTGGCATCCCGGGTGTCCACCCGAACCGCCCGCAACTGGTCGACCGGGTCGGTCAGGTGCACCGGCAGGCGCACAAACATGTTGGACACCTGATTGGCCGACGACCCGTCGGTCACCTTGCCCCGCACCGACACCGGCACGCTGACCACCAGCGGACGCTCGAAGGTTTCGCCCCGGTTGGCCAGGTAGGAGCGCAACGACTGGGTGCACGCCGCCAGCACCACGTCGTTGACCGTGGCACCAAAGGTGGACTTCACGAACTTCAGATCGTCCAACGCACACATGGAGAACGCCACCGAACGACGGGCGGTGATCGAACGGTTGAACAACGTACGGGGCGCATCGAATGGGCGGGCCATCGTGGGGCCGTCCGAGCTGCCGGTGACGTTGAGCATCACCCGCCCAACCGAGCCAAGGCCTCGGCCAAGGGCCCGGACGCCGCGCAGCGGATCGACCACTCGCGATGCCACGGCACCTGCCATCAACCGCACAAAGTTCGGCACCGAATCCTCGGGCTCAAACGGGGGCGGATCCTCCATTTCGAACTCCGGCTTGAGGTCGACCAGTTGCACCATCAGGTCGGTGCCACTCGTGCCGTCGACCAGAATGTGATGGATCTTTGAGACCATCGCCACCTTGCCGTCTTCGAGCCCCTCCAGCAGCACCATGTCCCACAGCGGACGATCGCGGTCCAGCGGCTCGGACGCATACCGCCCCACCCACTCGGCCAAACCCGCCCGGCTGCCGTCGACGAGCGAGTCGGAATGAAGGTGGTTATCGAGGTCGAAGTCGGGGTCGTCCACCAGGACCGGATGATCGATTCCCAGCGGAACGATCCTCAACCGGCGTCGAAACGGCGGAATTCGATGCAACCGCGACGTGACGAACCTGCGGAAGAGATCGAAGGAGAAGCCGTCGGGGGCGGTGGATGGGTCGATCAGCATGACCCCGGTGACATGCATGTGGACCACCGGGTTTTCCATATAGAGAAATGAGGCGTCGGCGGCAGTCGTTCGTTCCATGGACGCTCAGTCTGTCAGCGCCGGCAGCGGCCGTCACGCTGGCCCGGTCGAAACCGCCATGCCTCGCTTGGATGCTCCGCCTTGACAGGCAACTTACAGTGAATCATTCGGGCGGCATCCAAAAGGAGTCTGGTCGTGGCAACTCCGCTGGCAAGCCTTTTGGACGCATTCGCAGACGACAAGAGCGTCGATGTGATCCAGGCCGGAACGCTCCGAACCACTCGTGGAACCGCACTCGTCCTCGCTTCAATTCTGCCGATCTTCTACGCGCTCGACGCGGTCACCGACATCAAATGGCTGACCGATGAGCGAAAGTTTCTGGCGGCAATCGCCGCCGGATTCATCTGGGCGATTGTCAGCGCCGCCGATTCGCTCGCGCGGGGGCTGGCCACCAAGGCAACAGATCCGGCACAGGCTGCGGCGCAGGCCTTCTCTGCCTTGCCTACACCGCTGAAGTGTGTGCAGACCGCTGGAGAGGACAACCCGGGTTGGAAGGCCGTCGCCATCCGCAACGCCCAACAGGGCTCGGGGCCAGAATTCCTGGTCGTCAAGGGCACCACGACCGCCTGGGTCAAGGCCACAGACCTCAAATTCGGCTGAGCGCGCCCCCACACTTCGCCGGGACCGCAGTCGCTTGAAAATCGCCGCCGATCATCGGTGGCTCCTGATGGCTGACCGCCACGACGGCCAGGTGGTGGTCGGCCAATGAGTTGCTCGACCTCGGTCGGTGGGCCCACGGTGAGATGGTGCCCATACGTGACGCACCGGTCCAGTTGGGGCCGGCCCGCCTTTCCGAGGCCGAAGTCGAGGCCGAAGTCGAGGCCGAAGTCGAGGCCTGAGGTGCGGTACTGCACCCGTAGACCGTCAGCAGGCGACCAGGTGGTGAACTCCAGTTGTTTGTCGATGACTTTCACGACGCTGGCCTTTGTCACATCAAGGATGAAAGCCGCTCCCTCCTCGCCCCCGGTAGCGGCATCCGCTACAAGCACTCCTGCCAATTTTGCGTCCCCCGAGCTGAGGTCATCCTCGATCGGCGAAGAGTGCAGTTCCACCCGTGGGTCTCGACCAACATCGGCGAGCTTGTGTGAGTCCGGCATCATGCCAAGCCCGACCGCTCCGGCATGGTGAGTGGCGGGAGGAACACCTGGACCAACGGACCGATCCCCAAGGCAAAGACCGCTGTGCCCACGCCGATCGCTCCCCCGAGCGCCACGCCGATCGCCAAAGCGGCGACCTCGACGGACGTCCGTGCAACCCGAATTGAGATCGGTCGTCCTGCAAGCCTGAGACCAGAGAGCCCCGTCATCAACCCATCACGTGGCCCAGGTCCCAGACCGGCTCCGATGTAAAAGCCGGACCCGATGGCGATCGTGACCACTCCCCCGAGCATCATCAGCACCCGCGGCAGTAGCAGATCGAGGTCGGGCACGATCGGCATCATCATGTCGACGAAGGCACCAATGAGCACTGCGTTCAGGACCGTTCCAAGACCAGGCCTGACCCGCAGGGGGATCCACAACAACAGCAGCACTACGCCGGTGATCACGATGACCGTTCCAACGCCGATGCCGGTGAGTTCGCTGACGCCCGTGTGGAAGACATCCCAGGGGGCGGCTCCAAGCTTGGCCCGAATCAGCAGCGTGATTCCCACGGCGAACAAGAACAGTCCAAACACGCAGCGAACAAGCCGTTCCATTGGGACCTACGCCGCCGCTCCGCCACCCCAGGGAACGGTGATCAGTTCCATGGAGACCAGGATTGCGGGGTGGGAGCCCTCACGGTTGTCACGCGTGACGCTCACCAGGTGATCCAGCTCGATAGCCACCGGGTGAGATTAGAGCGATTCACCAAGGAGGTGGTCGAGCGTGGCCTACCCCCGGCCTGGCGACCGGCCGCGTCGCTTCCGCCACCGCCAGAGAACCGTGCCGCCAACCAGGACCGTGGCGCCGATGACCGCCCCAACAAGAGTGCCGGAGTTGCGGGCACCAACGCGGCGGGGTTCACCGTCGGCGACCTCAACGACCTCGAGGTATAAACGGCGCTGCGCCCCAGGCACTTCGAGGTCTCCCGGCTCCCAGCCGTGGTACACCATCCACACGTCGCCAAGCGCCCCGAAGAACTCCTGGCCTCCTGGCCCGCGGGCGAACTTTGTGGAGTCCATCCACGGGTCCGCGGTCGATCGCCGGCACGGGCCGGAGACGGACTCACACGTCGCCCAGCCAATCGCGTAACGCTCGCTGTCCCAGGCGTTGGCCGAATAGAACAGCAGGTAGTCGTCCGGAGTCACCACCATTGATGGTCCTTCGATCAGTTCACCCTCCCAGCCCGCCCGAGCATCGAGCAGTCGCGCAGGATCGCCAAGCAGCGACCGGCCGCCGGGGGCCAGTTCCTGGGACCAGAGCGACGTGGGGAGTCCGCAACAGTTGCCATCGTTCTTGAACAGCAGCCAGTTCGCCCCATCCCGATCGGTGACGATGCTCGGGTCGATCGACCCGCCCAAGTCCCGTTGGCACACCATGGGCCCCTCCGAGTCGTCCACAAACGGACCGGAGGGAGCCGCCGAAACAGCGCTGGAGATGCACTGCGTTTCGGTATCGGCAAGACGCGTCACGTAGTAGAGGACATAGCGCTCATCGTCGGCCAGAACCGCCGGCGCCCAAACGAACCCAGGGTCGGACCATTCCGGAAGCTTGGGGAGCGCATCGCCGAGATACCGCGCTGCGAGGGGGTCCTCCACCACCAGAATCGGGACGTTCGCGTCGTCGGTGTTGGTGCTGTACGCAAAGAAGGAATCGCCCACCCGCAACACGTACGGGTCAGCGAAGTCACCGTTGAATACCGGAACGCCGCGGAGCAGGCCGCGGGCCGGTCTCAAGGCGGCCCGCTCGCCCCCCGCCCGCTCGGCAACCGCCGCTGGGCCGTCCGTCTGACGGCGTTGCCCGGGCCGCGCCACGACCTCGTCGGCGTCGGAGCCACATCCGGCCACACCCCACATGGCGAGCAGGATGGCAACCACCCCTGTGATCGTCATTGATCGAGTCGGGATGCTCATCCACGTCGAGTGTCTCACATCAACCTGACCGGAATCTTCCGTCAGGCGGTGCGTAGCGAACCCGCTGCCCGGCGGTACACCTACGGTGCGCCCACCGCCTCGACCGGTGGCGGGGCGATCTCGGCGTCGATCATGGGCAGCTGCTGATGACTGACCGCCACCACCGCCAGGTCGCCATCGGCCAGAAGCCCAACGAGCGCTCGCTGGGCGGTTGCCTCGTCCAAGTGGGCGATGGGTTCGTCCAGCAGCACCAGCCGGCGCCGCGACAGGATCGCCCGGGCCAATGCCAGGCGGGTTCGCTCGCCCCCGCTGAGCCCGGCCAGCGGCGTGTCGAGCCCGTCGGGCTGACGGGCGAGCCAGGCCGACAGGTCAGCCGAGTCCACCGCGGCGAACAGGTCATGGTCGGTCGCCGTCGGGCGGGCGAGCGCCAGGTTGGCTCGGATGGTACCGGCGAAGGCGTGGGGTTCATCATCCACAACGGCGATGTCCGCCCGGGCAACATCGAGGCGCACATCGGCGGCGGATATGCCGTCCAGCAGGTGGGTGCCGGTGACCGGTTCGAGTTGCCGGGCGAGCACCGCCAGCATCGTCGACTTGCCGATGCCGTTTGACCCCGAGATCTGGGCACGCACACCCGGCCCAAGGATGGGCAGCGCGAAGGGTCCCAACGGTTGCTGCTCGGCGGTCCACGCAGCACTGATGGCTTCGGCGGTCACCGGAAGCACCCCGTCGGGCAACCCCAAGGCGCCGTCGTCGCTCACCGCCGGCTTCTGGTTGAGCACGCCATCAAGCCGAACCTCCGCCTGCCGGGCCCGCGCCCGAGCGCCACCGATCTCCGCCAGGCCCACCCACGCATCGGCGAGTGCGATGGGAGCCAACGCCACCAGTGCTGCAATCGGGGCAGACACCGCTCCCCCGTTGAGGCCACCGGATGCGAGCATCATGATGCCGACCACCGTCGCCGCCAGAACCGCCCACAACATCGCCAAGGTGAGCGCGCGCGATCGAATCAGCCGAGCCTCGGCCTCACCCTGCCGGACGTGGGCATCCTCAACCCGGCCGATCGGCGCGGCAGCGGCACGCGGGTACGGACCCGCGACCGCACGCACCTGATCGAGCCGATCGACCAGATCCGTGGTGATCCGCAGCGCCTCGCCGCGTGCCCGGACCGCATCGTTTTGTGCCGACTGCTCGGCCCGCGAGCCCAGCGCTGCAACACCAAAAGCGAGCGCGCCACCCACAGCAAGCACCAGGGCCGCCACCGGCACGGCCACCGCAACGATGGCAACGGCGCAGCCCCCGGCGATCACGGTGGACCACCACGGCACCAGCACACGCACCTGAGCGTCGATCGCGTCGTCGAGATCGGTCACCACCGCGGTCAACAGATCGCCCCGGTGGCGGCGACCCAGGCGGGCGGGCGTGAGTGGTACGAGACGTCGGTACACATCGACCCGGCGTTTGGCCAGCGTCTCCAACGCCGCATCATGGGACACAACCCGCTCGCCGTAGTGCAGCACCGGGCGGGCGATACCGAAGGTGCGCACGCCCACGATCGCCACCAGCAGCGTCAGCACCACCGGCTGGGTCGATGCCTGCACGATCAGCCATCCCGAAGTGGCCGTCAGGGCGACGCCCGCTGTGACCGACAGGCCACCGAGCAGGCAGGACAGCCGAAGACGAGCGGCTGTCGATCGACGTTGCCACCAGGCCAGGGCGGTGCCCGCCAAGCCGGACACATCAGTCGGTTTGTCCGATTCCTGGTCCGGGTGTGTGACCAGGCCCGGAGCGGATGCGGTGGTTGACGCCGTCTTGCCGACCACCTTGCTCTCCACATTGCGCTCCACCTTGAGCGACGCATCGCGCGGCAACGGGACGCCGGCGGGTTGGTCGGTCAGGTTCCAGCGATCATCGGCGAGCTCGATCAGCGCTGCATCGTGGGTGGCCACGATCACCCGCCGTTCCTGGGCCAACCCCATCACCACCGCCCGCAAGGCACCGACGTCGTCGACGTCGACGTGCGCGGTGGGCTCGTCGAGGAGCAGCAGCGGGGCGTCGCTCAGCTGCGCTCGTGCCAACGCCAGCCTGGTGCGTTGTCCGGCCGACAGTCCGAACCCGTCATCGCCCAACGGCGTGTCCAACCCCTGGCGTTCGGCCAACGCCGACCAAAGCCCCACCGTTCGCAACGCGTCCTGGCAGGCTGAATCGCTTGCATCGGGCGCCCCCAACCGCACGACGTCGGCCACGGGGCCCGGCAGCACGAGGGGTCGCTGGGTGGCCAGGTGCGCTCGCCTCGCACGGATCGAACCCGACGTGGGCGTTCGAATCCCGGCGATCAGATCCAACAGGGTGCTCTTGCCGCTGCCTGACGGCCCGGTGAGCACGGTCAAACCCACGTCGGCCGAGGTGTCGAGGCTGAGCCGATTGAGGATGTGGGGATGATCGGGATAGCCAAAGGTCACGTCGTCGACAGCCACCCGGCGTTCCGCTTCGTCGGCCTCGGCGGCCGGAATCTGCTGGTCAGCGGTTTCTAGGTACGGCCGCGCGGCATCGAGCGCAGCGGAGCCGTCCGCCGCATTGTGAAACTCCTGACCCACCCGTCGCACCGGCCAGTAGGCCTCGGGGGCCAACAGGATGGCGGTCAGCCCCACCTTCAGGTCCATCGACCCGTTGGCCAGCCGCAGGCCAACCGCCACCGCCACCATCGCCACCGAGATCGTCGCCAACAACTCGAGGGCGGCCGACGAGAGGAACGCAGTGCGCAACGTACGGACGGTGGCCCGTCGGTGAGCATCGCCAACCGCCGAGATGTGCTCCACCTGGTGATCGGCCCGACCGTAGGCAACCAGGGTGGGCAGGCCCCGCACAACATCGAGGAAGTGCCCGGCCAGCGCGTGCAAGGCGCCCCAGCGACGAGCGGTCTCCGCCTCGGTGTGCAGGCCGATCAAGGCCGCAAAGAACGGCAGCAACGGCAAGGTGCACACCAAAATCGCAGCGCTCCAGATATCCACCCAGGCGAGCACCAGCACGGCCAACACCGGGACGGTGACTGCCGTGACCAACGCCGGAAGGTACGCGGCGACGTAGGGCTCGACGCTCTGGGCGCCCGGGCCGGCCAACGCCACCGCCTCGGCGGGGTTCGGTCGCCGCTCAGGCGGACTGGCCATCCAACGCTGAAGCAGACCAACCCGAATCTGACCACTCACCTGGTGGCCGGCCTCGCGGCTGACCACCTCGTCCCCCGCCGACACCAGGCCACGAAGCACCAGGACGGCGCCCAACACGGCAAGGGGCATGGCCAGCGAGGAGCCACGCACGATTGCGGTCACCGAGGCGGCCACCGCAATGGCCTGCCCCAGGGCGAGGACGCCCGAGATGACGCCCATCCCGGCGAGTCGGGCCACCCGGCTGCGGGCGCCGGGCAGCGCTCGCAGCAGCGACGGATCGATCGGGCCCATCAGGCGTCGGTGCTGCCTCCGGCCGAGGTGCCGGCAGTGGCGGCGGGCTTTGGCCTGCGGCCCGCCTCGGGACGGGCGGCCAGGGCCACCTCGGTGGGGATGTGGTGGCCCGACACCCGCTTGCGGAACGTCCAGTAGCTCCAGCCCTGGTAACCGATCACGATCGGGGTGAACACGACGGCCACCCACGTCATGATCTTCAGGGTGTAATCGGTGGACGACGCATTGGTCGTCGTCAGCGAGAAGGCCGGGTCGGTGGTGCTCGGCATCACGTCGGGGAACAATGCGACGAACAGCGAGCCGACGCTCATCGCGATCGCCGCGAACGCCAGGGCAAACGCCCAACCCTCTCGGCCCGATGGCAGCATCGCCAGCGCCCCGAGCAGCAAGACCGCACCGGCGCCGGCCATGATCCACGACTCCACCGAGCCGGTGGTGGCGTGGATGACCGCCAGCCAGGCCACCGCCAACACGGCGGCCGCCAGGCCGACGCGCAGGGCGATGTCCCGTGCCTTGGCGCGGATGGCACCGTCGGTCTTCAGCGCCAGGAACATCGCCCCGTAGGCGGTGAACAGCGCCACGGTCGTCACCCCGCCGAGCAGCGCTGCGGGGTTGAGCAGCGTGAACAGGTTGCCCGTGTACTCCATCTCGGCGTCGATCGGCACGCCGCGCACGATGTTGGTGAACGCAACGCCCCACAGCAACGCGGGGGCCAGGGAACCACCGAAGATGGCCCAGTCCCAACGCCGGCGCCACACCGGGTCGTCCACCTTGCCGCGGTAGTCAAAGGCGAGCGCCCGCATGATCAAGGCGACGAGGATGAGCAGCAGGGGCAGGTAGAAGCCCGAGAACAGGGTGGCGTACCAGTGCGGGAACGCAGCAAAGGTGGCGCCGCCGGCGGTGAGCAGCCACACCTCGTTGCCGTCCCACACCGGCCCGACCGTCGACAGCATCACGCGCCGCCGGATCTCGCCGGTCTCGGCCAGGTCATTGGAACCGAGGTCCGGGTCGTCTCGGCCCAGTACGGGGAAGAGGATGCCGACGCCGAAGTCGAAGCCTTCGAGGACGAAGTAGCCGATCCACAGGACGGCGATCAGGATGAACCAAACGGTGGTGAGTTCCATATCAGCGCCTTAGTAGGAGAACACGAATGGTTCGTCGTCGTCGCGTTCGCTCGGGTCGAGCGACTCGGGTGGCGGGGCCGGCTCGGCTCCGGTGCGTCCGTAGCGGAGGATCAGCCCCACCTCGACGACCGCCAGTGCGCCGTAGAGCAGGGTGAAGGTGCCCAGCGACGCCGCCACCTCCCAGGCCGATACCCCCGGGCTGACGCCCATCTTGGTGGTGATCACGCCGAAGACCAGCCACGGTTGGCGGCCCATCTCGGTGAAGATCCAGCCGAAGGAGTTGGCCAACAGCGGCAGCAGGATCACCGCCAGGCTGGTCCACAGCCAGCGCTTGGACGTCAGGCGGCGGACATCTCCCCGCAGGGCCCAGAGGGCAAAGGCCCCAATGGCCATCGCAGCCATGCCGGTGCCGATCATCCAGCGGAAGGTCCAGTAGGTGACCGGGATGATCGGGCGGTAGTTCGCCGCCTCGGTCAGCGCATTGCCACTGAAGGCCAACTCGTACTCGGCCTGCAGGTCGTTGATGCCCTCGACCCGGCCGTCGAGCGTGCCGGTGGACAGGAACGACAGCAGCTTCGGAACCCGGATCGCCCAGGTCTCATGCTGACCGTCCGGCGTGCCGACCGAGATGATCGAGAAGGACGCACCCTTGCCCTCGGGCGAGGTGTCGTACAGCGCCTCGGCCGCCGCCATCTTCATCGGCTGCACCTGGGTCATCACCCGGCTCTGGAGGTCACCGGTGATCGTGACGGCGACACCGCCCAGCAGCAGGATGATCGCACCCAGCCTTGCGGAGCGGCGATACATGCCCAGGTCGCCCTCGGGGGTCTGCGAGCGCCACATCAGCCACAACGCGATGCCCAACACGAACGCACCACCGCTCATCCAGGCGGCCGCGATCACGTGCGGAAACGCAACCAACTGCACCTTGTTGGTGAGGACCGCAACAAAGTCGGTGAGCTCGGCACGGCCGGTGACCGGATTGTTGGTGTAGCCAACCGGGTTTTGCATGAACGAGTTGGCGGCCAGGATGAAGAAGGCGGACAGCACGGTGCCGATGTGCACCAGCCAGATCGCCCCGAGGTGAACCTTCTCGTTGATGCGACCCCACCCGAAGATCCACAGACCGAGGAACGTGCTTTCGAGGAAGAAGGCCAGAAGCGCCTCGATGGCCAGCGGCGCGCCGAAGATGTCGCCGACGAAGCGGGAGTAATCCGACCAGTTCATGCCGAACTGGAACTCTTGAACGATGCCGGTGGCCAACCCGAGGATGAAGTTGATCGTGAACAACTTGCCGAAGAACTTGGTGAGGCGCAGCCACTCGGGATTGCGGGAGCGCATCCAAAAGGTCTGCATCAGGGCCACGACGAGTGACAGCCCAATCGTGATCGGCACGAAGAAGTAGTGGTACACCGTGGTGATACCGAACTGCCACCTGGCCAGGTTGAGAGACTCCATCACGCGTCCTTGCGTAGGTCCGAAAACTTCTGGTCACGGTGACTCTAGGGAGCGAGGGCATTCCTTCCGCCATCCTCAGCCTGTGCATTGCGCCACCCTCTCGGTACACGATATTGCGTTGATTCGGTGACAAGCAGTGACTTGATGAGATAGCCGGTTCAGTGACATCGACGGGATCTACTCGCCCGACACACCGAATCGCGCGACGATGCAGCGTCATGACCGCATCGATCGACGACGACTCCAACACTCCCGACGAACCCAACGCAGCCGCAGCGGCACCGCCCGAGGAGAGCCAACCGGCACCCGACCAACCCGGAAGATGGGCGGCACTGCCGCGCAGGCTTCGGATGGCGATCGTGGCAGTGGGCGCGGCGGCCATCGTGCTGGCGCTGGTCAAGATCGTCGTCGAGGTGCGCGACCGGTCCGATCCGGTGGACACCGCAGCCATCGTCAAGCAGTTCGACGAAGCCGAGGGCGGCAGCGACGGCAACGCCGAGACAGAACTCGCATCGGGTGCCTTCGTGTACAACGCCAAAGGAACCGAATACGTCGACCTGCTGGGCGGGCCGCTGCACGAGTTTCCACCCGAGGTGGTCACCACAACGACCGGCAACGACTGCGGCGGTTCCACCGTCAGGCTGAAGCTGTTCGAACAACGCGACGACGAACTGGTGTTGTGCGCAACGGAGGAAGGCGACCTGTCGCTGCAAAGCTTCACCACCCGCCACGAGTTCGTCGGGGTCAAGGATGAAACGATCACCACCTGCCCCGAGGCCACCGTTTGGCCCGCCGGTCTCTTCCAGCTGGACACCCGCCCCAAGGCGACGGTGAAGTGCACCGCCAGCGGGGACATGGTGGGGACGGTCCCCGCCGTCTTGACCAGCGAGGTGTTGGGCCACGAGTCGGTCACCGTCGACGGCACCAAGGTCGACACCCAACGCCTTCGCATCAGCACCGTGGTCGGCACCAAGGGCACGACCACCTACGGCACCTACGACAACGACTTCTGGGTCACCGAGGAGGGCGTCGTCGTGCGGCGAACCCTCGACGCCAACGTCAGCGCCAAGACCCCCGCCGGTCAGGTGGGTTTCAAGGAGAGCTACGACCTGTTCCTGCAGGAACTCCCGGCCTGAACGCGTCACCGGTCATTCCAGGCCAACCCGCTACGCCGGGTTGAGGTTGACCTCGGTGGCCTTCACCGATGCCCACACCGTTGCGCCGGGTTTCAGCTGCAACAACTCGGTGGACGCCGGGGTGATGTCAACGTTCAGCGGCAATGGCTCACCGAGGATGATGCGGGTGATGTCCCCCAGCGGCTCGACGGCGACAACCGTGCTCCCCCAGACATTGCGGGGGCTTCCGTGAGGCTGCTCGGCATGCAACGCCACGGCGGTTGGGTGGATGGTCACCAGCACCGAGCCGGTGGTGGCCCTGTCGGCGCTCTGCAAGGTTTGGGACGGGTGGTCGTTCAGCTTCACCATGCCGTTGTTGTTGATTCCGCTCAGCAAATTGAGCCCGGCCAGCGCAGCGACATAGGGGGTGGCCGGCCGGCGACGGATGTCCTCCACGCTGCCGGCCTGCGTCACCGATCCCCCCTCCAGGATGTAGATGCAATCGGCGAGAAGGAACGCGTCGACGGGGTCGTGCGTGATCAACAACCGAGGACCCTCGTAGTAGTCAAGGTGGGCGGCAAGGGTTCGGCGAAGCCTGGTGCGGGTGGCGATGTCGAGTGCGGCGAGCGGCTCGTCGAGCATCAGCAGGTCCGGGTCGGTGGCCAGGGCCCGGGCCAACGCCACCCGTTGGGCCTGCCCGCCGGACAATCGGTTGGGGTGCCGATCGGCCAGGTCAGCCAGGTCGAGCGTGTCGATCCACCGGCGGGCGATCGCATCGGCCTGCTTGGATGGCCGTCCGGCCGAGCGGGGCCCAAAGGCAATGTTGGCGGCGACGTCCAGGTGGTCGAACAACAGCCCCTGCTGAAACACCACGCCCAGCCCCCGCTGCTCGGTCGGCACAAACACCCCGGCATCGGGATCGTCGAGCACCCGACCGTCCAGTTGAATGCGCCCCTCGTCGAGCGGCACGATGCCGGCCAGTGCGTCCACCGTGGTGGACTTGCCCGAGCCGTTTGGGCCGAGCAGCGCGGCGGTGGTGCCGGGTTCGATCGCCACCTCGAGGTCGAGCGTGAACGTGTCGCTGCGACTCACGACGATGCGGGCCGACAGGCCGGCGGTCGTCTGCGCCACGCTGGTCACGGCCGGGTCCACCAGCGGTCACGCAACGACAACAGCACCACCAGCGACACCGCCACCAGCACCAGGCTCATCGCCACCGCAGCGTCCCGATTGGATTCGAGGGCGACGAACACCGCCAGGGGCAGGGTCTGCGTGCGTCCCTGGAGGTTGCCGGCGAAGGTGATGGTGGCGCCGAACTCTCCCAATGCCCGGGCCCAGGCCAGCACCAGGCCCGCACGCAGCGACGGGGCGATCATCGGCAGCGTCACTCGCCTGAACACGGTGAGCCGCGAGGCCCCCAGGCTTGCCGCTGCATGCTCATAGCGGGTGTCCAGGCCGGCAAGCGCGCCCTCCACCGTGACGACCAGAAACGGCATCGCCACGAACACGTTGGCCGCCACCACACCCCAGACCGAGAACGGCATGAGGAACCCGGTCGCCGCGTTGAGGGGCTCCCCCACCAGACCGCGACGGCCAAACGCAAACAGCAACGCTGCACCGCCGACGACGGGCGGCAACACCATCGGCAGCGTGACGACCGCCCGGACGATGCTGCGGCCCGGAAACTCCACCCGAGCCAAGAGCCAGGCCAGCGGCACCCCCAACATCAACGAGATGATCCCCGCCAGCAACGAGGTGAACAGCGACAGCCGCAATGCGTCGACCACGACATCGGAGGACACCAACTCGGGGAGTTTGCGCCACGGCGTGCGACTGGCCAGCCCCAACAACGGAATGATGAACACCGCCGCGCCGATGCCACCAAGAGTTACCAGCACGAGCGGGGGCCGTTGGCCAACCCGCTGCCGGCGCGCCGCGCTCATGGAACCGTGATCACAAAACCGCGCTCAACAAAGCGCGTTCACGGTGCGCCAAAGCCAAAGTCGGCCAGGATGGCCTGGCCCTGCTCCGACAACACGAACTTGGTGAAGGCCGCAGCCCCATCAGGGTTGGGAGCCTCCGCAAGTGCGGCGATGGGGTAGGTCGCAACCACGTTGTCCGCCTTGGGAATATCGATGCCCAGCACGTCGTCGCCCGCCGCCTTCACGTCGGTGACGTACACAATGCCGGCGTCCAATTCATCGGCACCAACCTTGGTGAGCAAAGCCCGAACGTCGGGCTCGTTGGTGTCGACCGATGCCTTCACGTCGGCGTTGGCCAACGCCTCCCGACCAAAGTCGCCACACGGAACCGCTTCGGCGCACAGCCCGATCAGCAGCTCCTCGTTGGCGAAGTCGGCCAGACCCTTGACCTTGCCGGGGTTCTTCGGCGGCACAGCGATCTGCAGGCTGTTGGTGACGAACGCGTCCGGTTTCCCGGAGACCTGGTCCGCTTCGACCACGGCGTCCATGTTCGAACCGTTGGCCGAGGCAAAGACGTCGGCCGGGGCGCCCTCGAGAATCTGCTCACGGAGCGCCGAGCTGCCGGCGAAGTTCAGCTGCACCTCAGCCCCGGGATTGTCGGCCTCAAAGGAGGTCTTCATCTCACCGAACGCATCGGTGAGCGAGGCCGCCGCAAACACCAGTACCGGACCGTCAACCGTGTCGTCCGCCGCCTGGGCGGTGGTACCCGTGCTCGCCGAGCCCTCTTCGTCACCTCCGCAGCCGACCGAAGCGAGAGCCATCGCTCCCACCAACAAAACCGTCCACAACCGCTTGGTCATTGCACTCCTCAAGAGGGCCAAGTGTGAACCCTACCCAGCCCGTATCCACCGGAGACCTTCGGACATGGGGCTCCAGGCTGGTAGGCATCCGAACAACGTCGGATCTCACGACCAACGGCGCACCCTCAGCGTGGGCGGGTTGCGAGACGGACGGTGGTGAGGTGCCCATCGATGGGCACCCCAAGGCCTCGTGGAGCAACGTCAAGCGTGCAGAGGTCACGCTCCCGGCTGTCGGTCAGCCAGGCCGCAACCAGGTCGACGTCGAGGTGCTCGTTCAGCAGAACGCTCACCGTTCTCGGGACCGACGGGGATGCCCAACTGCGAAGTCGAACGATGGTACCCGCACCCCGGTCGGCGGGCTTGACCGCGGCGATCTCGACGTCCAGGTCGCTCACGTGAACCGGGCGGCTGGGGGCGCCGTGGCCGACGGAGCGGTCCACGACCGAGGCCAGATGACGCCCGACGCCAACGGCGCTGCGGGAGCGATCGGCATCGGCATCGGCATCGGTATCGGCATCGTGCCAACCCCATGCAACGACTGCGTCCTGGCTCTCCCAGCTGAGTCCCCAAGCGGGGGCCATCACCGGCACCACGCGAAAGGCGACCTCCTTCACCGCGGTGCGGGCGACCACGACCTCGGTGATGCCCCCGGCGTCGACGTGGAGCCCGGTCGGGGAGGCGGTGGCAACCGCCAGCGCTGATCGATCAGAGCTGACGGGTCTGGTGACGGCGAACGAGTGGAGCGGCCAGTAGGTCGGCTCGTAGTAGCGGCTGAGCGGACGTTCGACGACCCCGCCCGGCTGGTGCATGGTGACCCTGGCCGGGGCGGCCCGCTGGTGAACCGCGAGGGTGACGGTGCGCCGGTTGGGGACGTCGACGGAGCTGCGGGTGACGATGGCCGGGTCACCGGACCGAATCGTGTGCTGCAGCAAACTGGAGCGCCCGGCCAGCCTCGTGCGCACATGGACCTGCGCGACCCCGCCGTCGTGATCGACCTGGATGGTTGCCGGGTGATCGGTGCTGCGATCGCTCAGCGACCAGCGTCCCCCGTGCAACTCGTTGCCGAGACGCCACAGGCCTCCGCTGTCGGTGTAGGAGCGCAGCTCGAGGCTGGGCCCCTCCAGCAGTTCCGCTCCGCCGGGGCCGGTGAGGCTGACGAGTGCGCCGCCCCTCCGGGGGTCGAACACGGCGGTGCCCCACGGTGCCGCCACAACCACGAGGTGGCCGTCGCTGCGAACGGACAGCGGACCTGGGCGGGCGTCGTCCCCCGGCCGGAGATCGGCACCCTGCCCACGGTCCTCTTTCGGGTTGGGCCCATCGCCCGGGTTGGGCCATGGCGTCTCGTCGATGGCCGAGGCGAGCCAGCCCGCCTGCTCAGTGCGCGCCACACGGTCGGGGGCGGTGCCGGTGACAAAGTCGTGATGGTTGGAGGTGGCGGCGATCCACCGCGCATGCCGCTGGGCCGACGGGCGCTCAACCGGGCCGCCTTCGACAAGCGCCACGGTCGCATCGTGCGCATCTGCGGCAAGGAGCCGCCGCCCCAAATCCCGGGCTTGAGCCTTGAGCTCGGGACGGGTGGCGTAGAAGCCCATCCAATAGGGGTTGGGATCAAGGTCGATGGTGGGCAGCAGGTGTCGGTGGTGCGCAACGAGGTCGAGATAATCGTCGATCGCCGCGTTCACCAGCCAGGTTCCGGTGCGGTGGTAGTGGCGTTCGTTCCAATCGTCGAGCAGTGCAACCAGGCGAGGGACCGGCCGAACGAAGTCGTAGCCGATGCCCAGCAGCCGGTACGGGGTCTTCGCCACGAGGCGCAGGTCGGCGAGGTAGCCGTCGATTCGGGCATCGACGTGGACGGGGCGGCGATCGGGCCACGCTGCGGGCAGGCCCAGGACCCGGCTCAGGCCACCGCTGGCGATCATGTCGCCATGGCCGTAGCCGTGGGCCATCCAGTGGGTGAGCACCTCGCTCCCGTCGGCGGAGCGCCAGACAAAGTCGGCGGTGCCCTCGGCCAACAGATGCGCCGCGCTGGTGCCCGGCCGGGGGAAGTTGGCGGCCGGCTCCAGGTCGGCACCCGGAAACCGCATGCCGTCGATGCGGCACACCGCTGCGTAGTCGAACCCGCCCGCCCGCAGCAACGCCGGCAGGCCGGGCGAATGCCCGAAGCTGTCGGGCAGGTAGAGCAGCCGAGGCTCCTGGGTCATGCCCCGCGTTCGCAACCACTCCTGGCCCACCAGCAGATCCCGCAGCAACAACTCGTCCTCGGGCAAAAGTGTGTCCGGCGTGGTGACCCCGCTGCCGGTGAACCGCAGCCGTCCCTCGTTCACCAGGCGAACCAGCTCGGGGCGCCGTTCGGGTCGGTCACGCCAATACAGGTCGACGAAAAAGAGGCACTCCAGGCTGAAGACGCGCCTGGGATCGGACGCCAACTCGGCGAGGGTGCGATCGAGGGCCGGGCGCACACACCAGCGGTAGTAACGATCAGCGGTCAGCAGCCAATTGGGGTCCCAATGGGACGTCTCGGCCACGACGACCACCTCGGTGGCGGCCGACGGGATGCCGAGGAGTGAGCGCACGACCGCCTCGGTTGAGTTGGTCATCGCTTCAGCGCGTTGGCGAGGGATGCAGGGGCCGACAAACCGGCGGCGCACGCGGCGAGGTGCCCGGGGGCGTGACCTCGGCGAACGTCGACCACAGCGCCGGAGGCACGCAGCGCAGCAGCGAGTTCACTGGCGTTGGCAGCACCGATCAGCCGATCGTAGGCGGAGTAGGAGAACCTCACGCGCCGGTTGGGCCCATCGGGGAGGTTGTGTTCGGGCGACAGCTCGCGCCAGGCGATCTCCAACCTCGGCAACGTCCAGCCCCTCTCGATCAGCCGACGACGAAGGGGCCGATCCTGCCAGGCACACCGGGCAAAACTGGCACCGGTGGCGATGGCCACCAGGTTGCGCACGTCGCTGCGACGGTTGGCCACCATGAACGCCAGGTCGGCACCCAGGCTGAGCCCCATCACCGCCGGACCCTCCAAGTCGCCGGCCAACTCGTCCGCTGCCGACAACAGGCTCGCGCAGGTGTGGTCCACGTCGTCGGAATACGCGTCGACGGCAAAAGAGTACGGGCACACCCGAAGACCGCGGCGACCCAGTAACCGGAGCCAGAGCTCGTAGCTGCGCCCGGTGGTACCGGCCCCGCAGTAGAAGGCCACCGGAATCCCGTCGGACGGCCCGTAGGCGCGTTCGCGCCGCACGATCGACCTGCTCAACAAAACCGTCCCCTGCAATACGCGGTCATTCGCTCCAGTGTGCACGCGTTCGACGCCGAGTGCCGGAGCCTCGACCTCGGTACCATTCTTGGAATGCCCATCGACGGTCCGCCCGACACGTCGTCCGATCCCGACGATGAGTCGCCGGGAGGGGCGCCGGGGCTCATCCGGGAACGGCGTCTACGCCTGGCCAAGGCGGCCCGGCTGCGGCAACTGGGCTACGACCCGTATCCGGCGACGAGCCACCGCTCGCACACCAGCGCCGAGGTGCTGGCCAACTTCGATGCCCTGGCCGACGAAGCGGCAACGGTCACGGTCACCGGACGAATCCGACACGTGCGCAACTTCGGCCGTTTGATCTTCATGGAACTTGCCGACCAGAGCGGTCGAATCCAGTTGATGGTCGACCAGTCGTGCCTCACCCCGGCCGACCCGGCGACCGCTGCATTGGGGTTCGCCGAAGTGAGCGACCTGGTGGACCGCGGCGACCTGGTGGGCGCGACCGGGCCGGTCACCACGACCAGGAAGGGCGAACGCTCGGTGTTGGTGACGTCACTTCGAATGTTGACCAAGGCGCTACGCCCGCATCCCCACCGCATGAACGACCCCGGCGACCGCCAGCGTCGGCGCTACGTCGACATCAACGTCAACCCTCAGCTCCGGGGCCGCTACGAGCGACGCGCCCGTTTCTGGGAGGCCCACCGGCGGTTCTTTGCCGAACGTGGCTTCCTGGAAATGAACATCCCGGTGCTGGAGCACACCACGGGTGGCGCCGACGCCAAGGCGTTCATGACCCACATGGACACGATCGACACCGACTTCTACCTGCGCATCAGCCAGGAGCTCTACCTGAAGCGTCTGATCGGTGCCGGGTACGAGCGGGTGTACGAGATCGGCCCGCGCTTTCGCAACGAGGGCATCGGGCCCGAGCACCTGCCCGAGCATGTGGCCATGGAGCTGTACTGGGCCTACGCCGACTACCGCGACGCCATGGACCTGGTGCGGGAACTCTTCGGTTATGTCGCGCAGGAGGTGTGGGGTCGCCAACGGTTCACCATCCGGGGTTTCGACGTCAACCTCGACGACGACTGGACACTGATCGATTACGGGCAGGCGGTGGCCGAGCGCTTCAACCTCGACGTGTTTGACACCTCGATCGACGAGGTCACCGCCGCCCTCCAACACCACGACATCGGGTTCGCCCCCGAGACCGTCAACGTCAACCGCGGCATCGACCTGCTTTGGAAGTCCATCCGCGCCACGATCGGCGGCCCGGCGTTCATGGTTCACGAACCAACCTTCCTCTCGCCGCTGGCCAAAGTGGCTGCGAACCCGCTGGTGACGCAACGCTTCCACCCGGTGATCGGTGGCTCCGAGCTGGGCAACGGCTACTCGGAACTGAACGACCCGGTGGAGCAACTCGATCGCTTCCGCGAGCAGCAGGCGCTGCGAGACTCGGGCGACAGCGAGGCGCAGATGCTCGACATCGACTTCATCGAAATGTTGGAATACGGCATGGCGCCCACCGCCGGGTACGGCCACAGCGAACGCAACTTCTGGTTCTTTGAAGGGGTCACCGCCCGCGAGGGCGTGCCGTTTCCGGCCACCAGGCATTTCGTCAACCCGTTGAACCGCGCCATCTTCCCCGCAATCGAGCTGGAGTCAAACATCTACCGCGCACACCGGTTGCCGCGCTTCTGATGCCGACCGCCACCCGGCTGCGGGCACTCCTCACGCGGATGGTGATGGCGATCGTCACCAACCTGGTGCCCACGCTGTTCGCCGTGGTCGGCGGGCTGTACCTCCTACTGGGTATCGCAGAGTTGGTGGGAGCCACCGAATGGTTCTTCAACGAGCCCGCCGGCACGTCAATCACGTTCGCCGACCTGCTGTTGCCGCTGCTCGGGGTGGCACTGGTGGGAATCGCCGTCGGCCTCAAGCAACGGCGCCGCGACATCTGGCTGCTGTCGGTGGGGATGATCGCAGGGTTCACCTTCGTCAGTTGGGCCCCACTTTCGGCGGTGAGCCGGGGCGGCGGCGGCATGGACGTGGTGGCCTTGGTCACCAACCTGGCGCTCGTCGGATCGTTGTTGTCAACACGCAACCGGTACACGGTGCGCGGCTCGAACCTGATGCGGGCGTCGGTCTACCTCGGCTGGTTGGCGTCGCTGGCAGTGATCTCGGGCGTCTACTGGGGGGTGTCCATGCTGGTGCTGGACGTCACCTGGGACCAGGCGCGGACCTACTCGCTGGGGGACCCGACCTCGACGATCGACAACCTGCAACGCCTGCAACTGCTGGCGACGATCGCATTCTTTGTGGCCTGTCTGGCCTTCCTCATCCGCCTGCTGAAATCGTTGCGGCCCGACGATGTCCGCCTGAGTGTGGCGGCCACCCGGGATCTGCTGCGCCGCTGCGGCGCCGACAGCCTCGACTACTTCGTCACCAACGAAAAAAAGCGTCACTACATCTGGCGCGACGGCCGGGGTCTGATCGGCTACGACCTTGCCAACGGTCTCGTGCTGGCATCAGGCAACCCCATCTGCGCCCCGCAACACCGCGCCACGCTGTTAAACGACTTTCTACATGACATGGAACGAGACGGCTACGTCGTGGCCTTCTGGGCCATCGATCAGACCCTGGCCGACGATCTGGGCAACCGCGGGTTTCGCACCGTGAAACTGGGAGAGGAGGCCAGCCTCGAGGTCGACCGCTTCAGCCTGGAAAACCTGGGCGCACGCGGGTCGGCGCTCAAGCGTGCCGTGCGAAGCGTTGAGGCCCACGGCATCGAGTTTGCCTTCTACCGTCTCGAGGAGGTGCCCGGTCACGTGTATTCCCAAATGGATGACCTCGACCGCAGCTGGCTTCAAGAATTCGGTGGTACCGACGAAAAGGGCTTCTCGATGACGCTCAGCCGGCTGCCGGACTTCGAGGACCAGGATGCGGCGTTCGCCGTAGCGCTGGATCCCTCCGTCCCCGGGCTGCCGCGGGTGGTGGCGTACCTCAGCTTCGTACCGGTCTACAACCGAAACAGTTACTCGCTCGATATGATGCGGCGCACCCGGCAGGCCCCAAATGGCATCAACGACTTTCTGCTGGTTCACACCCTTCAGGTCATCGGCTATCACGGCCGCGACACGGTCAGCTTGAACTTTGCTCCCCTGGCGGAGACCGCCGGGGGGCCGTCACTTCTGGGTCGCGCCGCCAACGCGCTGCCTCCCAGCCTCAAGAAGACGTTCTACATCGACTCGCTGTATGCCTACAACGACAGGTTCGGCCCCGACTGGGTGCCGCGCTACGGGGCGTTCAAGGCCAGACGTGATCTCATCGCCATCGTCAGGATGGTCGCCAAACTCGAGGGCGCGATCGCCCTCGACTGGCGCCGTCGGCTGAGCCGCCTCATCGCAGGTTCCAACTACACGATCACCCGCTCACCACCGGTCGCCACTCGGTACGCTCCCGAAGTGACCGACGATCAAGATTCCTGAGCCGACAACGGTCCGCTCGCTCCGACACCAACCCGGGTGACCCCGCCGAACCGAAGGTGGCTACAGGCCGAGCGGCGGCACGATCGCCTCGATCAGGTTGGGACCATCGTTGGCAAGCGCCCGTTCGAGCGCCTCGGTGAACTCCTCGGCGGTCTGCGCCCGCTCCGCCGCCACCCCCATGCCCTGGGCCAACTGAACAAAGTCGAGGTCCGGCCTGGCCAGATCGAGCATTCCCAACGCCTGAGGACCCGGCTCGTCCGCGCCGACCCGTGCCAACTCCATACGCAGAATGGCATACGACGAGTTGTTGTAAATCACCGTGGTGACGTTGGTGCCCTCGCGGGCCTGGCTCCACCACCCCTGCAGGGTGTACATCGCCGAACCATCCGCCTGAAGATTGAGCACCGGCCGATCCGGCGCAGCGATCGAGGCACCGAGCGCCAGGGGCACGCCAATACCGATGGCGCCACCGGTGAGCGTCAGCCAATCGTGAGGAGGCGCTCCGGCGGTGGCCCCCTGATTGAAGATCCCGGAGGTTTGTGCCTCGTCGATCACGATGGCGTTCTCGGGCAACAACGCGCCGATCGCAGATGCCACCGACTCGATCGTGAGCTCGCCGGTGGGGCGCTCGGGCCGACCTGCCTCGGCGACCGGTACGTCGTCCGGGGCGCCAAGCGCGTCGGCCAGGGCCTCGAGCGCAGCGACCGCATCGTCGGTACCGGTGGCCAGCGTGGACACGGCACACCCTTCGGGCACCAGCGAACTGGGTTTGCCCGGATAGGCGAAGAACGAGGCGGGCTCAGGCACGTCGACCAGCACCATCGAGGTGGCATCGCCCAACTGCATCTGAGCGAACTCGGCGAGATAGGTGAGCCGTTCGACCACCGGCACACCGGCACCACGACGTTGCACGCGCGGGAACACCTCTCCAAACACCTTGGCGCCGGTGGCCGCTGCGATGCGCAGCGCTGCGCGCTGGCCCCGCTCGTCCAGCGTGCGGCCACCCAGAAACAGCACCGACGAGCCATCGCTGCGCAGCGCACGGGCGGCGGCGTCGACCACCTCCTGGGGCACGATCGCGGGCGGTTGTGGCATCACCGGGGCGGCCGGTGGTGTGGACTCCAGCCAGCAGACGTCGGCCGGCAGGATCAGCGTGGCCACCCCTCCGGGGGAGCGCATGGCCTCGGCCACCGCCCGGGCGCCGTCCGTAGGCGCCGACTCCGGGGTCATCGACCGGTGCACCCAGGTGGATACCGCGCCGGCGACAGCGTCGATGTCGCTCTCGAGCGGCGCATCAAAACGCTTGTGATACGTGGCGTGGTCACCAACGATGTTGACGATCGGGGTGTGAGCCCGCCGGGCGTTGTGCAGGTTGGCGAAGCCGTTGCCAAGGCCGGGGCCCAGGTGCAACAGGGTGCAGGCGGGCTTGCCGGCGATGCGGGCGTAACCATCGGCGGCGCCGGTGACGACACCCTCGAAAAGCCCGAGCACCGCCCGCATGCCCGGCACCTCGTCGAGTGCGGCCACGAAGTGCATCTCGGACGTGCCGGGGTTGGCGAAGCACACCTCGACGCCGGAGTCGACCAGCGTGCGGATCAGGGATTGTGCGCCATTGGGGGTTGGATCGCTCATCTAGAAAACCTCTCTGTTCACAGGACTCAGGACTCCGGGAATCTGCCGGTTACAGCACCTTTCCGGGATTCAGAATGTCGTTGGGATCGAACGCCACTTTGATCCGGCGCATCAGCTCGATCTTGGCCGGGTCCTCCAGTTCGAGGAAGTAGCCCCGCTTGGCGGTACCCAGGCCATGCTCGCCCGAAATGGCCCCGCCGAGCTCCATGCCGATGGCGTACAGGCGTTTCATCACGTCCGCGAGCACCTCGGGATCGCCCTGAAACACCGACATGTGAACGTTGCCGTCGCCGGCGTGCCCGCAACCCGCGATCCAGGAGGCGGTTTCGGAGGCCAACTCGCTGATGCGGTTCATGAACTCGGGCATGGCCGATCGGGGCACGACAACATCGATGATCTCGTTGGCGTTGTTGGCCTTGGCCACCCAGAACGCCTTCTCACGGGCGTCGATCAGCTCGGTGGCCGCCTTGGGCGGCAACACGTACACGTCGATCGCGCCCAGTTCGGCCAGCTGTTCGGCCACCCCCTGGGTGTCGGCTTCCAACCGGTCCTCGTGGGCCGACTCCAGCACGACCACCAGGTACGCAAGCGCCGTGTCCTTGACCTCCTGGGGGATGCCCAGGTCGAGGCCGAGCGTGGTGCCCATGGCAGCCAGCGTGATCATGTCGATGTACTCGAGGATCATCGGGTCGGCGCCCGAGGCCACCACCTTGGGCACCGCCTCGGTCACCTCCTCCATGCCGGCGAACGGGGCCAGCACCGTGGCCGCGTGCGGCAACCTTGGGCTGAGCTTCAACGTGGCCTGGGTGACCACCGCCAGGGTGCCCTCCGAACCCAGAATCAGTTGGGTCAGGTCGTAGCCGGTGGTGGCCTTCACAAACTTGCCGCCGGTGGTGATGACCTCGCCCGAGGCCAGCACCGCCTCGACACCGAGCACGTGATGTCGGGTGACCCCGTACTTCACCGCCCGCATACCGCCGGCATTGGTGGCCACGTTGCCGCCGAGGCTGGAGGAGTACTCGCCGGGAAACACCGGATAGACGAGCCCAAGCGGAGCGAGCGCTTCGTCGAGCTGGTCGAGCCGCACGCCGGGGCCCACGACGGCCATGGAGTTGTCGGTATCGATCTCGATGATGTCGGCCATGGCGTCGGTGCTCAGCAAAATGCCCTCGGCCTCCGGGACCGCCCCGCCGGACAGCCCGGTACCGGCGCCTCGAACCGTGACCGGGGTTCCGGTGCCATTGGCCCAGGCGAGCACGGCCGCCACCTCGGCGGATGACTGCGGCGCCACCATGGCCAGCGGGCGCACCCCAAAGATGCCGATGGCCTCGTCGTGGAGCAGATCCTCTCCGATATCGGCGGCCGCTGTGACGCGCTCCGATGGCACGACGGCACAGAGCGCCTCGACCACGTCGCCGGCACCGTCCTGTTTGGTTTCGTTCACCGCGTCTCCCCTCGTTTGCGTGCCGACCGTAGTCGTTCGAGCGCTCCGTCACCGGTGCCGCCGACCCGCGGTAACAACGCCCCAACGGCGAGATGCGCGGTGCGAGGACGATGGCGCAGCTCCAGTGCAACGCCCCACCAGACACCGGCCGAGTAGGCGACGTCGTCAGCAACCGCCAGAGACGCGACGAAACCGACGGAACGTGCTCGCCGCACCCACTGGGGTCGCTGTGGCCGATCGGAGCGGGCCACATCGCCATTGCGAGCGACCGGGGAGCGGTGCCGACCCTGCATCAATGCACGTCCGACCGTGGCCGCGACTGCGCCGAAGGCCAACCGTCGCCACCGTGGGCTTCGCAATGCCAGCGCAAGGGTGATTGGCCACCACGGACGGATCAAGCCGCGTGCCAGCTGCGGGCCGGCCAACAGGTTGCCCCGGCCGGCCAGCCTGAGCGCCTCGCTCCCCGGGTTGGCCACCTTCAGGCGTCGGGCCAGCGCGGCGGTGGACCCGGCGCCCAACGCAACGCCGACGCCGGGGTGACCAAGGCCCACCGCCAACCACGCGATCAGCGACCACGGCGACACGGCAACCGGCGCGAGCGAACCGGGGTGGCGCACCGCCAACGGTGCGGCCGAGGTGCCATAGCGAACGCGCTGCTCGGCCCACGCCCGCGCCGTCGGTCTGGTCCGGTGGTACACCACGCTGCGGGGCTCGTACCTGGCGGTGAGGCCCGCTTCCACCAGCCTCCAGATCAGATCGACGTCCTCGCCGTAGCGAAGGTCGGGGTCGAACCCTCCGACGACGCGGATCGCCCCCACCCGGGCCACCCAGGCCGCCGACGGCGCATATGCCAGCCGGGCACCCGGCGCGATGGCACCACCGATGACCCCGAGGTCCAGGGGTGAGTGGTGCCGCTCGTAGACCTCGATCACGCCATTCGACACAGCCCCGGGCGCCCCCCCTGGCCAAACCGACACCCGGGGGGCGACGATGGCCGGGACGGCGGCGCCCGACCGCTCGGAAAAGTGGCCCGCAACGCCGGCCAACCAGCCCGGCGTCACCGACACGTCGGCATCGAGAAAAGCCACCAGCGGCGTACCCACCACCTCAAGGCCGGTCGTGCGGGCCGCCCCCGGCCCGCCGCTGCGTCGACGGCGGATCACCTCCGCCCCAAAGCGCCGCGCCACCACGGAGACGTCGCCGGGTGCGTCGGAGCCATCGTCGACCAGGACGCAGCGCGTCGACAGTCTCCCTTGAGGGCCGACCATCCCCAGCTCGCGTTCGGCTTCCAGAAACGACGCCAGCAGCACGTTCAGCCCAGTGGCATCGTTGTGCACCGGCACGACGACGGTGAGCTGATCGAGGAGACCACGGACGGCAGCGGCGGACGGCGGCGGAGGCGTGGCGATCAACAAGCCGCTGCGCTCCAGTCGAGCGAGCAGCTTCACGGTCGCAGGCTCTTCAGCCGAGGACACTTCCCCGCCACCGAGTGCGGCGTCGAGCACCTGGGAGCCCGTCGCACTCAACCGCGTCAGCGTGGTGGGCGAACCGCCGATAAGCACACGGCCGTCCTCGACGCGACGAACCCCGGGAGCCAAGACCCAGGCGGCGTGGCAAGCGCGGGGCGCGGTCACGCCGCCGTCATGCCGCCGTCCACCGGTAGGAGCGCCCCTGTGACCCCTGAGGAGCCGGGCGAGCACAGCCAGGCGACCGCGTCGGCCACCTCCTCGGGCTCCAGCAGCCGGCCGATCGGTTGTTGACGACCGAAGTCTTCAACTCGTCGCAGGCCGTACACGCCCGCGGACGCCTCCAACATGGCGGTCCGGGTGGAGCCCGGGCCCACGGCGTTGGCCGTGATGTTGTCGGGTCCCAGCTCGGCGGCCAACGAGCGCACCAGACCGGCGACACCGGCCTTTGATGCGCTGTAGGCGGCGAGTTGCGGCATACCCCGGACGCTTGCCGCCGATGCCAGCGCCACAAACCGTCCGCTGCGGGGCTGTGGTCGCTGTAGGAGGGCCGGAATCGCGGCGTGTGCGAGCTTCCAGATGCCACCCAGGTTGACGTCGATCATCGTTCTCCAGGCCGCATCCGGCGTGCGCCACAGCGGCTCGCCACCCCAGATCACGCCCGCCGCCCCAATGGCGGCATCGAGGCCCCCAAACCGGCCGACGGCCAGCGCGGTCGCAGCGTCCATCTGACCCTGTTCACGCACGTCGGCCACGTAGACCATCGTGTCCGGACCGCAATCGGCCGCCACGGCCTCGAGGTCGGCCAGGGTGGGCAGGGCGTAGGTCAGCACCTTCTCATGGCCGACGAGATCGGTGAGCACCAACGACCAACCGTCGGAGGCCAGGCGGCGAGCCACCGCTGCGCCGATCCCGCGGGCGGCCCCGGTGATCAGGGCAACGCGGGGGTTGTCATCGGGTGATTTGGGATTCTCCATCGACCTCAGATTGCCACGATGGATTGCCTCACCCTCAACTCCTCCATGCAGCCTTGACCAGGGCGGCGAGCGCGCCATGTGCTGAGAGGACCAGGTGGGCGAACAGGGCGGCGCCTTCTTGAGCATTGGCTCTGGTGGGGTCGCCGAGCACCCCGTTGGGGGCAACGGCGGCCACGCCGCCGGTGCGCAGCTGAGCCATCAACTCGGCGACGGGCCGCAACGCTCCCGGCTCTGAGGCCTCGGTTCGGACGAGATCGCCGAACAGGTGCAGGCCCAACGAAGTCTCGGTGAAACCGGCATGAGCGTCACCGCCTTCAACGTGGGGCGCCCAGGCCGACACGTGGCGACCCTCGCCCTCCAGGGTGCGCAGCGCAGACACCACCGGGCCGGCGTTGCCGCCATGACCGTTGATGATCAGCACGGCCCTGAACGGGCCCCCTCCCGGCGAGGTGGCCGAGCGAACCAGCTCGAGGAGCACCAGCTCGAGGGCGGCCGAGCCGATGGACAACGTGCCGGGAAACCCGGCGTGTTCGCCCGACGAGCCGACCGGCAACGCAGGCGCCACCAGCGCCTGTCCGCGTCGCAAGGGTTTGGGCGGATCGAGGGCCACCGCGTGCGCGATTGCGGCGGCGATGCGGGTGTCGGTGTCGAGCGGCAGGTGCGGCCCGTGTTGCTCGGTGGATCCAACGGGAACCAGCAACACCGCATCGTCCGGGACGTCGGTCGAGATCATCCCGCCGAGGGCGGTCCCGCTAACGACCTTCGGGCCCATCGCTCGCGGTGTTCTCGGACGTCGCCCCGCCCACCACGCCGTCGGCAACCACACCGTCGCCGACTACGCCCTCGGGCACGGTTCCCCCGCTGGCCGCCCACGCCTCCAGCAGGTGCCGGGCCGCCTCCTCCGGCGACACGACCAACGCCTGGGCGGGCGCGGCCACCGACTGGGTGTCGGTGAGTTGTTCCAAGCGGGCCAGCGCCGCGTCGCCCACCGGTGAGGGCATCACCTTGGTCCTGGGAACTGCCGGGCCGACCTCGCCCATGCCACGTGGGGGCACCGCTGCAAACACGTCGGCGGGCACGGTCAGCGTTTCAACGGCAGCCGCGCCACCCGCCAACGTTCCGCTGAGGGGGGCCCGACGCAACCGCGCCACCGCTCCCTCCACCGACAAGACCGCCGGAGGGCGCACCAGCAACTCCTCACGCCGGGCGCCGTCCAACCGGCGTTGCACGCTGATGGCCGGGTCACCGCCCCCGTTGACGGCAACGTCCACCTGCACCAGGCCCAACGCCTGAGGCAGCCCGGCCAACGCCGCCAGGGCGGCGGGTACCGACCCGCTGCCCCGGTCGGCCGAGTAGTCGCCGCACACCACCACCGGATGGAGCAAGGAGGCGGCATCAAGCGCCCATGCCAGGGCTCGGGCCACGCCGAGCGAGTGCGCCTCGGCGCCATTGGCAGGCGTTGCCAGCACCGCCCGGTCGGCGCCAACAGCGAGGGCCCCACGAAGGCCTACGGCTGCGTCGGGGCCACCGACGGCGATCGCCACCACCCGACGGCCCAGCGCCTCACCCAGGGTCAGCGCCAACTCGAGCGCGGCCTCGTCCGCGGCCGAGAGGCCACGAGCCCTTCGGTCGGCACTCGCCTCGCCCGTCAACGGGTCGACGTCCACAAACAGGTCGGCCCATTTCAGGGCGGCCACCACGACGCCCGGGGCGGCCGATGTTGTCGTTGCACTCATGCTCGGTGGAACACCACGCCGTGGCCCCCCTCGGGATAGGTCCAGGTGATGGCCCCCTCCTCGTTGCACACCATGTAGCAGGTGCCGCACTCAAAGCACTGCTCGTAGTTGAACAAGATGCCGCCCTCCGAGGTGAGCACAAACAGTTGTGCCGGGCAGGCGATCAGACAGCCCCGAACCGAGCAGTCGCGACAGATGTCGGAGTCCACGGTGATGTGGGCCCGATCTGGATCAACACGAAACTCGGTGTGGCCCATGAGGGTTTCGAAGTTGATCTCGCGGCTGACGATCGCTGCGCTGGTCATCGCTGCTCCACTCATCCAGACCCCCGGCATCCCAGGTCACCGGTCATCCAACAGTCGCCCATCATCCGAAGGTTCGCAGGGCAGCCAGGCCGTCGCGTGCCAGGTCGAAGGCGCGCAGGCCGCTACGGCGCACCTCGTCCAGAACGATCTCGTGCATCGGCAGCTTCGGCGTTGGGTTGTCCACCCGGAACAGACGCTCAACCGTGTTACACACCAACTGCGGGTAGGACTGCTGCATACGGTCGCTCATCACCAGATGCGGCGCCTGGCGCAGGCGTCGGTGGTCGGTCATCACAAAGCTCCGCTCCAGGCGGTCGACGTAGCTCCCCAAACCATCGGCGCTCGTGTCGCCGGCATCCAACGCCACCGCTGCGGCCCGGCCCGCGGCGGCTCCGGCCCCGATCGCAAAGTTGACGCCCTCCAGCCAGATGCCGGCCGCCAGGCACATGGCCGCGGCGTCACCGCAGACCACCATGCCGTCGGTGACCAGGTCGGGCATCATGTCGTAGCCCGCTTCGGGGATGACGTGAGCGGAGAACTCCTTGACGTCCCCGCCGTCGATCAGCGGGGCGATCGCAGGATGGGCCTTCAACTGCGCCAGCAGTTCCTCCGGGCGTTTGCCACCCGCCGCCAGGGCGGGCAGCGACAACACGAGCCCGATCGCCACCGAGTCGAGGTTGGTGTAGACGAACCCGCCGCCTGGCACGTCACCGGTGGCGCCGATGATCTCGATGTCGACGCCCTCCCGCCCCCGCACCCCGAAACGATCCTCGATCACCGTTCGCGGCAGCGCCACCACCTCTTTGATGCCAACCGTGAAGTTGGCCGGGTCGGTGTGCGGGTACATCCCGGCCTCTTTGGCCAGGAACGAGTTGACCCCGTCGGCTGCGATGACCACATCCGCGTACAGGTCGCCGTCGGGACGGTCCGTCCGGACGCCAACCACCCGCCTGGACGGACCGGATTCGTCGAAGATCAACCCGGTGGCGGTGGTGGAGCACACCAGCCGGGCCCCCGCGTCCACCGCATGGCCGGCGAGCCAGGCGTCGAAGTCACCCCGAAACGCCGTGGCCCCGTTGTAGGGGGGCCTGCCCCACGCCTCGGTGCGGAAGTCCACCGTCATCGCCTGGGAGTCGGTGAGCATCATGGTCTGGCGGCGGGTCACCCATCGCTGGATCGGCATCTCCTCGGTCCAGTTGGGCACCAGGTCATCGAGAATGCGGCCGTAGATCACCCCGCCGTACATGTTCTTCGAACCGGGAAACGGGCCCCGCTCCAGGAGCACCACCGACCGGCCGGCCCGCGCCAACTGCAGCGCCGCTGCAGAGCCCGCCGGGCCCGCGCCGACCACCACGGCATCGATCCGATTCGCCGCGCCGGGCGCGGCCGCAGCCTCTGGGGAGGGGTTGGGATCGATCGTCGGCACGGCCTGCAGAGTACCGCTGCAACGCCACGGATCGGATTCCGCAGCGCTGCGCTAGCTTTGCCGCTGACACTTGACCGCCTGGTCAAGTGATTAGGTCAGCGTGAGGGGACGAGATGCACCAGAGCAACCCGGAGGCACCGACGGTCGAAGAGTTCACCGCCGAGGTCACCGACTTCCTCGAGGCCAACTCCTCACCAAGGCCCACGGCCACCGAGTTCGTGTGGGGTGACGGCGACGATGACGTCGCGCTGTTTGAGGAACTCGACCCCGAGACCGAGGCCCGGCAGTTGGCCGAGGGCAAGGCCTGGCTGGCCACCCGCAACGATGCCAACCTGTCGTGGATCACCGGGCCGCCCGAGCTGGGCGGCCGTGGCCTGTCCCGCTCCCACGAGGCCGTCTACCGGACTCTGGAAAGCAAATACCGGATCCCCAACATGTCGTTCTTCGGCATCGGCTTCGGCATGGTTGCACCGACGATCCTGGCTCACGCCACCGAGCCGGTGAAGGCAAGGGTGCTTCCCGGCATGTACCGGGGCGACCTGGTGGGCTGCCAGCTGTTCAGCGAGCCCGCCGCCGGATCCGACCTTGCCGGGCTTCAGATGCGGGCCGAGCGGGATGGCGACGAATGGCTGCTCAACGGGCAGAAGGTCTGGACGTCGGGCGCCCACTACGCCGACGTGGGCGAGGTGATCTGCCGCACCGATCCCAATCTGCCCAAGCACCGGGGCCTCACCGGATTTGTGGTCGACATGCACGCACCGGGCGTCGAGGTGCGGCCCCTGCGCCAGATGACCGGCGGCACCGCGTTCAACGAGGTGTTCTTCGAGAACGTGAGGGTGCCCGACGACCATCGCCTGGGCGATGTCAACCAGGGTTGGACCGTGGCGCTCACCACGCTGATGAACGAGCGAGCCTCCATCGGCGGGGGCGGGGGCGGCGGCACGGGCTCATCCACCCGGCTGATCGAGATGATGCGACACTTCGACCTGGCGGATGACCGGGTGCTGCGAAACGAGTTGGCCAAGGTGTACACGGGCTTCCAGGTGGCCAGGATGACGTCCCAGCGGGCGATGGCCAAGGTGCGGGCAGGGGGCGTGCCCGGGCCGGAGATGTCGATCGGCAAGCTGGCCCTGACCGCCAACCTCACCGCCACCGCCGAGCTGGTGGCCTCGTTGCTCGGGCCCCGCCTCATCGCCGACTCGGGCGAGTGGGGCACCTACGCCTGGTCAACGTTCGTGTGCGGCACCCCCGGCATGCGCATCGCGGGCGGCAGCGATGAGACCCTGCGCAACATCGTCGCCGAGCGGGTTCTGGGCCTGCCCAAAGAGCTGGGCATCGACACCACGAGCGCCTTTAAGGACCTGCTCAAGAACTGATGGCTCCGCCTTCGCCGGAAGCAACCCCCGGGGGCTGAAACCAGCTCTACCCGGGAACGTCGATACCGAGCAGCCGGGCCAGGGCGCGCAGCGTGGCCGGCGCATCGGCGGTGAGCGCCAGGTCGGCCATGGCCATCATGGGCGCGTGCGCATCGGTGTTGACCGACACGATCAGGTCGGGGCCACCCAACCCGGCGGTGTGCTGCACGGCACCGGAAATGCCCAGCGCCAGATATCGATCGGGGTTGACCACCACGCCGGTGGTCCCAATCTGACGTTCGTGACCCAACGTGCCCTGGTCGGTGACCACCCGGGTGGCACCCACCGATGCTCCGAGCAACCCGGCCACCTTGGCGAGCAGCCCAAACTCGGTGGCGCCGCCCAGCCCGGCGCCGCCACCCAGGATGCTCTTCGCCTCGGACAGATCCATGGTGGACGCGTCGGGCGGGTGAATCGCCACCAACTCGGGCGGCTCCGGACCCTCAGCGGGCGACCCGACGACGGGTCCGGGCAGGTCGTGGCGGATGGTGTCGGCACCCGTGGTTGCGGGGATGGCCCGCACGCCAGGGGTCATCGTGGCCACAAACGGTCCAGGTGGCGAGGAGGTCAGCTGCGACCGGCCGCCGTGCCCGTGCTGCACCACCCGGTGCGACCCAACCGAGATCGCACCGGCGTAAAGCGCACGGCCAAGCACCAACGCCAGGTGCGGGGCCAGGTCACGGCCGTCGGGGGTGGCGGGGGTCAGCACGACCTCGGTGGAGCTCAGCAGGTCGGCCACAGCCGCTGCGATCGCATGCGGCGACCATCGCCCCGGCCACTCCAACGCCCACACCTCTGCCGCCAAGGCGCCCAACGCCGCAATCGCCTCGTCCAGGCCATCGCCCACCACGACGGCGGCCCCGTTCGCCTCGGCGACGCACTCGAGCGCTCCCGTCGGCAACTCGCCACCACGTACCGCGAGGACCGCAACCGTGCCAGCGGCAGCGTCGGTCACAGCACCACCAGGCCCAGATCGTCCACGCCTGCGCGCAACAGCGCCTGCCGAACCTTGACGGTGTCGTCAACCAGCGCGTCCCCGCTGGGGGCCTCGCCCATTGTGCCGTCGTGAGCCCTGGTCAATGCATCGATCACCACATCATCGTCGGCCGATCCCAACCACGCCACCGCCACGGGCATGCGCTCGGGGTGGTGCCACTGGCGAGCAAGCGTGGTGACCTCCGCCGGGGCGCCTGCGCCCGTCCCGGCAGGCAGCGGCAGTCGGGCCCGAACCGGCACCCACTCGGGTTGCTCGCCTTCCCCGGGCAGCACAAACCCTCCGCTGCCCAGCCGGACCACCGACGTTGCCCTGCGGCTGTGCAGGAACACCACCGCCCCGGGGCCCTCCCCAGCGGCGTGGGCCGCCGAGCCGGCCGTGCCCGACACCAGGGCCGACAGCGATGCGGTGACCGCATCGCCGAAGGCCCGCCCCTCCGGGGTTGACGGATCGATCTCCAGGTCCTTGACCAACCCACGCAACTCCCGAAGCGCGTTGTCGTGCGCATCATCGCTCCACCCCGCAGAGATCACCCACCCCACCGATGCGGCCGACCCCGCAGGCATCCACCCGGCCGAGCCGCCATCGATGCCATCAGGCCGCACGACGAGCGCTCGGGCGTCGTCCACGGTTCGGGCGTCCGCCGCACGGCGAGCGCTCTCTCCGACGCCAAGGGCATCGCCGGCCGTGGTGCGGTCCGGCAGTTGAGCCGGCCGGTTGGTCCGGTGTCGATGCGCCGCGTAGACCGCCCCGGCGCCCACCGCCGCAGCTGCCAGGCCGCCGGTGATCGCCGCCGGCGCCCACTCATTGCCCTCGACCTGGTCGTTGACCTGCGCCTCGGGCAGGGGCGAGGCCTCGAAGCCCACCGTGCGCCGGGTCACCGGTGTGGTCTCGAAGACCGATGTGGTGGTGGCGTCGTCCTCCGCCGCCGGCAAGGACGTGTCACCCGTCGGGGTGGCGGGTGTTGTTCCGCCACCATCACCGTCGGGGTCGATCCGCAACCGCTCACCGCTGACCAGCCCCTGCAGCTGTGGCACCACCTCGGTCTGCGTGGCATCCCCGGGGCAGCCCACGTCCGCTATGGCCCGGTGGCCCGCGATGGTGGGCACGGTCACCTTCTGCCCGGCGGGGAACTTGTCGTTGCCCTCCGAGATGAAACTGGTGGTGTCTCCCACACCGGTCGGGACGCGATCGCGGTTGGCCAACCATGCCAGCAACGACACCATGGCCTCGATGGCCAACGGGGTCGGCGCCGACACGTTGAAATCGCCCAGAAAGGCGCAGTGTTGGCTGTGGCCGACGTCGCCGCCCTCGATCTCACACGCGATGGCGGTATCGATGCTGCCCTGCCGGCCCTCCCAGATGGTGCCGAACTCATCGACGATGAAGTTGAACCCAATGTCGGGCCAACCCAACTCGTCGGACGTGTGAAACGCGTAGATGCCTTCGATCAGCCCGGGCACCGCAGACGGCTCGTAGGCCTTGCCGGGGGCCTCGGTGTGGTGGACCACCAACAGTTGGTTGTCGATGGCGCGCAGCGTGCCGCTGGGCGGCGCAGCCGAGCCCCAGTCTTTGCGAGGGCGGATGGCGGGCCGACCGGCCTGCGAAGCGCTTGCGTCGGATGCGGCAGCGGTCGTGCCCGGCCCAGCGGCACCGTCGGGTGCCGCTGTGGCGTCGGCGGGTTTGGGCGCCGTCGTGTCGTCCTGGCGCGGGGCACTGCCGGGACGAGCGGCGGCGATCACCGCCGGCGACAGCATCGCTGCCGCAAGCAGGCTCCGTCGGCTGGTGGTTGCTGGGAGTGCCGGGGCGCGCCGCGCCGCCCGCTGATCGCCATGGGGCACATCGTCTCCGCCATGGCTCGGGGTGACTCCTGGGGGACCGGCCATTGGGGGCAACCCTACCGAGCCCGTCGCGTGCCGAAGCACCGGCACCACCCACCATGGGGAACTACCTCAGCACCTCGACCGCACCGTGCAGTTCAGGCAGCGCCCGCTGCCGACCGGCCAGGGCCAAAAGCAGCGCCCAGCCGGGCCCTCGCACCTCCGGCCCGTCAGCCGGACCCACCTCAAAGCCAGCATCATCTGCAATCAGGTGGGCCGAGCGCACCCGACGGGGCATCCTGTAGAACCACCAGTGCTCCAGGCAGGTCTCGATCGCCAGCCGCGTGCGCTCATCGCTGCTGCGGACCAGCCCCTCGGTCGCCCGGACGATGTCCGCGCGGTGGATGAGCACCTCGGCCAACGCGGCCTGCGGCCCGACGCCGGGAAGATGAAACCTGCCGGCGGCCGCGGCATCCAGTCGGTCAAGCAGCCCATCGACATCGCCATCACCCAGGCGCCTGCCGATGTGCCTGATCGCCAGATTCGGGGGGCGACACGCCAGTGTCAGGTCACGGAGCGCCCTCGGCGTGGTCGATTCGGCGAGCCACACCAGGTGGCCCAGCACGTCCCGACAGCGCCACCCGTCGCACAGGCTGGGCAGATTCCATGCCTCCTCTGCGATGATCCGCATGTCACTCGAAGCGCGCCGCCGTTCTTCGGCTGTCCACGCCCAAATCGTGTCGATGTCCACGACGTCACCTTCCACGACGGCCGAACGTACCAGCAGCCACCAGCCGGGTCGGCCCACCACCACGATCGCACCCCCGACCCCAAACTTCCCCGGGGCGACAGCAGGCACCACACTGGGCCGATGCCCACCGCCTCGCCACCACCCCGAGCGGACCCCACCGGGCTGCCGATCGAGGGGGTGATCGGCGAGGTTCGTCGGGCGCTGGTCGACCCGGGCGTCGCCGTGCTGGAGGCCGAGCCCGGCGCCGGCAAGACCACGGTGGTGCCGCTGCGGCTGTTGGACGAGCCGTGGCTGGGCGACGGACGCATCGTCATGTTGGAGCCTCGCCGGTTGGCCGCACGGGCGGCCGCGGCGCGCATGGCGAGCCTGTTGGGCGACCGGGTGGGCAACATCGTCGGGTACCGCACGCGCGACGACGCCAAGGTGAGCCGGGCCACCCGCATCGAGGTGGTCACCGAGGGCATCCTGACCAGACGGGTGCAGGCCGATCCCGGTCTGGAAGGCACCGCGCTGGTGATCTTCGACGAGTTTCACGAGCGTTCCCTGCCGGCTGACCTGGGCCTGGCGCTCACCCTGGAGGCACGCTCGCTGCTGCGCCCCGACCTTCGCGTCATGGTGATGTCGGCCACCCTCAACGTGGGCGACGTGGCGTCGCTGCTGGGCGCAAGCGCTCCAGGCGCCGGCGATCCAGGCGCTGACGCCGTGACCGCTGCTGCGCCCGTGATCTCGGCGCCGGGACGGACCCATCCGGTGACGGTGCGCTGGCGACCTCGCCAGAAACGAGACCGGTTGGAGGCGGTCACCACGGCGGCCATCGAGACCGCGCTGGGCGAGTCGTCGGGCGATGTGTTGGTGTTTCTGCCCGGCATGGGCGAAATCAAGCGCACCGCCCAGGCACTCGGCCGCAGCGGTGCGCTCGGCGCAGCCGCCATCGACGTCCACCTGCTGCACGGCTCGCTGCCCGCAGACGAGCAGGACTCGGCGGTTGCGCCCGCGCCGGTGGGCCGCCGAAAGGTGGTGCTGTCCACCGACCTGGCCGAGACGTCGCTGACCGTGGAGGGGGTCACCGCCGTGGTCGACTCGGGCCTGGCGCGGGTGCCCCGCTTCGACGCCGGGGTGGGGATGACCCGGCTGACCACCGTGTCGGCATCGCGCGCCTCGGCCGAGCAGCGGGCGGGGCGGGCCGGACGGGTTCAGCCGGGCCTGGCCTACCGGCTGTGGTCCAAGTCGGAACACAACACGCGTCCCCGTCACATCCAACCGGAGATCACCCAGGTGGAGCTGGCGGGTCTGGCCCTCGAGCTGGCCGCATGGGGTGCCTCCGATCCCTCCTCGCTTGCACTGCTGGACCAGCCCCCGCAGCGCACCTGGGAGGAGGCCCGCACCCTGCTCAGCCTGCTCGGCGCCATCGACCACGCGGGACGCATCACCGACACCGGCAAGGCGATGGTGCGGCTGCCGCTTCACCCACGGCTGGCCCGCATGGTGGTGGCCGCCGCCGCTGGGCCCAACGCTGCGCTCGCCTGCGTGGTCGCGTCGTTGCTGGAGGAGCGCGATGTGTTTGGCGGTCGTCCCAACGAACGGCCCACCTCGCTGGCCGACCGGGTCGCCCTGGTGACCGACCGCGGCCGACACCACCCCCTGGCCGACGGGCGGGCGATCGGCACCGTGCGCCGTCGGGCCGACGAGTTGATGCGACGGGCAGGGTTGCGCGGCGCCACCACCGGCGACGTGCCCGACGACATCACCGATGCGTTGGGGCCACTGTTGTTGGTCGGCTATCCGGATCGGTTGGGTCGGTCCCGGAGCCTTGCCGGTGGCCGATGGCGGCTTCGGTCGGGCTCCGGGGTGTCCACCGCAGCCACGGACCCGCTTGCCTCGTCGCAGTTCGTGGTGGTCGCCGACACCGACGGCAAACGCAAGGATGCGCTGGTGAGGGTGGCCACCCCCATCGACGTCGATCAGGTGGTCGATGCGCTGGGCGACCAGGTGATCCGTCGCACCTACCTGCGCTGGGATCGCACGCGCGACGACCTGACCGAACGGGTCGAGCGGGCGATCGACAGCCTGGAACTCGACTTCACCGAACGGCGCCCATCTGCCGGCCCCGCCACGGTGCAGGCGCTGATCGAACGGGTTCGGGAGGTGGGCCCAAGCACCATCCTGGACCGTTGGGACCAGGCCGACGGGCTCCGGGCGCGGGTGGCGTTCCTGCGTCATCATCGAGGCGAGGCATGGCCCGACTGGTCGGAGACCTCGCTGAAGGACTCGCTGGAGTCGTGGCTGGCGCCGCTGCTGGGCAACGCCACCGGCCGGCGCGACCTCCAAAAGGTCGACGTCGCCGGCGCCCTGGCGCTCACCCTGGGTTGGGACACCCAAATGGACTTGGCCCGCCTGGCACCAAAGACGGTTGCGGTTCCGTCCGGGCGGGACCTGGCGGTGAACTACCTGACCGACCCGCCCGCGCTGGCGGTTCGCCTCGGGGAGATGTTCGGCTCCAACGTCACCCCGTCGCTGCTCGATGGAGCACTGCCGTTGCGCCTGGAACTGCTCAACCCTGCCGGACGGCCGGTGCAGATCACATCGGACCTCGCCGGGTTCTGGGCGGGCACCTGGGGCGAGGTGCGTCGAGAGCTGCGGGGCCGCTACCCCAAACACGACTGGCCGGAGCATCCGGCGACGGCCAAACCACGGCGACGCTGAACCCTGTGTTCAGCCGGCGCCCTCAACAGTGCCGATCGAAAGCCTGCTGGTAGGAATCGGCCACCGCCTGGCGGGCGGCCCCGGGCTTCGGATGCACCAGGTCGGCCTCCAAGAGCGCTGCCCCATTGTCCAGGTTGTCGTTGACAAACCGGGCCCAGCCATCATCGGTCGAGGTGTTGGGGAGATCGTCGACGATCGCCCGCACCTCGGCGTTGTACCCGGCAGCATCCCGGTTCCACAGCTTCGGCAACGTCAGCACCACCACGCACGGAACGTCGGAGAACTCCTCCAACACCGTGCGGGTGGCCTCGAGGTCCTGCCGGTCGGTCAGCACGTCGTTGTACCCCAGGAGGACACCCACCCGCTCGGGCACGCCGCGCTCCGACTTCATCACGGCCAACGAGCCTCGAACCTTGGGCGCCATCTCGGCCCACGTGTAGCCGTTCTGCGCATCGACCCTGGCGCCGGTGGTGGCCTCGATCTCCACGCGCGACAGGTTGGTCACCGAATCCCCCACCACCAGCGTCAGCGGCGTTGCCCATGGCCCCATCCCGGCGATTGCGAGACCTGCGCCGACGACCACGACCACCAGAATCACCAGGACCACCCCCACGATGTTGCGTCGCTTCACAGCGTTTCGTCGACGGCGTGACGTTTCAGATCGGCCAGGTCGGCCCACTCAAGGGTCCGGGCGTGGGTGGCGGCCAACACCACCGACGGCGCGCAGTCGGCCTCGAGTGCGTCGGTCCACCGGCTTGCGCAGAGGCACCACCGGTCGCCCGGGTTCAGCCCGACGAAACCAAACTCCGGTCGAGACGTCGACAGGTCGTTGCCGGCCGCCGCCGAAAACTCCAGAAACTCGGCGGTCATCACCGCGCACACCGTGTGCACGCCCTGATCCTGACCTCCCGTATCGCAGCAGCCGTTGCGGTAGAACCCCGTCATCGGATCGGTGGAACAGGTCTGCAGGTCGGTGCCGAGCACGTTGGTGGCCATCACCCCATCGCAGCACATCGGCGGCCCTCGTGCCCGTAGCGTGGCCCCCATGTGCCGAAACATCCGACGCCTCCACAACTTCGAGCCTCCGGCCACCCACGACGAGATCGAGTCCGCTGCGCTGCAGTTCGTCCGAAAGGTCGGCGGGTCGTCCAAGCCGTCCATGGCCAACGAGGCCGCCTACGCCATCGCCGTCTCAGAGATCACGGCCACCACCGAGCGTCTGCTGGGCGCCCTGACCACGTCGGCCGCACCCCTGGATCGCGAGGAGTTTGCTGCCGCGGCCCGCGCCCGGGCGGCCAAGCGCTACGCCTGAGCCCATCTCCCGCGTGGCAGCGCCGATGCCGACGTGTTGGACTGCACCACACGATGCCCGACCGACGGGCCATGCCAGTCTGGGCACAACAGCTTCCAAAGGGGCACCCATGAGCATCACCGAAACCTCAACGACCGGCCAGGCTTCCGCCGTGTCATCGGCAACGCAGTCGGCATCACCGGGCGAGACGTTTGACGTGCTCAACCCGGGTTCCGGCGAGGTGGTCAACACCTACCCGGCCGCCGGACCCGACGAGGTACGCGCCGTGGTCGAGCGAGCCCGGCTTGCCGCAGCCTGGTGGCGAGCTCAGGGCACCGCCGGCCGCACGAGAGTGCTGAAGCGGTGGCGTTCGCACCTGGTGAACCATGCCGACCACCTCATCGACGTGGTGCACAACGAGACCGGCAAGCCCCGTGGTGACGCCCAACTGGAGGTGGTGTTGGCGGTCGAGCACCTGGCCTGGGCAACCAAGCACGCACCCAAGGTCATGAAGCGCCGCAGCGTGTTCCCCGGCCTGCTGATGTCCAACATGGCCGCCACACTCGAATACCAGCCGCTTGGCGTGATCGGCGTGATCGGCCCCTGGAACTATCCGGTGTTCACGCCGATGGGCTCGATCGCGTACGCCTTGGCGGCCGGCAACGCCGTGGTGTTCAAGCCGTCCGAGTACACCCCGGGTGTGGGCCACTGGCTGTCCAACAGCTTTGCCGCCGCCTGCGCCCAGCCGGTGCTGCAGTGCGTCACCGGCATGGGCGCCACCGGTGCGGCGCTGGTGGACGCCAAGGTCGACAAGATCGCATTCACCGGATCGACGGCCACCGGCAAGCGCATCATGGCGGCCGCGGCCGAGCACCTCACGCCGGTGCTGATGGAGTGCGGCGGCAAGGACGCCATGTTGGTGGACGCCGACGCCGACCTTGAGGCCGCCGCCGACGCCGCAACGTGGGGCGCCATGTCCAATGCCGGGCAGACCTGCGTTGGCGTCGAGCGCGTGTACGTGCACGGCGACGTGTACGACGAGTTCGTCGACCGGGTGGTCGACAAGGCCTCCGCCCTGACTGTGGGCAGCGGCGACGACGCCCAGATCGGCCCGATCACCATGCCCAAACAGATCGGCATCATCGCCGGTCACATCTCCGATGCGCTCGACAAGGGCGGCCGGGCGCTGCTGGGCGGGCCGGGCGCCGTGGGCGAACGGGTGGTCGGGCCGACCGTGCTGGTGGACGTACCCGACGATTCGCTGGCGATGACCGAGGAAACCTTCGGCCCCACCATCGTGATCACCCGGGTGGCGTCGATGGACGAGGCGATCGAGCGCACCAACAACTCGGCGTTTGGGCTGGGCTCCACCGTCTTCTCGAAGGCTCGGGGCGCCGAACTTGCTGCCCGCATCCGGTCGGGCATGACCGCGGTGAACTCGGTGATCTCCTTTGCCGCGATCGCAGCGCTGCCCTTCGGCGGCATTGGCGATTCAGGCTTCGGCCGTATCCACGGAGCGGACGGCATCCGCGAGTTCACGCGGGCCAAGTCGGTGGCCCGTCAGCGTTTCGCCGCCCCGTTGGCGCTCACCAGCTTTGATCGCACCAAGAAGACCGACGAGTTGGTCGGCAAGGCGATCAAGCTGCTTCACGGCCGTGCCGGCTAGCTCAATTGTCGCTGTGCCGGGGCGTCAACCCTGGGGCGTCAACCCTGGGGCGGCGCACCCGGGGCGGGCGGCAGGAATTGGCTGTCGATCTGGGCCAACTGGTCGTTGGCGGCCAGCGCACCGTGCACGGCCTGGGCGATCGAGGCCATCTCCTTCTTCGCCTTGGAGATGCCCAGCGCTCCGCCACCGATGCCAGACATGGCCGGGGCGATCTGCACCTCCGACGTCTCGGGTTGCACCCCCTGGCCCACCTGATAGTTCACGATCATGCGTCGCACAAAGCCACCCGCCAGGGCGCGTCCAACCTTCGAGCCCACCTCGGCACGACCCGACCAGCCATCGGCATTCGCCGTCACGGTGTAGCCCAACGACTGCAACGCCGTGCCGACCGTGGTCAGCACCGCGCCGGCGTCAGCGGTGGTCGTCCATCTCAACGGTTCAATCGCCATGGGGCTACTCCTCGCTCGTGGAGTTGCCAGCGTAGGGCGCTCCAGGACCAACCCGCGCCGCTAGGGTCGCGGCTCATGCAACACGCCCTGTCCGTCGCCCCGTTTGGCGAACTGGTCGACCCGAAGGCCATGGTCGACCTGGCCGTCGCCGCCGAGGCCGCCGGTTGGGACGGCCTCTACCTGTGGGATCACGTGCACCGAGATCCGGCCGAGGTGGCGGAGATCTCCGACGTGTGGGTCACGTTGGCGGCGGTCGCCACCGCAACCGAATCGATCCGGATCGGTCCCATGGTGACGCCGCTGTCCAGGCGGCGCATGTCCACCCTCATCCGTCAGACGGTCACCCTCGACCACCTCAGCAACGGCCGGCTCACCCTGGGTATCGGGCTCGGCGTCGACACCGACGGTGAGCTGACCCGGTTCGGCGAGGTGACCGACCCTCGCACCCGGGCCGACATCCTGGACGAGTCGGCCGACCTGCTGGTCGAGGCCTGGGCCGGAGAGGTCGTCACCCACCGGGGCGAACACCGACTGATCGACGGGGTGGCTTTTCGTCCCACGCCGCTCCAGCGGCCACGAATCCCCATCTGGTGCGCCGCCCGGGGTGATGCCCTGCGGCCGGTTCGTCGCGCCGCCCGCTTCGAAGGCCTGTTCCTCATCGAGGTGGACGCCGACCAACTCGGCCGGGCACTCGACCAGGTCGTGGCGGTCCGGGGTTCGTTGGAGGGCTTTGATGTGGCGGTGGTGGCGGCGAAGGACGACATGACGCTGCTGGAGGTCCCCGGGGTCACCTGGGCGATGCACATGCATCCGGCCGACGCGACGTTCGATTCGGTGTGGGCCGCCGCCGTCGCCGGCCCGCCGCCAAAGACGTAGCCGGCCACAGCGCCGTGCGAGCCGGGTCAGTGCCCTACCGGGTTTGGCAGGTGGGACAGAAGTAGCAGTTGCGGCCGGCAACCTCGGCGATGGCGATGTCGGTGCCGCAGCGGCGACATCGCTGCTGCTTGTACACGTAGAGCCGATCGTCGGGTTTCATCCGGCCCGGGGTTCGCCCGATCTCGTCGGGTTCGGTGGTCACGATGTTGCCCAGGCGCGCGCCGATGCGCATCAGCCTCACCGTGTCGTTCCACAGCAAGTCGAAGTCGGCCTCGCTCAGCGCTGCGGCCGGAACCTCAGGGTGGATCCCGGCCCGAAACAGCAGTTCGGCCCGATACACGTTGCCGATTCCGGCGATGATGCGCTGGTCCAACAGCGCTGCGGCGACCGGCCTTTTGGTCGACAGGAACCGGGTGCGGGCCCCAGCAACGTCTCCGTTGGGCCGCAACGGGTCGGCGCCCAGGGCCGAGGTGATCGCCCGTTGCTCCTGCGGGGTGATCAGCTCGCAGCGCATCGGCCCCGTGAGGTCCCACACGTCGGCCTCGGCACCGCCTCCCTCAAGACGCAGCCGAATCGTGTCCCTCGGATCCGGACCGGGCGCCCGGGCAACCCGAAACTTGCCGATCAGGCCCAAGTGCACGTGCAGGATCTCACCGGCCTCCCAGAAGACGAACAGGTCCTTGCCCCATGCCGCGGTTCGGCTGACCCGCTGCCCGTTCAGCAGCGCCGCCGAACCGGCAAACCGGCCTTGGGGGGAGGAGACCACCACCGGCTCGTCGCCCATGCTTCGCCGGATGTGTCGAGCCAAACGGTGGATGATGTGGCCTTCGGGCATGGTGCAGAGTCTGGCCCAGCGAGTGCCGGGTGGGAGAGTCCGGGACTGGTGCCGCCGCCCCGTAGAGTGCTCAACCATGCCGATCACCGACGACGCCATCCGAGCCGACCTGGCCCACCGCATCTACGCCACCTCGCACCTCACCGGGGAGTTCACGCTTCGCTCCGGGCGGGTGTCGAAGGAGTACTTCGACAAGTACCGCTTCGAGTCCGACCCGGTGTTGCTCGCCGAGGTGGCCGAGGCGATGGCCACGCTGGTGCCCGAGGGCATTGAAGTGCTCGCCGGTCTGGAAATGGGCGGCATCCCGGTGGTCACCGCGTTGGCCAGGGTGACGGGCCTGCCCGCCTGCTTCGTGCGCAAATCGGCCAAGAAGTACGGCACCGCCAAGTTTGCCGAGGGTGCCGATGTGGACGGCAAGCGTGTGCTGATCGTCGAGGACGTGATCACCTCCGGCGGACAGGTGGTGCTGTCAACCGCCGACCTACGGGGTATCGGCGCACAGATCACCGACGTGGTGTGCGTCATCGATCGGTCGGAGGGCGGCACCGAGGCGCTCAGCGCCGAGGGGCTCACCCTGGCATCGGTCGTCAACCGCGACGATCTCAACGCCGCCGCGGGCTGAGCCCACACCCTGGCCCCCGGTAACCGACGGGTTGGGGCTACAGGGCGGCGCCGACGCGTTCGCCGTCGACCACCGCGGCGTGCGCGCGGCGGGGAGCCACCACATCGCCCGCACGGTGCACGTCCACGCCGGCATCGAGCAGTTCCAGGTAGAGCTCCTCGGCGGGGGTGGCGGGCACGGCCAGCACCACCCAGTCGGGGGTGCGCTCGTGCATCGTCCCGGTGGGGTGATGCTGCAGCGTCAGCGTGCCCTGATCCCAGCCCATCGGCACCAGCTCGGTGGTCTGAACGATGCCTTTGGACTCGGCCCGCATCCACCAGGTCTCCAGGTCCAGCGTGATGCCCAGGTCCTGGCCCACGACCATGCCAGGCGTGATCACCTCCACGTCACAGCCCCGATCGGCCAGCAGCTCGGCGACCGACGTGGCCTGATGGAAGCCCAGCTCGTCGAGCACCACCACCCGTCCTGACGGCGCCGCGGCACCGTCGAGCACCTCGATCACGTCCACGATTCGGTGCTCGTCCCCGGGCGCCCAGTAGGGCCGAGCCGGACGGGCGCCGGTGGCCACCACGACGCTGTGAGGTCGGCGGCGCAGCACCTCGGCGGCATCAAGGGTCACCCCGGTCTCGATCTCCACGCTCAGCCGGGTGGCCTCGTGAAACTGGTTGCGCACCAGGTCGCCGAACTCGGCCCGGTTGGGCACCGAGGCCGCCAGGCGAACGGCCCCACCGGTGAGTTCGTGGCGCTCGCAGAGCGTCACCCGGTGGCCGTTGCGCGCCGCCGCAATGGCGGCCTGAAGCCCGGCCGGTCCGCCGCCGACCACCAGCACCGACCTGGACAGCGCCACCGGCCGGGGCGCGCCCACGCCCTCGGCCTCCCGGCCGGTCCGCGGGTTTTCGATACATCCAAGCCACCGGTTGAGGCCCATCCGGCCGACGCACTCCTGGTTGCACGACAGGCACAGACGCACCGACTCGACTTTGCCCGCACGCGACTTGGCGGCGAAGGCGGCATCGGCGATCTGGCCGCGCACCACCCCCACCAAATCGCAGTGGCCCTCGGTGAGCGCCCGCTCTGCCTGCAACGGGTCCTTGAAACGGCCGACGCCCACCACCGGCAGGTCGACCACCTCGCGCAGGGCCGAGGGGATGAACGAGGCGTAGCCGGGCGGGATGTGCATCGACGCCTCGATCATGAACAGCGACGAGGTGGCCACACCGATGGAGGTGTTGAGGTAGTCGACTGCGCCGGTGGCCTCCACCATCTTCGCCACCTCCACCGCGTCCTCGATGGTGGTGCCCCCTTCGATCAGTTCGTCGCCGCACAGGCGCACGCCCAATGCCAGGTCGGGGCCGATGGCGGCCCTCACCGCGGCCACAAGTTCGAGGAGCAGTCGGGCCCGGTTGGCCAGCGTTCCGCCGTAGGCGTCGGTGCGCCGGTTGGTGGCGGGCGACAGGAACCCGCGGACGATCGAGCTGTGGCTGCACTGCAACTCGATGCCGTCGAAGCCGCCCTCGGCGCAGTTGGCGGCGACGAGCGCGTACCCGGCGATGATCTCGGCGATCTCGTCGTGGTCGATGGCCTTGGGCACCTCGCGAAACAACGGATCGGCCACCGCCGAGGGCGCCCACACCGGTAGCCGGGTGTACATCGACGAGGCCTGCCCACCGTTGTGGTTGATCTGGGCGAAGATCGGCGTGCGATGTGCGTGCACCGCTTCGGTGATCGCCCGGTATCCGGGGATCACGTCCCGGTTGAAACCGTGGATCAGCTTTTCGTAGGGCCAGTCGGTGGGATGGGTGGAGTGCTCCTCGGTGATGATCAGCCCGGCACCCCCCGCAGCGCGTTCGGCGTAGTAGGCGGCGTGCTGAGGTGACGGTTTGCCATCGACCGCGTAGTTGGTGAGGTGGGCAGAGAACACGATTCGGTTTCGCAGCGTGACCGGCCCCAACCGCAGCGGCGACCACAGCAGTCGCTCGGTCATGACGATTCCCCCGGTGGTTCGGTCCCGATTGATGCTTCCGCTGGGATTGCCTCGAAGGGGTGCGGGATGCCCATCACAACGCCTGCGCCCAGCGTCGGCCTTCGAGCACGGCCTGAGCGATCGTGCGAGGTGCCACGCAATCACCGGCACGTGCCACCGAACGGTCCACCGGGTTGAAGGTGTCGTCGGGCAACCGGTGTCCTGCGTCGATCAGGGCGCCGACGACGATCGTCTCGGTTGCTCCCGTAAATCGGTTCTCCACCTCGATATCCCGCTTGCGCACCTTTCGCAGGATACGGCGGCGGTGCATGGTGACCCCCACCTGGGCCAGGCGGGCGTTGGCCGGTGCCAGGTCGCCGGTGCGGGACAGCTCGTTGCCCACGATCTGGTCGCCGGTGATCAGGTGAACCGATCGCCCCAGCCCGGCGAGGGTCTCGGCGATCGACACGGCAATCGGCCCGCCGATTGGATCCCAGATCGCCACAGCACCGGTGGGGAGACCCAGGGTGTCGTCGTCCGGTTGGGCCCGGCGGTGTTCCAGCAGGGCCGCGGCGTCGACGACCACCCCGCCGGATGTTGTCCCATAGGACCGCTCCCCCGGGCGCGCCCCCGTTGCCAGCAAGGTCGGGCCGCCTGCCCCGAGTTCCCCGATGCCGGCCGGATCGACCGTCCGGCCAAGTTCGAACTCCACACCCAACCGACGGCACTCCGACTCCAACCAGTCGACCAACCGAACCATCGGTTCCCGGCCCGAGGCCGTGGTCCAGGCGCGCACCGTGGCGCCGCAGGCGTCCGCGGCGTCGATCACGGTGACGCCGAAACCTCGAAGCGCCGCCACCCGTGCGGCCTCCATGCCGGCGGGCCCGGCACCGATCACGGTGACGGGCCGTCGTGGCCCGTCGTCGGCGCCGCGCTCGGCGCAGAGTCGAGGGGGCTCCGAATCGGAGAGCTCGTGACCGGAGCGAGGCTCACCGATGCAGGAGACGATGGGATTGCGGTTGTCGCGCACCATGCACTGTTGGTTGCAGCGGACACATGGCCGGATCCGCTCGACGTGACCGGCCACCGCCTTGGACACCAGGTCTGGGTCGGCGATCTGGGCGCGGGTCATTTCCACCACGTCGGCGGTGCCGTCGCCAAGCGCCGTCTCGGCCATGGTCACGTCGACGATCGAGCCCTGCGCCACCACCGGCACGCGGTCGCCGTGGGCCGCTCGAACAGCGGTGCGCACCGCTGAGCAGAGCCCAAGGTTGAACCCGGCGGGCACGTGAGCGTCGGGCCGCGTGGCGCCAACGGTGAAGATCGACCCCGACACCACCACCAGGTAGTCGATCAGCCCGGCCAGCTCAGCGGCCAGCGTCGCCGCGGCTTCGGGGGTGATACCCGCCCAGGGGGCGTACTCGTCGCAGCTGAGGCGCATCCCCAGCACGCCGTCGGCCCCCAGCCCGGCGCGGGCGGCGGCCAGCACGTCGGTGGCGAACCGGTTGCGGTCGGCCCACTCATCGCCCCGCTGGTTGGTCAGTCCCGACAGGAACTGCCGCACCAACGAGTGCTGCCCGGCGTTGACCTCGACGCCGTCCAGGCCCGCCGAACGGGCGCCTTCGGCTGCTGCCCCGAACCCGGCCACCACTGCACCGATGTCGGCCGCCTCCATCTGCTTGGGGACCTCGCGGGTGTCCACCTCCGGCACCCGCGAGGGCGCCCACAATTCACGCTGGCTCCAGTGCGAGGTGCCCTGGCCTCCCGCGTGGCCCAGCGCCGCCAGCACCAGCGAGCCGTGAGGATGGCAGGCGTCGGCGACCGCCGCCCAGCCGGCGACGCACTCCGAGGCCAGCGGCGCCCGCTCGTAGGGCCAGTCCGACGGGTGAACCGACGCCTCCTCGGTGACGATGATTCCGGCACCGCCCTCGGCTCGGCGCCCGTAGTAGGCGACGTGGCGGTCAGAGATCGAGCGATCACGACCAAGGTTGGAAACGTGTGGCCCGAACATCACCCGGTTCGGAGCGCACCGGGTACCGAGATCAATTGGGTCCAGCAGGGTCACCGCTCCATGATCGTCGGTGGCGGGCCCGGGTGCGAACAGAGGCCGATTCGGGGGCCGCCTGACCGGTCAGGACAGCCGGGCACCGATGCTGACCGGCACCGCTGCGCCCGGGCGGCTGTGATCCTGTGAAGGCCTGGGCGGCGATCCCACACCGACCAGCTCGCCCGCTGCCCGCTTGTCGGCCAGCGCCGTCTCACCATGGCCCAGCACGCACTCCGGGTCGGGGTCGTCCATCTCCAGGCCAACAAAGAACTTCGAGGCCATGCAGCCACCCTGGCATGCGTCATAGGCCCCGCAACTGGCGCAGGCACCGGCCGAGGTGGGCTCCCGCAATGACGTGAACAGGTCCGAGCCCTTCCACACGCCGGTGAATCCGCCCTGATCGCGCACGTTGCCGGCCAGGAACTCGTCGTGGATCACGAACGGGCAGGCGTACACGTCACCGATGGGGTCGATGAGGCACACCACCCGCCCGGCGCCGCACAGGTTCAGCCCCGGCAACTGCTCCGAGCCCAAGGCGTTCAGGTGGAAGAACGAGTCGCCGGTGAGCACGTCGGGGCGGTCGAGCAGCCAGTGGTAGAGGTCACGCTGTTGCTGCTGGGTCGGGTGCAACTCGTCCCAGGTGTCGGCACCCCGTCCGGAGGGCCGCAGGCGGGTGATGCGCAGCTGGGCGCCGTACTCGTCGGCAACCGCACGGAAGTCGTCGAGCTGGTCGACGTTCTGACGCGTGACGACCACCGAGATCTTGAACGCGCCGAAGTCGGCGGCGGCCAAATTGTCCATGGCGGTCCTGGCGGTGGCGAAGCTGCCCTGCCCACGCACGTGATCGTTCACCGCGGCGGTGGCGCCGTCGATCGACACCTGGATGTCGAGGTAGTCCATCGAGGCGAGACGGCGGGCTGCCGCCGGGTCGATATAGGTGCCGTTGGTGGAGAACTTCACGCCGACGTCGTGGGCGGTCGAGTACTCCACGATGTCGAAGAAGTCACGGCGCAGCATGGGCTCGCCACCGCCCAGGTTGACGTAGAACACACCAAGTCGCTGCAGTTCGTCGGCCACACCGAAGCACTCGGCGGTGCTCAGCTCGGCGGGGTCACGACGCCCGGATGACGACAGGCAGTGACGGCAGGCCAGGTTGCATGCGTACGTCAGCTCCCAGGTCAGGCAGATGGGGGCTTCAAGGCCCAGCTTGAAGTCGTCGGTCAGGCTGCGCGTGGCCGACGGGGGTTGATCAGCAACGGCGGGAACACTGCGGCCAAGGGTCAGGGGGGTGATCTGATCGCTCACCGGGAACTCCTCTCGGGTTGGAGGTTGGTCGCTTGCTCGGGATGTTCCACGGCGTCGCGTCGTATCACCATGTCCGAGGCGGCCAAGGTGGCCAGCGCCCGTTGAAAGGACGGCCAGCGGGCCTCGGCCACCCCGGCGGCCCGCAGCGCGTCCGCCACCGAGTCGGCGTCGGCCAAACCCTCGGCCACGCTCACCAGGTCTGGATGGCGAAGGAACGACAGGCGGCGATTGCCAAAGTGGTAGGCGAGTGCGCCAAAACGTTCGGGACGAAGCGACACCCTCGGGTTCAGCGACCAGGCCTCATCGAGTGCCACCGATTGATCCATGAGATCGCTTGGGATCAGTAGACCCCGCACATCCCGTCGATCGACACCTCTTCTACCAACAACTCTTCTTCGATGAGTTCGGCGGTCACCTGCTCGTCTGCGGCCGGGTCGAGCTTCGATCCGTCGGTGGTCGCAGCGGTTGCTGGTGCCATGGTTTCTGTTGCCACGGTGGCCTCCTGATGGTGTCATCGGCGATGGTCATCGCCGCGGCCCGCACGGGCCCGCCTCACCCTACCCGGGAGGGCACTTGTGGGGCGGCGAGCGAGGTTGGTCCGACGGGGTGGAACTTGTCACGCGTGACACTTCCCAGCCCAACCTGGACTAGAAACGGAGCAAGGCGGTCGCCACGGGGGCGGCCATCAAGGAACTCTCAAGGGGAAAACTTATGAAGACCCGTGCTGCAGTGCTGTGGGGCGTAGGCGAAGAGTGGAAGATCGAGGAGGTCACGCTCGACGACCCACGGGGTCGCGAGGTGTTGGTGAAGACCAAGGCCGCCGGCATGTGCCACTCCGACGAGCACGTGGTCACCGGCGACATGCCGGCGCCGCACTTCCCGCTCATCGGCGGGCATGAGGGATCGGGCATCGTCGAGGCGGTTGGCCCCGAGGTCACCCGGGTGGCCGTCGGCGACCACGTGTCGATGTCGTTCATCCCCTCCTGCGGCCGCTGCCCTTCGTGCATTCAGGGTCAGAGCTTCCTGTGCGACGAGGGCGCCAAGCTGTTCAACCTGGGCATGCCGGGCGACGACCGTGTGGCCCATCACATCGGCGACCAGCCGGCGGCGCGCATGACCCAGTTGGGCTCGTTCGCCGAACACATGCTGTTGTCGGAGGACGGGGTGGTCAAGGTGGCCGATGATCTCCCATTTCCCCAGGTGGCCCTGGTGAGCTGTGGTGTGGCCACCGGGTACGGATCCGTCGTGGAACGCGCCGGCACGAAGGCGGGCGACACCGTGGTGGTCATCGGCGCCGGCGGCGTCGGAATGAACGCAGTGCAGGGTGCGGCGATCGCCGGTGCCCAGCGCGTCGTCGTGATCGACCCGGAGGAGTTCAAGCGCGAGCAGGCCATGGAGTTCGGTGCCACCCACACCTACGCATCGGTGGACGAGGCGATGGGCGCCCTCGGCGAGATGACCTGGGGCCAGATGGCCAACCAAACCATCATCACGGTGGGCGTCATGAAGGGCGAGTTGTTGGAGCCCGCAATGAACCTCACCGGCAAGGGCGGCACCGTGGTGGTGACCGCAGTGGCCCCCATGGTGGACGAGGACGCCAAGCTCAACATGTTCATGCTCTCCATGATGAACAAGGAGATCAAGGGCACCGTCTTCGGTTCGGCCAACCCGCGCAACCAGATCCCCAACCTGCTGGCCATGTATCAGGCGGGCAAGCTGAAGCTGGACGAGCTGATCACCAACACCTACACCCTGGACGAGATCAACCAGGGCTACGAGGACATGCGCAACGGCAAGAACATCCGCGGCGTCATCGTCTTTGACTGAGTCGCTCCCGAGCTCGGGCATCCACGCACCAACGAGGAGCCGACCATGACCGAGTTTCCACCCCTGCGACCGGTTGCGGACACCCCGCGGCCAAGGTCGGCCCGCTTTGACGTGGCCCTGCTCGACCGCCTGGACACCCTGGTGGTTGGGCGGCGGCGCGAGTTGGAGGTGGTGGTCGCCTGCCTGGCGGGCGCCCGCCACCTGCTGCTGGAAGGCCCCCCGGGCACCGGCAAGTCCACGCTGCTGCGGGCGGTGGCCGACGAGGCCGGGCTTGGGTTCGAGTTTTCCGAGGGCAACGCCGAGCTCACCCCGGCTCGGCTGATCGGCATGTTCGACCCTGCCCGCGTGCTCGATGCCGGCTACACCCCCGACGTGTTTCTGGACGGCCCGCTGGCCCGGGCGTTGCGGGACGGATCGTTGCTGTACATCGAGGAGATCAACCGGTTGCCGGAGGAGACCCTCAACGTGCTGATCACCGTGATGAGCGAAGGCGAGCTCCACGTGCCTCGGCTGGGCATGATCCCCGCCTCCGACGGGTTCAGGCTGGTGGCGGCCATGAACCCGCACGACAGCGTGGGCACGGCCCGCATTTCATCGGCGGTGTACGACCGCTGCGCCCGGGTGGCCATCGGCTACCAGGACGCCGAGGCCGAGGCAACCATCGTGGCCCGTGAGGCCGCCGGGGTCTCGTCCGAGCTGGGTGCGTTGGCCGACGCGGCCGCACCCCTGCTGCACGGGGCGGTGGCCCTGGCGCGCGACACCCGCGACCATCCGGACCTGCGCAGCGGCTCGTCGGTGCGTGGCGCAATCGACCTGTTGATCGTGGCGGGCGAGCTTGCCGCCCTGCGACGGCGATCCGTGTTCAGTTCCGACGTCACCCTGGACGCAACCCTGTCTGCGCTTTCGGGCCGAATCAGGTTGCACGAGGGGTCGGCCACCACGGCCGAGTCGCTGCTCACCGGTCTGTGGCAGCGGCACCTCGCCCAGCTCGACCCGGCCGCCGAGGCGCCCGACGACGATCCCGACGCCGACCGTTCGACCCCCACCAGCGACCATCCCGACGACACCCCAAAACCCCCGGCCCCGGTGGGGGCGCCGACGACCTGATCAAGGAGGGTGCCGAGGTGGCCGAGGCGGTGGCCAACGCCGCCCGCCGCACCACCAGCCGATCCGAATTGGCGCAACACCAGGGATTCGCCGAAGTCAGCCCCGAGCTGGGCGTGCTCGATGACGAGGCCTTCGACCGACTTCTGGCCGAGGACCCCAACCATGCGATGGCCCTGTTGGCCGACCTGGTGGGTGCCACCGATCCTACGCTCCGGCGCCTGGCCGCCCGGCTGGCCGGCCGAGTCACCACCGACCTGGCACGCAGCGGGCCCGCCCCCCGCACGGGGCGTGGCGTGGGGCGCCTGGCGCGCCGCCGCGCCTCGGTGGCCGAAGGCGACCTCGACCTGGACGCCTCCATGGACGCGATCCTCACCTCCCGCGTCACCGGCGCCGCCGCGCCGCCGGACGAGCTCACGGTGGCGGCCTGGGAACGGCCCGGCACCGCGCTGTGCCTCGTGGTCGACCGCTCGGGTTCCATGCTGGGCTCCCGCCTGGCCACCGCGGCCGTGATTGCATCGACCGTGGTGCTGAGCCGCCCAACCGACGCCTCGGTGCTGGCCATCGCCCGGGAGGCCTTGGTGGTGCGCCCGCAGGGTTCGTCGCGCTCCGCCGAGCAGGTGGTCGACGACCTGTTGGTGCTGCGCGGCCATGGGGTGACCGACCTGTCCCTGGCCCTCGATGCCGCAGCACACCAGCTCGCCCGCTCCGATGCCCGTCGCAAGGTCTGCCTGGTGTTGTCGGACTGCCGATCGACCGCCGGTCCCGACCCAACTGCGACCGCCAGGCTGTTCGAGGAGTTGGTACTGCTGCCGCCGAAGGATGACGTCGCCGATGCCACGGCGCTCGCCGAAGCCACCGGTGCGCTCCTCATTCCCGTCGCCGGTCCCACGGATGCCCCGGCGGTCATCCGGGCCGCCCTCGCCTGATCGGCTCGGGCTTCACGCCCGCCGTCGAGGGGCGCTGCGACACACGGCCGAGCTATCCGGCGGCGGCCAGCACCTCGTCTGGGTCTTCGCCCTCTCCAACCGGTGCCACCGTGTCGCCGGTGCGATCCCGGAACCTCAGCACAGCGGCGTCAAGGAACCGATGGGTCCAGTCCAGGGTTCGGCGGGTGCGGGGCGACACGAACACGTCAAACGCGTGTTGTGCACCCTCGAGCTCGACGTAGAGCACCGGCTGGGATGACACGGCCCGGAGCTTTCGCGCGAAGGTGCGGGCGCCCTCCGCCGGCACGAGCACGTCCAGCGAGCCCTGGATGATGAGGAATGGCGGAGCATCCTCGTTCACCCGCTCCACCGGTGAGTAAGCCCGGTGCAGCTCGGGGTCCTCCGCAACCGGGCTGGGGAACATCAGCGGGTCGAGCAGGTCCAACATGTCCTGGGCCCGCTCGGTGAGGTCGTACACGCCATAGAACGGCACCGCCGCCTGAAGCGAGCAGTCCGCCTCCTCGAAGCCGGGCTGGAAGGAGGTGTCTGCGTCGGTCAGGGCCGCCAGCGCAGCCAGGTGACCGCCCGCAGATCCGCCGGCGATGGCGATGAAGTCGGGGTCGGCGCCATAGTCCTCGGCGTGCTCACGCACCCAGGCGATGGCCCGCTTGACGTCGATCAGGTGGTGGGGCGCCTTCACCTTTGGGCTCAGTCGGTAGTTCACGTTGAAGCCGACGTAGCCGTTGGCGGCCAGGTGGTTCAGCAGAGGAACCCCCTGCTCGCGCTTGTCGCCGATCACCCAACCACCTCCGTGCACATAGATCACGCATGGCCGGGTCACCCCCTCGGGCGCAGGTTCGAGCGGCTCGTACACATCGAGGCGCAGTTCCACCCCGCCCACCTCGGCGAAGGCGACATCCTTGCTGCGACGGCGCTTCTTCGAACCCATGAAGATGGGCAGCAGATCACCCTTGGGGTCGGCGGGTGTCGCATCGGGCAACCCGTCAAGGTCTGCGAAGTCACCAAAGCCCTGGGCAAACGACGCCCCGGTCGAGACCGACTGACGCCATTGGTTCAGGCTGACACCGGCAGCCGACGCCCGAATGACCACGGCCGCACGGCCGGCATTGCTTCGGAGGCCGCCCTGACGAACAAAGTTCACGGTGTCGATCACGTCGAGCGCAATCAACGAAGCGCTCAGCTCGGTGGTGAACCAGCTACCAAAAAAGGAGGGAACAGTGAATAGGCGGGAGTTGGATCGGGGGGCCAGCGAATTGGCGGCCAAAGCGCCTCGGGCGACGGAACGAGTGAGAAAGCTCATTGCCCCGAAGTCTACGCACTCGGGAAACGTTGCTTCCAGGGTTCCCCCACCGGTGCGCACCTCAACACCCCCGGGTCAGACCCACGCGCTCGCCAACGGCACAGGCCTCCTCCCTTCCCTTAGGTGAGTTCAACATGGGATACTGCCCGGACGAGCGCCTCACCGCGAGGCCTCGCTTCACAAGGGGCCCACTACATGGAACGCCTGTCGGGGATCGACGCCGCATTCACCTACCTCGAGACCCCCAATGCCCACATGCACGTGGCCATGACGGCGATCTTCGACACCGACACCATGCCCGGCGGGTACTCCTTCGACGCCATCCGCCGGCTCATCGCAGAGCGCATGCACCTGGTTGCCCCCTTCCGGCGTCGCCTGGTGACCGTGCCGTTCAACCTCAACCACCCCATTTGGATCGAGGACCCCGACTTCGACCTCGACTTCCACATCCACCGCGTCAACGCACCGGAACCAGGAGGACGACGAGAGCTGGCAGATGTGGCCGCCCGCATCGCATCGGTGCCCCTGGACCGCAGCAAACCGCTCTGGGAGATCTGGGTGATCGAGGGGCTCAAGCAGAACCGCGTCGGTGTCGTCACCAAGGTGCACCACTCGGCGATCGACGGTGCCAGCGGCGCCGAGATCATGACCACGCTGTACGACCTCAGCCCTGAGGGCGCCGAGATCGAACCGCCGCAGCCGCACGAGCCGGAGCACATCCCCAACGAGTGGGAGCTCATCGGCTACGCCATGTCCTCTCGTTTCAAGCGCATCATCAACATGCCTGCGCTGATCGGGCGCACCGTGGGCAACCTCAGCAACGTGGTGAGCACCCGCATGTCGGACGAGACCGAGACTCACGGCGCGCTTCCCCTGACCGCTCCGCCCACGCCGTTCAACTCGGCGATCACGCCCCACCGACGGGTGGGCTTCGCACGCGTTCCGCTGTCGGGTGCCAAGGAGATCAAAGAGGCGTTCGGGGTTAAGGTGAACGATGTGGTGTTGGCCATCATGTCGGGCACGCTGCGCAAGTACCTGAGCGATCGTGGCGACCTGCCCGACGAGTCACTGGTGGCCTGTATCCCGGTGTCGGTGCGCACCGAGGAGGAGCAGGGGTCGGCCAACAACCGGGTCTCGGCCATGTTCGCCCACCTGGCAACCCAAGAGAGCGACCCGGCCGAGCGGCTGCGCCTCATCGCCGACAGCACCAAGGGCGCCAAGGAGGAACACAACGCCCTCGGCGCCCGGCTGATGACCGACTGGGGCGAGTATGCGGCGCCCCGCACGTTCCAATTGGCCGCCCGTCTCTACAGCCAGATGAACATGGCCAACATGCACCGACCCATCCACAACCTGGTGATCTCCAACGTGCCCGGCCCGCCGTTTCCTCTGTACTTCGCCGGTGCCAAGCTGATCGCCGCCTACCCGATGGGCCCCATCATGGAGGGTGCCGGCATGAACGTCACGGTGTTGTCCTACGAGGACAACATCGACGTCGGCTTCATGGTGGACCGGGAACTCACCCCCGACGTGTGGGATCTGGCCGGCGCTGTCGAGGACGCCTACGACGAACTTCTCGCCGCCGCCCGTTCCATCGCCCCAAACGCCCAGGCCCCGACCGAGCCGAAGCCCAAGGCCGCCACCAAGAAGACACCAGCAAAACGCAAGGCACCCGCCAAGAAGGCCGCCGCCAAGAAGACACCAGCCAAACGCAAGGCACCCGCCAAGAAGGCCGCCGCCAAGAAGGCACCCGCCGGAACCCGCGTCACCGAGCGAGGTGCCACCGTGCGCACGGCACGTAAGTGCGTGTCCGGTATGTCACGGGTGGGGTGCCCAGGTGACGGCTTGGGGTGTGCCGGGTTTGGGGTGAAGCCGGTTGAGCATCATGGCGATCGAGGCGACCTTGACCCAGGTTTCGGCGTTGATGACGGTGTGTTCGAGGTCGCGTTTGCCGAGCCGTCGTTGGGCGGAGAACCAGGCGAGTGATCGTTCGACGATCCATCGGTCACGCACAGGGATGAACGAGTGTCGGGACGGGTTCTTGACGATCTCGATCTTGAGTCGAAGTCGGGAGGCGCGTTTGTCGAGTCCTTGGTAGCCGGAGTCGCAGCGGACGATGCCGAGCATCGAGTTCGTCAGCCTGACTTTGCGGAGGAGTTTGTGGCCGCCTGCGATGTCGGAGATGTAGGCGGAGGTGACGAGTACTCCAATGAGGAGGCCGAGGGAGTCAACGATGATATGGCGTTTGCGGCCTCGGATCTTCTTGCCGGCGTCGTAGCCGACCTCTTCGGCGGGACCGGCGTTGGGGACGCTTTGGGCGTCGAGGACCGCAGCGCCGGGGCCGGGGTCGTGGCCGCTTTGGGCTCGGGCGAGGTCTTGGAGTCGTTGGTGGACCGCATCCCAGGTGCCGTCGTCGCGCCATCGGGTGAAGCACTCATGCACGGTGGATCGGGGCGGGAACTCCGATGGCAGGTAGCGCCATTGGCAGCCGGTTCTGGACTGGTAGAGGATCGCGTTGACGATGAGTCGGCGTTCGTGAACGAAGGGTCGTCCCATGGTCGTGCGGGCCTCGAAGAGGTCGCCGATGGAGGCCCATTGTTCGTCGGTCAGGTCGGACGGGTACCCCATCCCCATAGTTCACTCTACGCGCGAATCAAGGTGGTGGATGGTCTCTTTACGTGACCATCAGCACATACCGGACACGCACTAAGAAGCCTGCATCCGGCACCCCATCAACGTGAGGCGTCCTCCCGGCGCAACTCTGCCATGCGTTTGCCCATCGCCACGATCCGCTTCATGTTCCCGGGCACACCCTTCAAGGCGCCGACCACGTCCCGCTTGACCGGCACCGAGTAGTTGCTTGGGCGGGGGCCGATACGGGGTGGCGACCAGCAGGAGTGCAACATCAGGTTGGGGTTGAACGTCGCCGATGACGCCCGCGCCACCGGCCCGGCAGCGATGTTCCCGGCCTCAAACACGTGCAGTTCCTTGGGCCCGTCCTGATGCACCACGCACACGATGTAGCCGTCGTCGGCCTCGGTGGCGCCGCTTCGAGGGACGAACGTGGGCGGCGACGGGAAGGAGCCCGCCGGGTACTCCCACGACTCGGCGATCTGCATCAGGTCCAGATCGAAGCGAGCGAGCGCACCCGGGATCGGCTCCGTCGGAAGCTCGCTGGGCGCAACCAGGCCGTCGGTCGCCGTCGAGTACAACCGCCACCATTCCTCGGGTACCAGCTCGGGATCGAATCCCACGTTGGCGTACCAGAGTTGGCTGAGGTGCGCTCGGGAGGTCGAATGGGTGACGTCGGTCGTGGCCAGAATCCCGCCCCACAGATGCTCGGGGTCGCTCAGCGATTCCGACTCCTTCACCACGCCGGTGACCGGATCGATCACCAGGCAGGTGATCACGGACGGTTGCACGGCCTGGGCGATCCACCCCTCGAAGTCGGCATCGAAGACGGCGCCATCGGTGTGGTTGCGTGCCTCGGACGTCACGGTGATCGTCAGGTCGGCGAGCGGGATCTGCTGGAGGACCACCCGCAGGCACCCATCCACCTCCTCGGCGTCGAGCCACAGGTGCCCGCTCGGCATCGGTACGCGCACCTCGGTGGCCGTCACCGTGCCACCCTCCGGCGTGGACGCCAGGTCGGCCTTGGCAACGATCCAAAGTTTGGTGTGGTCCTGGCTGCGTTCCCGGCGTTGCTCGCCTCGGAACGTCTCGGGCTCGATCACAAACGGCAGATCCGAGATCACCAGGTAGTGATCCGACACCTTGATGTCGTGGATCGAGTCGAATGGGGACATACCGTCGATTCGTCGCCGTTGGATCTGTCCGTGCAGATCCCAGCTGGCCAGATGGGTCTCGGCCACCTCGCCCGGGATCGAGACCTGCGAGTAGTTCACGAAGTGAAGCAGCGTTTCGTCGATGTCCACCGCAGGGTGCGCGGCCACTGCGATCAGTGGCTCCAGCAGCCCGGGCACGCCTTGAAGCCATTCGTCGTTGGCGCCGACGGGTGAGATGAACTCGAGGGTCTCGGCATCGATCTCCACCGGCCGACCGGCGTCGTAGCCCAATATCAAGCGGTCCTGCACGCTGACCACGTTGGTATTGGCCAGGTTGCTGATGCCGAACGGCGACGCCTCAACGAACGCCACGCTGCGAAACAGCCAGGGCAGGCGCTTGCGCAACCTGTTGACCGGTGAGTTCACCAGCTTGTGTTCCACGGTGATGGCGCCGTCGTGGCTCGGCTTGAGGTGAATACGCTCCACCAGCCCGTGTGCGCCGAACCAGTGACCACCGGGTGCCCGCTTGTTTGGGCCAACCACCACGACCGAACCGTCCATGTCGGACGGCCACGTGCCCGCCACCACCCGAAGCCGATGGCTGCGCTCCCCCTGACCGTGAAAAAGGTTTGTGGTCAGCGTTGCCAAGGTCCCCCCAAAGCTCTCGTTTCCCCACCTCTCGCGGAGCGCCACGCTAGAACCCGGTCACGCCTCGACCAAGGTGATGTCCCACCCATACGGGTGCGTGTTCAGACGTAGCCGCGCAGCCGGGTGGCCTCTGCCACCCGTTCGACACCAATCGCAAACGCCGCCTCCCGCATGGTGACCGCCGCATCCTCGGCCCTCCTCAGCGTCGTTCGAGTGGCCGTATTGAGCCTGGCGCACAACTCCTTGGCAAATCTGTCCTCGCTCCAGGTGAACTGCTGAATGTTCTGGGTCCACTCGAAGTAGCTTCCGGCGACCCCACCGGCGTTGGCGAGTATGTCGGGGATCACCGGGATGCCCCGGTCGTTCAGCACCGCGTCCGCCTCGGGCGTCACTGGGAAGTTGGCGGCCTCAACCACCAGTTCGGCGGAGATGCGTCCCACGTTCTTCTCGGTGATGGCCTCGCCAAGCGCAGCCGGAATCACCACGTCGCAGGTCAGGCCAAGCAGTTCGTTGTTGGTGATCAGCTCGCCCTGACTCACTTCGCCAACGCTTGCACCCTCCTTGACGTCCCGCGAGAGCGCTTCGATGTTGAGGCCATCAGCGCAGTGGATGCCGCCGTACACATCGGACACGGCCACGACCGTGGCGCCGATGCGCCCAAGTTTCTCGGCCGCCCAGGAGCCCACGTTTCCAAAGCCCTGGATGGCCACGCGCTTACCCGCCACGTCGTCGCCATGGTGTTCGAAGTACGCGGCCAGCACGTCAACCACGCCCCACCCGGTCGCCTGTTCCCTGCCCGGGGCACCGCCCAGGCTCACGGGCTTCCCGGTGACGACGGCCGGGGTGTACCCGTTGATGTCGGAGTACGCATCCATGAACCACGCCATGGTCTGCGCGTTGGTGTTGACATCCGGTGCTGGAATGTCACGATACGGACCGAGTACGTGATGAATGTGCTGCGCGAACTTTCGGGTGATCTGCTGAAGGTCCCACTCGGTCAACACGTCCGGGTCCACCGCCACTCCGCCCTTGGCCCCACCAAAGGGCACGTCCACCAACGCGCTCTTCCACGTCATCAGCGATGCCATCGCCCGCATTTCGGGGAGGTTGACCGACGGGTGGTAACGGATGCCTCCCTTGTACGGGCCACGCGCACCGTTGTGCTGCACCCGGTAACCCCGACACAACAGCAGCTCGCCCGACTCACACCGGATCGGTAGCTGCACGTCGAGCTCGCGATACGAGCTGGTCAGCACCTCGAGGAGCCCACCGTGGACCCCGGCCACCTCCGCCCCGCGCCTGACGTACTCGTTGACGGCTGCGTCGACCTTCATGGGCCCCCTTGGCTGACGCCACTGTACTGGAATCCCGATCTGGATTCTCCATGATGCCGATCGACCAGGTTGGCGCCTCAGACGCCACGGGTCCCGCCCCGAGACCGTCAGCGAATCTGCGGCGGTAGGTTGGGCGGCCGCCATCGTTCGAACGTTCCGCGCAGCACACGCGCCAAGGAGTCCACGTGTCCGAGTCCGCCTACCGGCTACCCCGCACCGTCATCCCCAGCCACTACGCGCTGGAGATCACCCCCAACCTGGTGGCCGCCACCTTCGCCGGCACGGTGGACATCGAGGTTGCCCTCGCCGAGGCGACCGACACGGTGACGCTGCACGCGTTGGACCTGACCATCACCCTGGCCAAGGTGAGCCAGGGTGATGGTCAGGCTGCTGGTCAGGGTGCTGTTACCACCCAAACGGCGGAGGTGACCGACGACGACGAGACCGAGACGGTCACGCTGCGCCTCGCAAACCAGCTGAGCCCAGGCACGGCCACGTTGCACCTCGCCTGGACCGGCGAGATCTCCGACGGCCTGGTGGGGTTCTACCGGTCCACCTACGAGGCGGCGGACGGCACCACCGCAACCCTCGCCGCCACCCAGTTCGAGGCCCCCCATGCCCGGAGGGCGTTTCCGTGCTTCGACGAACCGGACATGAAGGCGTCCTTTGGTGTCTCGCTGGTGACCGACGACGACCACCTCGCCATCTCCAACAGCGCCGAAATCGGGCGGGTTCCGGTGGACGGCGGGCTCGTGCGGGTGAGCTTTGCCGACACGATGGTGATGAGCACCTACCTGGTGGCCTGGGTGGTCGGTCCGCTCGAGGCCACCGAGCCACACCTGGTGGGCACCACCCCCGTGCGCGTGGTTCATCAACCCGGCCAGGCCCACCTCACCGCCTTTGCGTTGGAGGCCGCCGAGCACGCGCTGGAGTACTTCGAGGACTATTACGGCATCGCCTACCCGGGCGACAAGCTCGACCTGGTCGCCCTGCCTGACTTCGCCTTCGGTGCCATGGAAAACCTGGGCTGCGTGACCTTCCGCGAGGTGCTGTTGTTGATCGACCCATCGCGGGCCACCCGGGCCGAGCAGCGACGCCTGGCGGCGGTCGTCAACCACGAACTGGCGCACATGTGGTTCGGCGACCTGGTGACCATGGCCTGGTGGGAGGGCCTGTGGCTCAACGAGGCCTTCGCCACGTTCATGGAGATGCGCTGCACCGACCATTTCCGACCCGAGTGGGAGGTGTGGGCGGAGTTCGGGCTGGAGCGGTCGGCGGCGTTCACGGTGGATGCCCTCAGCACCACCCGACCCATCGAGTTTGAGGTTCACACCCCGGCCGACGCCGAGGGCATGTTCGACGTGCTCACCTACGAAAAGGGCGCCTCGGTGCTGCGCATGCTGGAGCAGTTTCTGGGCGAGGAGACCTTCAGGGACGGCATTCGGCGGTACCTGGCCGACCACGCCTACGCCAACACGGTGACACACGATCTCTGGAGCGCCCTGGAGTCGGCCTCCGATGCTCCGGTCGGGCACATCATGGACGCCTGGATCCTTCGCGGCGGCCACCCGGCACTGAACGTGGCTCGCAGCGGCGACACTCTGGCGCTCACGCAGCGGCGTGCGGTACCCCTCGGCGCCGACGAGGCCGAGGCCCGAACTTGGCCCATCCCCGCGCGGCTCTCGGTGGGCACGCCCGACGGCCGACTGGTGCTGGACCAACTGGTGGAGGCCGACTCGACCATGACGGTGCCGTCCGATGCCCGGTGGGTGATGGGCAATGCGTCGGGAAATGGCTTCTGGCGCACCCACCACGACGGTGAATTGATGGACAACCTGCTTGCACACCTTGGCGAGTTGGAGCCGATCGAGCGGTACCTGGTGGTGGATGACACGTGGGCAGATCTCCTGGCGGGCCGAGTCGAGGTCTCGCGTGTGGTCGAGGTGTGTGAGGCGATGACAGACGACCGCCATCCGGCGGTGTGGCGGCGTCTCGGCGGCGTGTTCGGCGGCCTTCGTCGGCTCATCGCCAACGACCACCTCGACCAGTTCCAGGCCTGGGTGCGCTCGGTCTCCTTCGTTGCGCTCGAGGATGCGGCCCGGTTGGCACACGACGGCGACGCCGCCGCCCAGGACCTGTACGCCGTGCTGTTTGGGATCGCCGGGGTGACCGGTGCCGATCCGGCCACGCAGCAGGCCGCCCGCGAACTTCTCGCCGCCGACCCCGCCAAGGTGGACGCCAACCTGCTGGCGTCGGCCACCGGGGTGGTGGCGGCCGACGCGTCGGCCGCCGAGCACCGCGACCTCATGGCCCGCTGGCGTGCTGCGGACAACCCGCAGGAGGAGGTGCGCTTTCTCTATGCGCTGGTCGATACACCGTCCCGGGAGGACTTCGAGGCCACGCTCGACCTGGTCACCAACGAGGTGCGAACCCAAAACGCCCCCTACGTCCTGATGCGCGCGTTGAGCCATCCCACGCTGGGTGCGATCGCCTGGCGCTACCTCATCGACCGCTGGGGCGACATCACCGAACGGTTCCCGACCAACGCGCTGCCCCGCATGATCGAGGGCATTCGCTGGCTGACCGACGATGCCGTCGCCGACCCCGACGCCGAGCGAGGGGCTCCGCAGTTCCTCGCTCGGCATCCCCTCGGGTCGGGCGACCAGCTGGTGCAACAGAGCCTGGAGTTGCAGGCGGTGCATCGGGCGCTGGTCGAGCGCTCGCGCCCATCGCTTGGAGGGCTGATCGCACAACGCGTCCCCGGCGGTGCCTGAGTGGGGCCCCGCTTGCCGATCCCAGCGGTTGCAGACACGCTGTCGTGTCTGAACGCGGGATCGGCGGTGAGGCCGAAGGCCCTCATCGAGGTACCCGGAGCGCGGCCGGCGCTGGGCCCGACCGGGCTGAGGCGTGGGCCGCTGGTCTTCGCCGTCGAGGACACGACCGCCCAGCTGACCTGGTTGGGCACGCTGCTCCAGTCCGATCGGGGCCCCGCCGGTGTGCAGCGCTGTGAAACCGATCCCGACGCCACGATCACCGCTCGGGACCTGGGCAGCGGCGATATCCTCGGAGCGCGGCCCTACCTGGACGGCAGCGGATCGATCGAGCTGGCCGGGCTGCCACCGGCGAGCAGCAGCCGGGTCGCCCTCGATGTCGATGGCCGACCGGCCGGGTGCGTGCGGCTGACCACGATGGCGCCCCTCGGCGCCGAGCTCGGCCGGTTCGCCACCCTCTCCGACCTTCACCTGGGCCTCGACGTGTTCGGCCTCCGAGGGAGGATGTTCGAGCCACAACCGACCTCACCGCTCGGCTGCGACCCGCCGCGAGCGGACGCCGGGCCCATTCACCTCCGGGCCGCCTCGGCGGCGCTCGACCAACTGAACGCCTGGGGCGCCGGGCACCTGTTCATCAAGGGTGACCTGGTCGACCGCTCCACCCCGGCCGCGTGGGCATTGGCCGGCCATCTGCTCGACCTCCCGCGGCCGCCGGCGACCGTCATGAGCGGCAACCACGAACAGAACGGCGCCGGCATGATGTCGCCGGTCGACGGAGCGGCAGCGGTCGGCATCGACGCGGTCCACCCGGCCCGTCGGGTGGACCTGCCCGGCCTCAGCGTGCTGTGCGTCGACACGATCCGACCCGGCGCTCACGGTGGCCGGGTGACCGACGAGGTCGGCGCCGCCGCCATCGAGCTGGCCCGCGCCGCCCCCAACCCGGTGATGGTGCTGACCCACCACCCCATCGAGCGCTTCGACCACGCCTGGAGCTACCCGCCCGGTGTGCCCCGTCACCAAGGCGAAGCGCTGCTCCGCCGGTTGGCGGACGTCTGCGAGTTGCTGCTGGTCAGCTCCGGCCACACCCATTCCCATCGCCTCCGCACCGTGGCCGGCGTCGCCACCACCGAGGTCGGCTCGCCCAAGGACTTTCCCGGCGTCTGGGCCGGCTACACGATCGCCGAGGGCGGTGTCCGCCAGGTGTTGCGCCGCGTCGACTCGCCCCAGGTAAACCGTTGGCTCGACCACACCCGGCACGCGGTCGGCGGTGTCTGGGGCCGGTGGTCGGTCGGCCGCCTGGCAGATCGAAGCCTGCAGGTCCGCAGGGTTGGGAGCTGATCGACCGCCGCCGGGGTCCCCAGGGCGCCGGCACTCAGCCGGCGGTGGCCAACGCCAGCACGAGGCCGACCTGCCCCAGGTGGTAGGTCACCATCACCAACACCCGGCTGTGGGGGAAGTCCCGCAGAAAGCGGGTCCAGCCGATCACCGAATCGGACAGGCCAAACAACAACGCGCCGACAATTCCAACCACGATGCCCGTGCCAAACGACGTGGCGATCATCACAGCGATCACCGCCACGTAGGCCATCACCGGCGCGAACAGGCGCCGGTCGGTCGCCTTCGCGCCGATGACAACCCGTCGGCCGACGGTGGCGATCACCACCAGGGCGACCGCCGCACCGACGGCGAGCGCCCCACCGGAGACACCGAGGATGATCATGCCGACCACGTACAGCAGGTGGGCCACCAGAAACGAGCCCAGCCCGGCGACGAACGCCGGCTCCGGGTCCATGGCGGTCTCGGGCAGCATGAGGAACACGTCGCCGGCCAGGGAGGCGACGATCGCCGCCAGATACCACCATCGAAGCTGGCCGTCGGGCAGGTCGAGGGCCAGAACGACGGCCCCCAGCGCCACCATCGTGGCCGGCTTCAGCGCGTACTCGGCGGGTCGTCGGTCGGCGGCGACCGCAACCCAATCTGCCAGCGCGATCAGCAGGGTCAGGCACAACAGGCCCCAGGCGGCTCCGGTCATCGTGTCATTGCGTCGACTCGGCGGCGAGGAGGTCGACGAGCGCCAACCCATCGGGTCCGTCCATGCGCATCCGGATGCGCATCACCTTCGGGTTGCGGTTGTAGCCCATCACCGACTTCACGGTTGTGCCGTCGTGGGTCACGCCGACCCAGGCCCGGTCCTCGGGGGTGCCATCGATCCACGTGAGCGCATCGTCGGGGCTGACGTGGCCGGCCAGCTGGAACTTGGCGCCGAACTGGTTGGACCACATCCACGGCACCGGCGTGTACGGCTCGGCGTCGTCGCCGGCCATCAGCCGGGCGCCGACGTAGCGCCCCATCTCGATGGCGTTGTCCCAATGTTCCACGCGCACGAACCCGCCTGCGCCACGATGCCACCACCGGGCGAGATCCCCAACCACGGCAACCCCCGGCGCCGCCATGGCGGTGGCGTCGGCGAGCACGCCGTCGTCAAGATCGATCCCCGGGGTGTCGCTCAGCCAACCGCTGGCGGGAGCGGCGCCGACGGCGACGAGCACCAGGTCGGCGGCCAGCGTCGTGCCATCGCTCAGGAGGGCGCCGGCCACCGGCGCATCGCCGTCGCCTCCGGCTGCGCCCTCGACGCCCGGGCCGAGCAGTGCCTCGACCGAGGTGTCGGTGCGCAGGTCGACGCCTGCGTCGACCGCAGCGGCGGCCAGCGCCATGCCGATCGCGGGCGGCAGCACCCGGCTGGCCGGGGTGGCGAAGGCCTCGACCACCGTCACCGGAAGGCCGAGCTCCCGTGCCGAACCGGCCACCTCCAAGCCGATGAAACCGGCACCGACGATCAGGACCCGCTGCGGGGTGGCGGCCAGGCCGGCCCGCAGCGCCGCTGCGTCGGCGCCGGTCCGCAGCAGGTGGACGCCCGGGCGGTCGATGCCCGGGATCGGTGGCCGACGGGCGGCCGAACCGGTGGCCAGCACCACCGCATCGGCGGAGACGGTTTCGTGATCATCGAGCGTCAGGGTGCGGGTGGCCACATCCAGGCGGACAGCGCGCCGCCCGAAGCGCAGGTCGACACCAAGCTCGTCCAGCGTGGCGCTCCCGGGTTGGCGGGCGCGTTCCAGCGGCCATTCGCCGGTGAGCACCTGCTTCGAGAGCGGCGGTCGATCCGGGGGCAACTCGGGCTCCGCTTCGAACATGACGATCTCGCCGTCGAAGCCGTGACCTCTCAGCCCGGACGCGGTCGACATGCCCCCGAGGGACGCACCGACGATCGCCACCCGGGCAAGGTCCCCTCCGGAGACGGCCGGGGTGACCGGCCGGGGCTCATCCAACAACGCTCTCCAGGCTGTGAGCGATGTCGACAACAACCCCGCGGCGTTCAGCCCTCAAGGCTGATGGCCTGCTTGGGGCAGCGCCTGACCGCCTCTTCCATCTTGGAGCGCAGCTCCTCGGGCGGGTTCTCGTCGAGCACGTAGAGGAAGTCGTCGTCGCGCACTTCGAACACCTGGGGAGCGATGGCCATGCACACCGCGTTCGACTCGCACAGGTCGTAATCAACAACCACCTTCATGGGCGCTCCTCCCGGACGGATAGCGATCGCCGGACGATTCCGACGCTCCGTGTGCCCCATGATACCCACTGCGCCGGTCAGGCCGGGCCTCGCAGTGGCGAGGCGGCGCAGGCCGCGGTCGCCCGGCCCTCGACGTTGAGCGCGGTCAGCGCACACGTCGCCAGGGTCCGCCCGGGCTGCGTCGGGAAGCGGTTTGGGTGCGGGTCACCCCGTGGTCCGAGATCACACGGATCGGCCCGTAACTGCGGCCCAGGTCGGAGACCTCGCTCCGCTCCACCGTGATCGTCAACTCGCCCTCACGCACCATCCGACCGAGCGTCGCCACCGCCCGGTGCGGCGCCGGGTGCCCCTGGTTGAACTCGTTGAGCGCCGCCCGGGTTTGGGCGTCGTCGGCAGCCAACGTGGCCTCGAAGCGCACGACCTCATCGCCCCCCGGATCGACCGCCGGGGCCCCGGTGCCGATGCCCAACCCGCCGAACAGCGCTGCGGCGCCGGCGCCGGTCGTCTCGACCGACCAGGTGCCCTCGGTGATGCCGTCGGCCCCGATCGTGGTCGAGATCGTGCTTTCACCGGACAGGTCGATCCCCAGGTCGCCGATGGCCTGCGCGGTTGCGCCGGCGCTCACGGTGGTCGACGTCACCCAGGTGTCGGTGGTCGGGTGGTAGGCCGCTCCACGGGCGATCTCGGCGTCGATGCCAAACCGGTCGACCGCGCCGGTTGCCCACGTGTCCAAGGAACCTCCGGCGGAGCCATCGATCGCGGTCGGCTGATGGGCGATCAGCACTCCGGCGGCATCGCTGGACACGTCGTCGACGATCGCCTTGCCGCCACCGACGAGCACGGCCGGGAGCGACAAACCCGCTGCGACCGCCCACCGGGGTGGCGCCCCCAGGTCGGCCAGTGCGTCACCGTCGGGCATGAGGGCGTCGGACATCTGGGTCACGAAGCTCCGGGCGGTGGCCTCGTCGGCGAAGGACACCATCACCTCGTTCGATCCGGTCAGCCCAACACCGGCACCGGCGCCGGCCTCGCCGAGCAGGGCACCGATGCGCTGGTCGGTGTGCACGCGCACCTTGGCCGAACCGTCGTCCAACACGGTGAGCGTCAACGTGGCCTCAGCGCGCGCGTCGACCGGCGACGCTCCGGCCTCGACGCCGAGCGTGTGGGTCTCGGTCAGCACGTTCAACGGCGTGGTTTCGCCACCGGCCGCCCCGGCGTGTCCGCCGACCGACGGATCGGTTCGCACCTCGCCGACGCGCTCCCCCGGGCCGGCCTGGGCGTCGCCCGATGCCTGACGCTGCTCGAGTGCCTGGGATTCCAGCCGATCGGCCAGGGATCGGAGCTCGCCACCGGCGCGGTCCAACTCCCGCCGCACGCCGGCGTCAAAAGCCGTTTGAAGGTATCGGGCGTCGGGCCCGCTCCACGCGACCGACGCCAGACGACGACGCAAGCGCACGTCGGCACCGTCCAGCGACGCACCGCCGGCGCGCATGGCAACGGCCAGCCGTTCCAAAGCCTCGGGGTCGGCACCCAGCGCATCGCTCGTCGGCACCCCCTCACTGTGAACCGGTATCCGCCCCACGACACCGGGTCTCGCACCCCGGTCCGTCCGTCGGGTGCGCTGCGCCCGGACACCACCAAACTCCGAAGAGCCACAGCGGCGGTTTGTCGACCGGACCATCGGGGTAATCGCCATGTACAACCATCGAGGAGCGAGCGGATGACCGAGCGGATCGAATCGATCGAGGATCTTCAGGACAAACTGAGCGGCAGGCAGGTGGCCATGGTGACCACGCGAGACGAACATGGCCACCTGTCGTCGCGTCCGGTCACCTTGCAACGCATCGACGACGACGGGGCGCTGTGGTTTCTGGTCAACCGTCATGCGTCGTGGGTGACGCCGTCGGACGGGTCGCCGGTGAACGCCTCGTTTACCGGCGAGCGGGGGCTGTGGGTGTCGTGCTCGGGCCGCCTTTCCTTGGATGGCTCCAAAGAGCGACTCGACGGGATGCTCGATGCGATGAGCGAGACCTTTTTCGAGGAGGATGGCGAGCCGATTGCGATGCGGATCGAAGCGCGCCAGATCGAATGGTGGTCCGCCCCCAACGCTGCGGTGCAGGTGCTCGACCTCGTCCGGGCCAAGGTGAGCGACAGCGCGCCCAAGGCCGGAGAATCGGGCACGCTGAACGTCGGTTGACCGTCGCTCGGATGGCCGCTGCGCGAGGGTGGCTTGATGCTGCGGGAAGCAAAACTGGCGCAGGCCTTCATCGAGGTGTCCGACACGCTCGTCGACGATTTTGGGGTCACCGACCTGCTCACGCTGGTTGCGGATCCGACGGTCAGCGAGCGCTCGTCGCTCGTCACGGCGATTCCCCGTCACAACGACGATGCGGTCTCGCACGGCCAGTTAGGCAATTTCTCACGCCCTCTGTCACACTTGTCGCACGTCACGTTTGTCCGGGGGGACACTGAGAGAGACCCGGTTCGATTTCGAACCGGGTCTTTCCGCGTCGCTCTAAGGTTTGGCCATCCGCCTCCCCGAGCGAAGGGCAGCCCCCGATGAGCGAACCCAGCGACCGTCCATGGCTCGAACGAGATCGACGCCCCCCAGGGGTCAGCGACCAGACTGTGGAGGCGGTCGGCAAGTTCGACGAGGCCCTCGAGTGGATCGAGCGGGCCAGGGGCCACCTCTACGACTTTCATCAGATGATGGGCCACGCAGACGCGCTGATCGGCGAAGCCGCCGACCAGCTTCGCGACGCCGGCCACCAGGACCAGGCCCAGCGCATCGAGACCGAACTCGTCGGCCGCAACGCCCTCGAAGGCCGCTGGTCGTTTCAGATCGTCGAGGAGTACGACGCCATCTACTGGTCGGTCGTCCGCGCCGCCTCCGACGAGCTGCGTAAACAGCTCGTCGGAGGACGACACCACGTCTTCGAGTCCGAGATGAAAGAGGATCGCCGAACCCACGGTGCCCGCTTCCACGAGCAGCGCCCCGACGACATCTGACGGGCTACCGGAGGTTGCCCACCGGTGGTTGCCTACTGGTGGTTGCCTACTGGTGGGTGAAGCGGGCCTCGGCCTCTCGCTCGAGGTCGAGGTAGGGCTCGCCGCTGACGTCGACCGCAACGCGGTGGATCGTGCCGCCGGTGAACTTCCACGGTGAGCTGCCGGCGTAGTCGTCGGTGACCGGGTGGCCGCTGTCCCGGCCGACACACAGCCCTTCGCCGGCGATCATGTAGTTGCCGGGCTGAAGCTTGATGTCGCCCTCGCCGACCTTCTCGTCGCCGTGGAACAGCGAGAGCGTCCCGGCAGCTACGCCGGGCGGGTCCTCGCCGGTCTTTTCGAATGCGGCGGACAGGATGAGGTTGGTCCCGGTCGGGAGGTCGACGGTCGAAGCAATCTTCTGCTCGAACATGCCGACGAAGCTGTTGACGTAGTGCAGCCGGTTGTCCTTGACGTAGAGGCTGTGCCCACCGAACCGGGAACCCTGCGCGCACAGGACACCCTCGGCGCCGGGACCTGGGATATCGACCAGGGCGGCCATGGCGAACGAGCGGTTGCGGATGCTGACCGCCTGGCTTTCGGGCACCTCGGCGCAGTCCGGGAAGTACACGTAGCGATCGCGTGGCGGGGTGAGTTGCGGGCGCGGTGTGGTGAGAATCTCGAGAGCGCTTCGGTCATCGAGCGGAAACGCCTGGTTGGCGCCCGCCTCGGCGAACCAGATCCCGATCAGCTCGCGGAGCTTGTCGGGGTGCTCGTCGGCGAGGTTGTTGACCTCCGAGCGGTCCACATCGGTGTGGTACAGCTCCCACTCGTCGTCGTTGAAGTTGCCCCATCCGCTGATGGTCGGGTGGGTGGTGACGGCCTTCCAACCGTCGTGCCAGATGCCGCGGGACCCGAGCATGGAATAAAACTGCGTCGTACGCTCCCCGGCGGCTGATTCGTCGTCGAAGCTGTAGCGCATGCTCACGCCGTCGAAGTGGCTCTGCGTGGTGCCCTTGATCGACGACGGCGCGGTCACCCCGAGGGCGTCAAGCACGGTGGGAACCAAGTCGATGGCGTGGTGGTACTGGGTTCGCAGCTCACCGCGGGCCTCCATGCCGGCGGGCCAGGAGACGATGCACGGGTCGGCCGTGCCGCCCTCGAACTCGTAGCGCTTCCACATCTTGAACGGCGTGTTGAAGGCCATGGCCCAACCGTTGGGGTAGTGGTTGTAGGTCTTGGGTCCGCCGAGCTCGTCGATCATGGCCAGGTTGGCGTCGATGTCGTCGGGGATGCCGTTCATGAACATCATCTCGTTGACCGAGCCGTCGGGCCCACCCTCGCCGCTGGCGCCGTTGTCGGAGACCAACATGATCAGGGTGTTGTCCCGCTCGCCGATGAACTCGAGGAAGTCGAGCAACCGGCCGATCTGATGGTCGGCGTGGGCGAGGAACCCGGCGTAGACCTCGGCCATGCGGGCGAACAGTTGTTGCTCCTCCGGCGACAACGAGTCCCACGGGCGGGTGACGTCGACCGGAGAGAAGGGCTGCCCGTCGGGACCCTGCCGCGTCTCGGAGGTGCCGATCGGGTTGATCGGCGGCAGCACGGTGTCCTCAGGGACGATGCCCATCTCCTTCTGGCGGGCCAGGGTCTGCTCGCGCATCTCCTCGTAGCCCATGTCGAACTGGCCCTTGAACTTGTCGATCCACTCCTTGGGGGCGTGGTGCGGGGCGTGGCAGGCGCCGGGTGAGTAGTAGAGGAAGAACGGCTTCTCCGGGGCGACGGCCTTGGCGTCGCGGACGAACTCGATCGCCTTGTCGGTGATGTCGACGCTGAAGTGGTAGCCGTCCTCGGGCAGCGACGGCTGGTCCACCGCGTGGTTGTCGTAGACCAGCTCGGGATACCACTGGCTGGTCTCGGCCCCGAGGAACCCGTACCAGCGCTCGAAGCCCCGACCGCTCGGCCAGTTGCGCCGCGTCGATGCCAGGTTCATCTCGTCGGTGGGGCACAGGTGCCACTTGCCCACCATGTAGGTGTTCCAACCCAGCTCGCCGAGGATCTCCGACAGCATCCCGTTCTCGGGCGGGATCGTGCCGCTGGCGGTGGGGAACCCCACCGCAGCCTCGGTGATGCACGCCATCGAGTTGCGGGTGTGGTTGCGCCCGGTCAGCAGGCACGAGCGCGTCGGCGAGCACAGCGCCGTGGTATGGAACTGCGTGTAGCGCACGCCATCGTCGGCGATGCGATCGATGTTGGGCGTCGCGATGGGCCCGCCGTATCCGCTTAACGCCGAAAAGCCCACGTCGTCCAGCGTGATGTAGATGACGTTGGGCGAACCCTCCGGGGCCTTGGGCGGCTCGAACGGCGTCCAGTCCGGTTCGGAATCCCGGATGTCCATTTCGATTTTCCCGGCAAATGGTTCGGTCATGGTTGCTCCTGGTTGTAGATCGTGTCCCAATCGGTGGCCATGTCGACGACCGACCAGTCGTGCTCCGCTGCTCCGGCCAACACGGCTTCGGTGCCGGACCCGAGCAGCGGGTCGACGTCGTAGGCGTACTCGCGCTCGCCGTCGGTGTGGTGAACGACGAGGCCGAACGAGCGATGCGGGCTGCCGTCGGTCCACTGCAGCATGGGCAGGTCCCCGTCGGTGTTGCCGGCGGCGAAGATCGGGCGTCGGCCAACGTGCTGGTGAATCGAGATCGGTTTCTGCGGCCCGTCGTCGAGTACGGCGAGGTCGGCGCCCTTCATCAGACGCGGTTTGCCGTCGTCGGCCAACTCAAAGGTCACCGTCCCGGTGCTGCCGATGATCTGGTGCTGATCGATGCCGAACACCTCCGGCGCCCAACCCCGCATGAAGTCGACGCCACCGCCCGAGAAGATCCAGCATGAGAAGCCATTGGCTTTGAGGTAGGCGAGGAGCTCGAGCATCGGCTGGTAGACGAGCGAGGTGTAGAGGCGTTCGAACCGGGCATGGGTCGAGCTGGCCGCCCACTCCTGGACCACCGCTTCGAAGTCGTCGGTGCTGATGGAACCGTGGGTCAGCTTGACCAGCTCGAGCACAGCGGGGAGCCCCCCGGCCTTCAGCTCCTCCATCGTGGCGGCCTTACCCAGTGCCGCCGCCCGGTCGAAAGCGAACGCCAGTTGGGTGTACAGCGGCATCTCGGTCGAGAGCGTGCCGTCGTTGTCGAACACCGCAACACGGTCGACCTCCGCCACGTAGTCCGGCGACCCGTCGTCGGTCACCGCAGTGACGAACTCGACAACAGCCTCCTTGGTGGGACCGGGGCGCCAGCTGGGGAGAGAATCTGTACTCATCCTCGCAAACCTACTGACGGTCGGCCCCACGGTCGGCCACTTCCCGGCTGCCTTCTCGAAATCACCCGCAGCGGGTGATGATGGATATCGCTCTGCCGGGTGAGGGTGACCTCCACCGCATCCCGGCGAACAACGTCACCCGGGCACCTCAACGAAGAGGCCGACCGTGGCCACAGCTGTCAACAAGCGAGTCCTGTTCGTCTCCTACACGTACACCCAGCAGGCGCGTCGAGTGACCGAGGCCATGACCGACACGTTGGAGGCCGGCGGCTGCGACGTCACGACCGCGAAGATCGAGCTGGCCGACAAGCGCTGGCCGAAGAACTTTTCGAAGTTCCCGATGAACAACGGGTTCACCGATGTGCTGAGGATGCTTCCTGCACAGATGCGCAAGGCGACCCGCGAGATCAAGGTCCCAAACGTCGTGACGACCGGCCATTTCGGCCTCGTCATCATCGGTTCGCCGACGTGGTGGCTGACGACCAGCATCCCGATCCGGTCGTTTCTCAGATCGCCGGCTGCGGACACGGCGCTCGCCGACGCGGCATTCTCGTCGTTCGTCGCATATCGCCGCTCTTGGGGATTCAACCACCGGACGGTGCAGCGCTTGGGCCGCGAGCGAGGCTGGGCCTCTTCGATGCTGGTCCTCTTCGATGCTGGTCCTATTCAATGCGGAGACCGGAGATGGCCCGGGCGATCACCAGTTGTTGGATCTGCTCGGTGCCTTCGAAGATGTCAAAGATCTTCGCATCGCGGTGCATGCGCTCCACGGGGTACTCCCGGGTGTAGCCGTAGCCGCCCAGAATCTGGATGGCCCGCTCGGTGACCCACACGGCGGTGCGACCGGCCTTGAGCTTGGACTGGCTGCCCTCGGCGTTGACGTACTCGCCGTTGCGTGACAGCCAGGCCGCACGCCACACCAACAGGCGGGACGCATCGATCTCGGTGATCATGTCAGACAACATGAACGCAATCGCCTGGTTCTCGATGATCGCCTTGCCGAACGCCTTGCGCTCCTGGGCGTACTCAAGGGCGTACTCGTAGGCGGCACGAGCCACGCCAACCGCCTGGGCGGCGACGGCGGGACGGGTGGCCTCGAAGGTGGCCATCGCCGGTTGCTTACCGGATGGCTTGGGCTGTGGGTTGGTCTTGGCCTCACGGGCCCGAGCCAACTTCTCGTCCAGCTTCTCTTTGCCGCCCAGCAGGCACGAGCCCGGGATACGCACGTCGTCCAGCACCACCTCGGCGGTGTGGCTGGCCCTGATGCCGTGCTTCTTGTACTTCTGGCCCTGGCTGAGCCCGGGGGTGTCGGGCGGGACGATGAAGCTGGCCTGGCCCCGGCTGCGCAGCTCGGGGTCGACGGTGGCGACCACCACGTGGATGGCGGCGATGCCACCGTTGGTAATCCAGGCCTTGGTGCCGTTGAGCACCCACTCGTCGGTGGCCTCGTCGTACTTGGCGCTCGTCCGCAGCGACGAGACGTCGGAGCCTGCGTCGGGCTCGGACACGCAGAAGGCGCCCAGCGCAATCTTCTCGGGGGTGCCATAGCACTGGGGCACCCACTCCATCACCTGCTCAGGGGTACCGATACCGGCGATACCGGCTGCCGCCAGGCCTGAGCCGAAGATCGACAGGCCGATGCCTGCGTCGCCCCAGAACAGCTCTTCGAGCGCAATCGGCATGGTGAGCCCGGAGGGGTCGCCCATCATCGCCTGAGCCATGAAGTCGAAGGAGTACAGCCCGATCTTGGCCGCCTCCTCAACGATCGGCCACGGGAACTCCTCCCGTTCGTCCCACTCTTCGGCGGCGGGACGAACGACGTCCTTCGCGAAGGTGTGGATCCAGTCGCGCAGCTGCACCTGGTCGTCGTTGAGGGCGAGGGAGAACTCGGCCATGGGTGGTACCTCCGGGTGGACGCGTCGGCGATCCGACACGGGATGGCGTTGGTCGGCTTCCTAAGTTACCCGCCGGTAACCAGCGCTCCAAACCCCCCTACCGTCAGCGTCGACAACCTGGTGCGGGCGAGCGGCCCGGCCAATGCCCGCCGCAGCGCCGCTCAGTGCCGCACGGCCCGCAGCGAGGCGACACGGTTCACCCGGGAAGCGTGACCCAGCGGGGCCCTTCGGCACACAGCGTCTCGATGTCATCGGGGTCGGTCGGAACGGCGCCGGTCAGCACCTCGCAGCCTTCGGTGGTCACCGCCACGTCGTCCTCGATGCGTATCCCGATGCCCAGAAACTCCTCGGGGATCGTGTGCACCAGGTCGGGCGCAGCGGCCAACTCGGCGTCCTCCGCCGCTTTGGCCGCCTCGGCCCCCAATTCCACCCGACGGCGGGCCCACGCATCCCGGTCGTGGGGATGCAGCTTGAAGGTGACCTCACCCTTGGTGGGCGCCACATAAATGCCGGGCTCGACGGTGAGCACCATCGTTTCGGCAAGATATCGGTGGGCCTCGCCATCGCGGTACGACCCGGCATCGTGCACGTCGAGCCCCAGCCAGTGGCTGGTGCCGTGCATGAAGAACTCGGCGTCCAGGCCCATGCTCAGCACGTCGTTCACGCTCACTTGCGCCGGGATCAGCCCCAGGTCCACCAGCCCTTCAGCAATGACCGTCCGGGCGGCGTCGTGAGGTGCGCGGATGGTTGCGCCAGGTCGTACCGCCGCGAGGGCGGCGTGCTGCGCGGCCAGCGCCACTTCGTACACCGCCCGCTGCGGGCCGGTGAATCGACCGTTGACGGGGAAGGTGCGGGTGATGTCGGCGGAGGCCATGTCCATCTCACAGCCTGCGTCAATCAGTACCAGGTCGCCGTCGGCGAGCACGTCGGCGTTCTCGGTGTAATGCAACACGCAGGCATTGGCGCCACCCGCCACAATCGACGGGTACCCGTTGCGGGGCGATCCGTGGGCTCGCCAGACCCACTCCATCGCGCCTTGCAATTGGCGTTCGGTCACCCCGGGGCGAGCGAGGCGCATGGCCTCGCGGTGTCCCTCGGCGGCCAACAACCCGGAGCGCCGCAGCGAGGCGAGGTCGGAGGCGTCCTTGTGCAACCGCAGGTCGTCCAGCATGGGCGTGGGATCCTCCACCACCGTTGGGGTGACGTCGCCCAGACGGTCACGCAGGTTGCGACCGCCGACGATCAGGCCGCCGACCACCGAGTCCAGCCGTTCGCCCATGCGGTACAGCAGCCGGGACCGGCCGACCGCAAGTTGGGGGAGGCGTTCGGCCAGGTCGCCGACCGGATGGGCGGAGTCGGCGCCAAAGCGAGCCATGGCACCCTCGACCCCGGCCCGATACCCGTCCCAGGTTTCGCGCTCGGGGTCTCGGGGCCGAACGAACAACTGGTAGTCGCCCTCCGGGTGCCCGGGCACCAGCACGAGCACCGCGTCGGGCTCCGCGAAGCCGGTCAACCACCAGAATTGGCTCGCCTGACGAAACTCGTGATCGACGTCGTGGTTGCGTGGCGTCTCAACCCCGGCGGGCACCACCAGCACGGCGTCGCCACCCACGACCTGGGCCACCTGGTGTCGCCGCGCCGCAAACACCTCCGGGCCGGGAGCGTCTCCCGGCAGTGACACGGCGGCGCTGACGGCTGAGCTGTTCATGGCGCCCAGTTTGCCCCGTCGCCACCGAGAGGTGTGGAGGTGTGCCGGTGAAACTCACCGGCACACCTCCACACCCGGCCTGCCCGCCCCCGGACCCAGTCCGGCGGGCAGCACCAGCCGGGCGCACTGAAGCGAGCAAGGCAGGCGCTGGTACCTTGGCGGGCCTATGACCGACGCCCCCCGACGCCGATCGGCCCCCGTTGTCCCTCCCAAAGCGGCCCTCGAGGGCCTGGAGCAGAAGTGGGGTGAGCGCTGGGAGACCGACGGCACCTACCGCTTCGATGCTGATGCGCCCGCCGACGACGTGTTCTCGATCGACACCCCTCCGCCAACCGTGTCCGGGTCGCTGCACGTCGGCCACGTGTTCAGCTACACCCACACCGACTGCGTCGCCCGGTACCAGCGGATGACCGGCCGCGAGGTGTTCTACCCGATGGGTTGGGACGACAACGGCGTGCCCACCGAGCGCAGGGTGGAGAACTACTACGGGGTGCGCTGCGACCCGACGGTGGCCTACGACCCGGGCTTCACGCCGCCCGAGAAGACGCCCAAGAACCGTCGCGACTTTGTGCCCATCGGCCGCCGCAACTTCATCGAACTGTGCGTGCAGCTCACCGGCGAGGACGAACTGGTCTTCGAAGAGTTGTGGCGCCGCCTCGGCCTCTCGGTGGACTGGAACCAGACCTACACCACCATCGACGAGCGCAGCCGCCGGGTCAGCCAGCGGGCCTTCCTCGACAACCTGGCCCGGGGCGAGGCCTACCAGGCGGATGCTCCGTCGATGTGGGACATCACGTTCCGCATGGCGGTGTCCCAGGCCGAGTTGGAGGACCGCCCCCGACCTGGCGCCTACCACGACCTGGCGTTCCACCTGCCTGACGGCGCGGGAGACATCGTGGTCAGCACCACCCGCCCCGAGTTGGTCGTCAGCTGCGTGGCGTTGGTTGCTCACCCCGACGACGAGCGCTACCAGCCCCTGTTCGGCTCCGTGGTGACCAGCCCGCTCTTCGGCATCGAGGTGCCGGTGCTGGCCCACCGCCTGGCCGACCCTGAGAAGGGCACCGGCGCTGCGATGATCTGCACGTTCGGCGACCTGAACGACGTCATCTGGTGGCGCGAACTCGACCTGCCCGCCAGGGCGGTCATCGGCCGCGACGGCCGCTTTGCCTCCGACACCCCCGACTGGCTTTCCAGCGACGCCGCCCGCGGGGTCTACGACGGCCTGGCCGGGCTCGGCGTCAAGGCCGCCCAACGCGCCACCGTTGAACTGCTGGAGGCATCCGGCGAGCTGTTGGGTGAGCCGAAGCTCATCGAGCACCCGGTGAAGTTCTACGAAAAAGGTGAGGCACCGCTGGAGATCGTGCAGAGTCGCCAGTGGTACATCCGCAATGGTGGCCGTGACGCCGCAATCCGCGACCAGCTGATCGCACGCGGCGACGAAGTCACCTGGCATCCCGCCTACATGCAGGCCAGATACACCAACTGGATCGAGGGGCTCACCGGCGACTGGCTGGTCTCCCGCCAGCGCTACTTCGGAGTCCCCATCCCCGTGTGGTACCCGGTGGGCGAGGACGGCGAGATCGACTACAGCTCGCCCCTCACCCCCAATACCGAGTCACTGCCGATCGACCCGCAGAGCGAGGCGCCGGTCGGCTTCGACGAGGCGCAGCGAGGCCAACCCGGCGGATTCGTGGGCGACCCCGACATCATGGACACGTGGGCCACCTCGTCGCTCACCCCCCAGATCGCCGGGGGTTGGGATCACGACCCGGAGCTGTGGGCCAAGGTGTTCCCAATGGATCTGCGCCCGCAGGCCCACGACATCATCCGCACCTGGTTGTTCTCCACCATGGTGCGCAGTCATCTGGCCGAGGACACGGCGCCGTGGCGCCACGCCGCCCTCTCCGGCTGGATCCTGGACCCGGACCGCAAGAAGATGTCGAAGTCCAAGGGCAACGTGGTGGTGCCCACCGCCCTGTTGGAGGCCCACGGCTCCGACGCGGTTCGCTACTGGGCGGCCAACGGGCGACCGGGCACCGACACCGCGTTCGACGAGACACAGATGAAGGTGGGCCGACGGCTGGCCCTCAAGGTGCTGAACGCCAGTCGTTTCGTGCTGGGCTTCGGCCAACAACGCGATTCAGAGGGTTCGGCCGACGGTCAGTCCAGCGCCGACGCAGCCGTGCTCCATCTGGGGCCAGAAGCCGTGACCCATGCGATCGACCGGGCGATGCTGGCCGAGGTGGCCGCGCTCGTCGAGGCGGCCACCGAGGCGTTCGACCAGTTTGATTACGCCCGGGCACTGGAACGAACCGAGGCGTTCTTCTGGCGCTTCACCGACGTGCATCTCGAGCTGGTGAAGAGCCGTGCCTACCGGGACGATGCTGGTGCCGGGTCCGCCCGGGCCTCGCTGCAGCTGGCCTTGTCGGCCCTCCTGCGGCTGTTTGCGCCACACCTCCCCTTCGCCACCGAGGAGGTGTGGAGCTGGTGGATGGAGGGATCGATCCACCGGGCCCCGTGGCCCAACGTGGCGGAGTTCGGTGACGCGATCGGGGGCGCCGACCCCGAGTTGGCGGGCTTGGCGGCACAGGTGCTGCAGGAGGTGCGCCGCACCAAGACCGAAGCTCGTACAGGCATGCGCACCCCGGTGCGACTTCTGCAGATCACCGCTTCGGCCGACGACGCCGAGCGTCTCGAACTGGTTCGCGACGACCTGACCGATGCGGGGGTCATCGAAGACCTGACGATCGCGGTCGAGGCCGACCAGCCTCAGCTCGTCGCCCACGCGGAACTTGTGGTTGACAAACCGCATTGACCGAGGATGCAGGTTCAGGTGTCAGTCCCAGAGGGCGGATTCACCATCACCAGAACCGCGGCCCGAATTGCGGCGACCTCCCTTGACGGAACTCGCGTTTCGCGGGGGTTCCGGTCGGCGATTGGGGCCGCTACCCGACACGTCTCGCACCGGGTTGGCCCGGCTGGGACGGGCTTCGGCATCACCTGTCGGACCCGGAACCGTGGCGCTGCCCGCCGGCAAGGAGCCACCTCCAGCCCGGTTTCCGGGCTCGTACGGCGCCGCCAGCACTGCTGTGGGGTCGCCATCGTCCGGGTCGCCGTCGTCCGGGTCGAACCCGCGGGGGTCGTCGCCGTCATGACCCCCGTCTCCGCCACCGCCACCGCCACCGCCACCGCCGCCGTCGCCGTCATGACCCCCGCCACCGTCACCGTCACCACTGCCGTCACCGTCATCACGTGGAGGTGGCAGCCGGTACACGCCATCCAAACCGGCGATGCCCAGTTCGGCATGCAGGTCCTCTGGTGTTTTCACCTTGCCCTGCCGCTCGCTCACCATGTACACCAACACGCGCATCATCGTCCCGGGATGCGAGAGGTCCTTCATCTCCTTAAACGGTGATGCCTCGTTCGCGGACTCGATGCGCACCCGCCCGATGTTCTGGATGCGCTCTGTCCAGCCCTGGATATAGGACATGTCGGTGACCTTGGCCCATGGAATCCACTGGTGGGAGCGATTGATCACCCCGGACAGGTAGATCATGCGGGTACCGGTGACCACATAGCGGGTGTAATGAAACTGCACCGCTGCCTTCAACAGCACACCAGAGGCGAGGATGGCCACCACAAACATCGTCAGCTTTAACCCGGTGCCGGGTAAACCGATCGCGAGAAGGAGAGAAAGAGCCAACACAACGACCCAAGGAAACTTGCGCACGACCAACGCAATAGTGGCCGGGCCGTCCACCATGAAGATCTTCTCGTTGGGCAGCAGCCGGTCGTAGATGATCTCGTCGATCGTGGACGCGCCGACCAGCCGTTGCACCCACTGTACAAGTCGTCCGATCACAGCGTGGCGACCCCCGTCCCTGCGCGGTGGAAAGTCAGTCTGTCAACCCACCCAAGAAGGTGGCGATCGTGTTGGCCAACCGCTCGAGGAAGCGGCCGATTGCACCCATGACGTCGCCAAGAAACTCGGCGGAACCCGACGGGGACTTCCAGATCAAAATCAACACGATGCCGACGATGATCCCAAGTGGGAGAGCCTGCTGTGCCTTCATGTGAATACCTCATTCAGCCACTGGACCGCGCGCCACGGCCCAAGACTCCGCCCGCAGACATCGTACGACAGCGGCGTGACCAAGACGGGGACCCCACTATTGGACGGGTCGGATGGGTGCGCCGGTGGAGTGCGGCAGCACAATCCCAGCCTCCAACAGCCGACCCCGGAGTCGGCTCCGCAGCTCGCGTTCCACCGCCCACTGGGACGCCGGCTCGGTGTCGACAACCAGCCGCACGGTGGTGCCAAGACCATCGAGCGCCTGCACGCCCAACAGGGTTGGTGCCCCCAACAACCTGCTGCCCCAGATCTCATCCTCGACCAGCTCGCTCCCCACCGACCCAACCACCTCCTCCACCTTGGTGAGGTCTGCATCGTTGGCGACGGTCACATCGATCAGCGCACGGCTGAAGCGTTGCGATTTGTTGCCGGCCCGAACAATCTCACCATTGGGCACGTGCCACACGGTGCCCGCCACGTCGCGTAGGCGGGTGGAGCGAAGCGTGACGCGCTCCACCGTGCCGACGGCCGGGCCAACATCCACCACGTCGCCCACGCCGTACTGATCCTCGATCAGCACAAACAGGCCCGCCAGCAGGTCCCGCACCAACGACTGGGCACCAAACCCCAGCGCCACTCCGGCCACCCCGGCGCCCGCCAACAGCGGACCCAGGTTGATGTTGAGTTCACCGAGGATCATCAAGGTGGCGATGATCACCACCACCGCCGAGGTCAGCGAGCCCAACACATCGGTCACCGTTCGGGCTCGGGCGTCGGCCCGGTTGGCCGCAACCACGGCCCCGTCACGCTCCGACCGTTCGTCGTCACGTGTGCCCTCCAGCGCGGCCAACCGCGCCCGCTCGGCGGCTCGGGTCACCAGGCGACGTGCGGTCCGGTTGGCCAGCCATGCCAACACGACGATCAGCAGGATTCTCAGCGGGGTGCGCGTGACCCAATCCACCACTTCCGCCGCCGTGGCCGAATTGGTCAGATCCAGCGCTCGTTCACACCACCAGCTTGGGGAGGTGCCGCAGGTCTGCATGGCCTCTCCCCTCCTCCGCTCGCCCGGAGCCGATGATCAACGACGACTCAGCGATCTCCGCCCCGCCGATGGGTCGGTCGCCGAAGCGATGGTACCCAAGCCTCGATGGTACCCACCGGCTTGGGGAGATCAGGTTGCGACCATCACGGACGACCGGAGCGCACAGGCTCGGCCGAGGGTGCGGACGTGCCATGGCCCAGCGCAACCTCGGCGATCTCGGTGGCCCAGCGGTAGTCAGCCTTGCCGTTAGGACCACGCTTCACGGCGTCCACCACCACCACGTGTCGGGGCGCCTTGTAGGCAGCCAGCTGATCTTTGACGTGTTCGCGAACCTGTCCGAGGAGGTCCGACGCTGCGAGCGTTCCCGACCCGGCGGGCGGCGAAGCCACCCCGGCGGGCGTGTTTGACCCCAGGGAGACGACGGCTGTCACTGCGCTGCCCCACTTTTTGTCGGGCACGCCGACCACGGTGGCATCGATCACCCAGTCGAGCGACTTGGTCGCCTCCTCCACCTCTTCGGGAAACACCTTCTCTCCAGCGGTGTTGATGCACACCGAACCCCGCCCCAGCAGCGTGATGGTGTTGTCGCTCTCGACGGTGGCGTAGTCGCCGGGCACGGCCCAACGCCGTCCCTCGTAGACCGGATAGGTCGCAGCGGTCTTCACCGGGTCTTTGTAGTAGCCCAGCGGGAGGTGTCCGCCGGTGGCCAGCATGCCGCGCTCTCCCGAACCGGGCTCCACCCTTCGGCCGTCTTCGGTAAACACCGCCGCATGATCACCCAGCTGAAACCGGGCGGTCCCGGCGCTGCGCCCACGTCGGGCCACCGACGCACCAAATCCGTTGCCCTCCGACGAGCCCAGCAGGTCGATCAGCAGCGCCGGCGCCCGTTCCAGCAGCGCCTCCTTTTGGGCCGACGACCACATGGCGCCCGACGACGTCACCACCTTCAGCGATGCCAGGTTGTAGGGCGTCCCCGCAGCCTCGGCGGCTTCCAGTTCGGCGATCATCGGTCGACAGAACGCGTCGCCGACGATGCAGAGGTGACTGGCGGATCGGTCCTCCACCGTCGCCCACAGCCGAGCTGCATCAAAGCTGCGCGACGGCAGGGTGATGACGTGGGCGCCCGCGCTCAGCCCGCCCAGCGTCAGCTGCGACGAGGTGCCGTGCATCATCGGCGCCGCAGGTATCAGTCGCTGCTCGGCCGACTGATCACGAAGTCGTCGAGCGGTCGCTGCCGCCTCCACCGGGGTGGTTGGCAGCGGCTGCTTCAAGCCCTTCCATGTGGGGGCAAACACCCCCAGCAGCGAGCGATGAGGCCACATCACCCCCTTGGGCATACCGGTGGTGCCACCGGTGTAGAGGAACCACAGGTCGTCACCGGAGCGCTCGATGCGGCGCGCTGGTTCAGCATCGGCCAACAGACGCTCGTAGTGGACCCAGCCGTCGGGTGGTTCGGGTGAAGGTGACGCATCGGTCTCGCCGCCCACCACCACCAGAAGCCGGATCGACGGCACCTGATCGCGAACGGCCTCGATGCGCTCCACCAACTCGGGGTGGGCCACCACCACCTCGCAATCGGCGTTGTCCAGCAGGTAGGCCAGCTCGGCTTCGCGATACCGGTAGTTCACGTTGAACGGCACCGCCCGGGCCTTGAACGCGCCGTAGGTGACCTCGGTGTAGGCCGGGCCGTTGTACAACGCCAACCCCACCTTGGCTTCTGCGCCGACGCCGAACGCGGCGAGCGCTCCGGCAAACCGAGCGGCGCGAGTATCCAGCTCGGCCCAACTCCGCGTCAGCGGGCCGTGCGACAGCGCCGGTGCGTCGACCAGTTCATCCGCAATCGCCTCCCACACGGTCGCAAAATTCTCGTTGAACCCCATGGGCCGACGCTACCCGGGCGGGACTTGTGCCGGGGAGGCTTCAAAGCCGAGCCTCCAACTGGTGACCCAGCGGCGGGTCTCCCCCGGGCGGATGGTGACGTCTACGGGGATCGGGCCGTCCGGGCCATCGATCGCTGTCAGGTTGGGCCCGTTGGGCACCTGCCCGGCCTCCAGGCAGACGCCACCGTGCTGAGGAATGGGCCCCAGCGGTCCAGGCTGCCCACCCAGATGGTTGCCGGTGTACAGGTGAACCGCAGGTTGGTTGGTGCGCATCTCCAGGCTTCGGCCACTGGCCGGATCAACCAGCATCGCCACCACCGACAGGTCGCTTCCGCACGCACCGCCCACCAGATAGGTGTGGTCGTACCCGCCGGTGTCTGCCAGGGCGTCCAAGCCCAGGCGGTCGCGCAGCCGAACATCATCGCGAAGGTCCCATGCACTACCGGCGACCGGCAGAGCGGCACCGGTGGGGATCTGACCGGCTCCCAGCTCCAGCACGGTGTCGGCCCGCAGTGTCAGGCGCTGACCGGCCACGGTGCCGGCTGCGCCGAGGTTCCAGTAGGTATGGCTGGTGGGCGCCACCACCGTCGGCCGGTCGCATGTGTACTCCACGTTCAGCGTGAGCGTGCCGTCCTCATGCAGGACATAGGTGGCCGTCACCTCGACCCGGCCGGGGAACCCGCCACTGCCGTTAGCGTCGATCAGGGACAACGACAACTGAGCTGAGGTTGCATCAGCCGACATCGACGCGATGTCCCAACGACGACGATCCCAGGTGGCCGACCCGCTGTGCAGCGTGTTGGGACCCTCGTTGGCCTCCAGCCGCACGTGAACGCCGTCGAGGTCGAACGCCGCGCCGGCGATACGGTTGGCGTAGGGCCCCACAATTCCGCCCAGGTGCGGGTTGAGCGCTGGGTCGGCGAGATCGCCGGGATCAGCCAGCGTGACCACGCAGTTGGCCAGGTGTCCGGCCCGATCCGGCGCCTCAAAGCTCACCAGCGCAGCGCCATAGGACAGCACCGACGCCACCAATCCTCCAGCGTGCAGGCTGACGAGCGACGCCGCCGCGGACCCGTCGGCCATCACCACATCGGATATCTCATAGCTCGGTGTCGGCGTCGGCAATTGGGGGTTCATGACGGTCCTCCGACACCACTCAACTCCGAGTCGTTGAGTCCGACTTCGGAGAATCCCACGTTGGGCGTTGGTGCTCCGTGCGGGGTCTCAGGCAGCCGGTCCGGGTGGACCGTGACGTCTTGGAGCAGCTCGTCGAGCGGCGTCCTGCGCTCGTTCTCGTCGGCGTGTTCCCAGAGGTCTGAGACGTCGAGGCTCGTGAGGACCCGGTCGACTTGAACCTTGTTGTCATCACCCTGCGGGTCGCCCAACCCTGGGCAAGCTGCCCGATCGCGCTCCCCGTCGCGATGGCCCTCAACCGCAGAACGGGCCCGACACCACCACGGGGCTCGCCGAAACAGCCTGAGCCACCGGCGCATATCCCAACACCCCCGTCCCCAAGAATTGCGGCAGTTCATGTATTCTCAACTGGACTAAAGCCCGAGCACCGGTATCGGGGTCCACTGATCGTAGTGGTGATCCCTGGCGGCCGTGACCCCGGTGAGCCCGATCACCACGGTGGGGGTCGAACGGTTGGTGGTGGTGCCGTCACCCAACTGCCCGTAGCAGTTGTCTCCCCAGCAGACGACCGTATGGTCGGCTTTGAGCGCACACGTATGTGAGTCACCTGCGACGATGGCGATCGGTGGGGCCGGCGGGCACGTCAGGGAGGCCGTGCGGTGCAGGCGATGTGCACGACGCCCCCGCCACAACCCCGGAACATTTATCCACACGATGCACAGTGGAGTCTTGCATCCTAAATGGGGTCATGAAGGTCTGATCGTTGTTCGACGGTGGGCTGTTGCAGCGACGTTGAACGGCACTTTGCGCAGCTACCTGCACGATCAGGTGTGCCACAGTGCGTCGGTAGGTTCGTCATCATGGGATTGCGCCTGTGTAGTTTGGGACTGACGAAGGCTGGCCGATGAGTTCCACCCGCCACCTGGCGCTCCTAGATGTGCCGAGGCCAATGCGAGAGTGGACCCCGGATCCAAGCGGTGAAATCGGCGAGGTCTTCACCCGCCGATGGGTCGTCGACCTGATGCTGGACTTGGTTGGCTACTCCCCCGACACGGACCTGGCGACCAAGGTGGCGTCGAACCATCTTGTGGTTGCGGGGCATTTGTGCTGCCGATGGTTGAGCGGCTTATCGATTCGTGTCGACAGCACGGTGGGGCGTTGGCTGACGCCGAGCAGGCGATTCGCGGCTTCGACCTGTTGGAACACAACGCCGAGTTCACCCGCAAAGCGGTAGCGGCCAAGCTCCTTGAGAGCGGCGAGACGGTAGAGGTTGCCGAGTTCCTATCCGGTAAATGGATCACCACTGGTGATTTCCTGCTCACACCGCACCACGGCCGCTCGGCCGACTTCGTGATTGGCAACCCGCCCTACATCCGCCTCGAAGACGTTCCCAACGACATCAGCGATGCCTACCGCGCCGAATACGCGTCCATGCCAGGACGCGCCGACATCCACGTCGGCTTCTACGAGAAGGGCCTCGATCTGCTGCGGCCCGAAGGAAAGTGGCCTTCATTTGCGCCGACCGTTGCATGCGCAATCGGCACGCCGGTTGACGCCGGAGCATTCGAGGCGGTCGACCTGGTTCTCAGGTCACGGCCTCTGGCCGTCCGGATCACCCCACCAACTTGAGTTGATTGCCGACCTGGAGCGGCGGTTCCCGGCCCTCGAAGACCCACGGACTGGAACCCGCATTGGAATTGGCGTGGCGTCTGGATGTGACGACGTGTGCATCAGCTCCGACTCGCCCGACGCCGGGAGTGATCGGTTGCTGCCACTGGTGATGGCCTCCGACATCCAAGCCGGAACCAGCGAGTGGTCAGGCCGGTACCTGGTCAATCCGTGGAAGGACGGCAGGCTCGTCGAACTCGGCAATTTTCCATGGCTCGGCGCCTACTACGAAGTCAACGGTGACCGCCTGTGGGGCCGTCACGTTGCCAAGAAGCAACCGCGCTCCTGGTACCTGACGATCGACCGGATAGATCCCGGGTGCTTGCGAAACCGAAGTTGCTGCTCCCTGACATGAAGGCAGCGGCACACCCCGTTCTTGACCCCGGCGACCACTATCCCCACCACAACCTCTACTTCGTGGTCTCGGATGCGTGGGATCTTGAGGTGCTCGGCGGCATTCTCTTGTCGGACATCACCAACCTCTTCGTCGGCGGCTACTGCGTCAAGATGCGGGGCGGCACCTATCGTTTCCAGGCTCAGTACCTGCACAGAATTCGAGTCCCGGACCCCTCAACCAGCCAGGCCCGAGTTCGCATCCTTCGAGATGCATTTCGTCTACGCGACACCGCCAAGGCAACAACAGCTGTTGCGGCCGCCTACGGGATCGATGCGTCATTCTTCACCGGCGGCTGAAAAATCGACCGCTCTCCATGGCGCCCATGATGAGGCAAGCTGCGTCGAGCAGCCGTTCCCGTACCATCCGCTCGAAGACGATGAGGTAGCGGTCGGCGTCAGTGGCTCCTTCAAAGACGGCCCCTCACGGTGGTGTTGAACGCGTCGTTGTCTTCCAGGAGCATGAACTAGCCAAGCCACGGGCGCAGGGGGCCGTCGACAATCTCGCGCTCGGCGGCCTTCCAGGCATCGAGCGCCTGGCCGAGCGCCGAGTCCGGCCGGTTGTTGTAGTTCTGCCCCGGGCTGTTGCCTGCCATTGACACCGTCGGAAGTACCCGGCGATCGGCCGCTTTTCACGTCGATGAGATGTGCAGGAATGCCTGCGTCAACGAACACGCTGACCACCAGCTCCTGAAGCGCGTCCAGGTGGCGGCCACCTGTCACCTCCGCCCTGTCCCGGTGTTCAAAACGCCCGACGCCCGCGAGCGCTTGGCCTGGGACTGCCGCACACTCCAATAGTTGCTGACCGCAGCGTCAACCTGGTTTTGGTAGCTGGGTAGATCCGTGCCCGGGTCAGACCTGCTCGTCGCGACCGGACATATCGGCATTTGGTCGGGCAGCAGCCACGATCTCCTCGACCAGCGGGCCGACCCGAGTTGGATCGTCGGTGGGGTCGACCGTTGGGCCCCGGTGCCAGCCTTCCGACACCGACATGGCTCGACCGGTGATGTCGAACACCCGGCCGGTCACACCCCGGCTCTCCTCGCTGGCCAACCACGTGACCAGCGGGGCGATCCAATGGGGCGACATCTGCGCCTTGTCCTCCTCGGACGCCTGCCCCATGCCCAGGTCCTCGGTCATGCGGGTGAGCGCAGCCGGGGCGATGGCGTTGGCGGTGACCCCGTAGCGAGCCAACTCCTTGGCAGCGATGACCGTGAACGCCGCAATGCCCGCTTTGGCGGCGCCGTAGTTGGTCTGGCCGACGTTGCCGTAGATGCCCGACGGCGAGGTGGTGTTGATGATGCGTGCGTCCACCTCTTCACCGGCCTTGGACCGCTCCCTCCAATACTGGGCCGCATGGTGCGCCGGCCCAAAGGTGCCTTTCAGGTGCACGGCGATCACCGCGTCCCACTCGGCTTCGGTCATGTTGACCAGCATGCGGTCACGGAGGATGCCTGCGTTGTTGATCACGACGTCCAGACGCCCGTAGCTCTCGATCGCCAGGTCAACCATCGACTTGGCCTCGGCAAAGTCTGCGACGTTGCCACCATCGGCCACCGCCTCGCCGCCCGCCTCGACGATCTCGGCCACCACCTGGTGCGCAGGACCATCGTCCTCACCGCCGTCTCCGCGACGGTCGCCGCCAAGGTCGTTCACCACCACTTTGGCGCCGTGCTCGGCCAGCATCAGCGCATGCTCGCGGCCGATGCCCCGCCCGGCACCGGTCACCAGACACACCCGTCCCTCACACAATTTTGCCATGCGCTCCCCTCCCGTGTGCGTGTCGCACTACGTCGGCGAGGCTAACCCTTCGTCGGAGGCGAGTTGCCCGAAGGAGCGGGATCGGAAAGAGCTGTGGCGGTCCGGCCTGCAGCTCAGGCACGCACCCACCCAGCCAGCCAGACAGCCGGCCAGGAGGCGTCCATGACTCCCCAACCAGTTCTCCCGCTAAGCCCGGTACTGGATGGCCCACTCATCAGGCTCCACGCCAGCCGGGACTCGTCGCCTCAGGAGCATGAAGCCCTTTTCCATCCCGACAAACCAATTCGAAGACTTATCGAAGATCGTCACCAGCTCCCAGCCGGCCTGGCCGGACATCCCAAGGACGGATGCCATCCGTTCGGCCGTATCAAAGAGCCCGAGGTTGATAACAGCGTATTGCCAACGCTCGTTGTCGAGACTCAAGGGCGTTGTCAGCGCAGCTGGAATCGTCGGTACGTCAACGAGCCGATACTGGTGCTGCTCGGCTGCGAGTTGTGCAGCCGCGACGAAGAGGTCCGCTTCTTCATCGGTCTTCGTTTCGTAGACGGACCCGTCAATATCGATTTTCTGCTGGTTCTTCTTGGAAACCAGATCTGGGCGCCTGGATCTGAGGGTTCGGGATCCAACCCTCATCTGCTTCTTGACGAAAACAATTCGATTCTCGATTGAGAGCATCACCTCGGCTCCGTCCGAAACTTGACGGGCACTCATGTCGGACAACGACTCAGATTGGCTCATGTTCACCCATTGTGCCGGATCGGGGCGGAGGCAACCAAGGTATCCTCTGCAACCGCCTCAGCGGTCACGACTGGCCGGTCACGGAGTCTGTCCAACTCAGGGTGAGACCCAGACGGTGGGTGCCGGCCGCGATGCGGTGACGGGCGGCCGTGTCCGGACCGCAAGAGGCGGTGCCGACGCCACGATGGGCTGCATCGAGATGTACGAACACCGAGTTCTCCTGATCGAGCGCATCGGCGTGGAGGGCCCGGGTGAGTTGGCCCTCGGAATAGCGGTGGGCGGTGTGTACGAACGGTTGCTCGCCGGTGATGATCCACGTCCCCCGGTCGGGTGCAGCAGCTGACAACCAGCGGGTGCCAGCGCGTTGACCGAAGCACTGAGGAACGACATAGGGGCAGCGTTCCTCGGACGCCCTCCGCCTGTACCGCCCGAGCACGGCGCCCTCGATCCGGTCGGGCGGACACTCATGGGGGCCCAGCCCAGAGCTCTCCAACTGGTCGAACGACGGGTCGAGCGCCAGCACGAGGCCGATTCTGGGCGGATCGGCCAGTTCCTCCGGCAGCCGCCAGGTGACATCAATCGAGATGGTTCCGTCACCTCGCAGCCACCAACGTTCGGTGATCGGGCACTCGGGTGGCTCGGGCCCATCACCACCGTCTTGGCGCCGGGGGACCAACACCCCTGTCAGCACCGCAGCAACCCCATCCTCGCGTCGTCGCACCGTCACCCGGTCGAGGCGTCGAGTCTGGGGGCCATCCACCGAGTCCAACCCAACCTGGCGCCATCTGTCCTGATGGCCGAACCCGCTCATCCAGGCGGTTTTCATGCCATCGTTGTCGATCGGTGCCCGCCACAGGCTGTGCCCCGGTCGATTGACCAACAACGGATGTCCCGAGCGTGAGAGCCCGACCACCCCGAGGTGCCGGTCGACGTCCAGGCCCCACGATCCGTCTCCGAGCGACCAACGATCATCCATCCGCTCGCAGAGCACCTCGGCTGAGCCCGTCGTGACGGCACCGTGGCGCCGCGGCGCCGTTTCGGCCGGTAACTCAAACTGGTGTCTGGCCACCACGTGGCCCTCGGGCCCCCACGACGTCGACGTGGCCAAGGCGAGTTCTGCAGTGAGAGCCAGCTCCTGACCGGACCACCGGGTCAGGTCGGGGGGCACCGGGACCGTCACCTTGGCCTCACTCCCCGGTTCAATCTGCGGTACATCCCAGGTTCCGTCGGCCACACCAACACCGTCGGCCACCAGCTGCCAGGTGCCAACCACGTCAGAGGTGTCGGTGAAGCTGCGCTCGTTGTGCAACCGCAGGTGCCCGAGCCGCACGTCCACGCCCTCAAGGTGCAGCGACCGTTGCAGATGGGCCAGCTCGATACAGGCCGGATGGGGCACGAGGTCGGGGCCCAGCAGACCGTCGAAGACGAAGTTGCCGTCGTGGCGCTGCTCACCGAAGTCACCGCCGTAGCCCCAGCGGGTCTCGCCGTCGCCCGCCGGATGCTCGGCGGAAGCCGACAAATGATTGGAGTGCCGGCGAATTCCACCGTCGCCCGCCGGATGCTCGGCGGAAGCCGACAAATGATTGGAGTGCCGGCGAATTCCACCGTCGCCCGCCGGATGCTCGGCGGAAGCCGACGAGTGATTGCCTCGGACCAGACCGTGGTCACGCCACTCCCAGACGAACCCACCCTGCAACCCGTGATGGGTGCGGAAGGCCCGCCAGTAGTCGTCGAGCCCACCGTTGGAGTTACCCATCGCATGGGAGTACTCGCACAGGATCAGCGGTCGGCGGCGATCTTTGCGACTCTTCGCCCACGCGGTGATCTCCTCAACCGAGCGGTACATGGGCGCCACCAGGTCGCTCACCGGGTTGTCGGCGTCGAGGTCGAACATGATCGGCCCCTCGTAGCTGAGCGGCCGGCTGGGATCGAGGTAACGAAGCGCTCCGGCGAGGCCGTGGTGGGCGGGGCCCTCCCCCGCCTCGTTACCCAGCGACCACACGATCACGCACGGATGGTTGCGATCGCGGCCCGCCATGCGAAGCCCACGCTCGATCACGGCTCCGGTGAAGCCGGGCTGGGTGGTCAGTGACACCTGGCGGCCGTGGCTCTCGACGTTGGTCTCGTCGACGACGTACAGACCGAGCTCGTCGCAGAAGTCGTAGAACCAGGGGGCGGCCGGGGCATGGGCGGTGCGGACGGCGTTGACGTTGAGCCGCTTGGCCAGGCACAGCTCGAACCAGGTGGTCTCCGGGTCGACGTAGCGACCCCGGGTCGGGCTGTGCTCGTGCCGGTTGACCCCCCGGATCAGCGGGGCAGCGCCGTTGATCCGCAGCTCGCGGCCACCAACCTCGACCGAGCGGAACCCGGTGAGCACCGCCGCCACCTCGATCGGTTCGACAGCGCTGTCGGGCGGGCCCGCATCGGACGCGGTTTGCCACAGCTGCACCAGCACCCGGTAGCGCGTCGGGCGCTCGTCACTCCAGGCCTCGATGCCGGGCACCTCCAACGAGGTGCGCACCATCTGGCCTGGCCAGGTGTCCGAGGCGAGCAGTCGGGCCAGGGCGTTGGCCTCGTCGAAGGCCGTCACCTCCACCGGCTCGGACTCGAGGAGCGCCGTGCCGTCGAGCTGCTCGACCGAAACACCCACCCACCACCGGGAGGCCGGCAGGATCCGGGTGACCTGCGGATCACCCGGGCCGGCACCTCCGGCCTCGGCGGGACCGTTGGCGCCATCGGTTGAACCGTCGGCCAGACCGCCGCCGAGGTCGCCGCCGATGGTGATATCGACGTTGAGGGTGCCGGTGGTGCCGTCAACTGCCAGGCCGGGCACCATGCCGACGTCGTCAAGGTGCACCGCCGGACGGGACCACAGCGTGACCGACCCTTGGATGCCACCGTGCCACCACTGATCCTGGTCCTCGATCCAGGTGGCCGCCGACCAGCGGATGACCACAACGGCCAGTAGATGCGAACGGCCCACCTCCACGAACGGCGTGAGATCGAACTCCGAGCCCAGCCGGCTGTCGGTGCCCAAGCCGACGAACACCCCGTCGAGGTAGACGACGGCCAGGCTTTCGGCGCCCCCAAGGCTGAGAATGACGTCACGCCCCGCCCAGTCGACGTCCACCTCCAGCGTGCGCCGATACACCCCGGTTGGGTTGTCGGCAGGCACCAGGGGCGCCTTGCCCGGGAACGGCATCTGCACGTTGGTGTAGATCGGTGAGTCCCAGCCCTGCAGCGTCCATGCGCCGGGCACCTCAATGGGCGCCTCGGTGGCACCCGCGACCACCGGGTTCGCAACAGCGCTTGCAGGGACGGCCTCGGGACGATCGAAGTGGGCAAAGCCCCACTCGCCGTCGAGTGACCTGGCGAAACGACCGCCCGGCTCGTCGGCGTTCAGCCGGACTGCCTGCCACAGGCTCGGAGCAGCACGGGCCGCCTCGATCCGGCCGTGGGATGCCAGGGGCGGCCGGGACCGAAGACGGTTGCGCTCGGTCAGCGACGGATCCTCCCAGAACCGGTCGGTTGGATCGAACAACGGCTCGGCGGGGGAACTGCTCACGTCGGTGGCTCCGGTCGGGTCAGGGAGAGAATAAGGAGGTTCAGCGGACTCAGAACACCAGCTGGTAGTGCTCGACGCCGCGCACGAACGCTCCCGGCACGTAGCGGGGCGGCGCCTCGTCGCTGAGCGACCAGTCGGGCAGCCGCTTGAGTACCTGCCCGATCATCGAGCGGATCTCGGTACGGGCCAGGCTGGCGCCCAGGCAGAAGTGGGTACCCAGCCCGAATGCAATGTGGTTGTTGTGCTGCCGGGTCACATCGAACCGCTGGGGCTCGTCGAACACCCGCTCGTCGCGGTTGGCCGAGGAGTACATCAACAGCACCATCTCCCCTGCGCTCAGCTTTTGCCCGCCCAGCTCGTGATCCTCGGTGACCACCCGGGACATGTTGAGGATCGGGGTGGTCCAGCGGATGAACTCCTCAACCGCCGGGCCATCGATCAAGTCGGGTTGCTCACGCAACAGGTCGCGCTGGTCGGTGTGAACCGCCAACGCCCACAGCGTGTTGGCCAGCACGGTGCGGGTGGTCTCGGCGCCGCCATCGATCACCAAGAGGCACTCGGCGACGATTTCACCGTCGTTCATCGGGCGACCGGCCACTTCGGCCTGGGTCCACACCGACACCAGGTCGTCGGTGGGATTGGCTCGGCGGGCCTCGATGAGCTCGGAGGTGGCGATCGCCACCTCGAACGCGCAGTTGGCGCCCTCCTCGGTCATGTAGCGGTCGCCGCCACCAAGCGGCACGGTCACCTCGGACCAGCGCTTGATGTCGCGCCAGCGCTCGGCGCCAAAACCCAGGTCCTCGGCAATCATCATGGCGGGCAGGGGTGCCGCCAGGTGCTCGACGGCATCCACCTCCTCGCTCGCGGCGATGCGGCGTTCGACCTCGCTGATCAATTGATCGATCACCTCATCGATGCGTTCCTGGCGGCGGGCGACCGCCCTCGGCGTGAAGCGTCGGTGGATCAACCGCCGGTGATCCTGATGGCGCGGATCGTCGAAGTTGATCATCGACGGGTTCAACTCGGGATCTCGAACGCTCAGCGGCCGGAACGCACCCAGGCTGGAGTACCGCTCGGAGTCCCGGTCGACCAACGCAACGTCCGCGTAGCGACTGATGCCCCACAAGTTGTTGATGTCGTCCCAGTAGATCGGGGCCTCATCACGAAGCCACCGATAGGTGGGCTCCGGATTTGCGGCATACAGGTTGCCGTTCAGCAAATCGATCTGCGGCAGGGGTGTTTCGTTTGAGAGGTTGTTTCCCACCCTCACATCATGGCGCAGGCAGCCTCAGCCGGCTTGACCGGCTGCGAATCGGGCCTCGCAGGATCCACCGTCGGCGAAGGACGGGCCCAGACCGTCGGTGGAGATGATCGTCGTGGGACCTGCGAAGGGGCCGTCGCTCGACCCGGGAACGTTGACGTCGACCGACGACCGGGAGTGGTCGTTGAGTGCCGGCCACGTGATACCCGCGGAGGAAACCAACAGCCCCACCGCCGCGGCGAAGAGCAGCCCACCCAAACCACCCAGCAGTCCAACCAACGACGGCATGGGCGGGGCCGGGGTGACCAACATTCCGTCCCGGGCCTTGGCGATTCCAATCAGGCCAACCACGGTGGCGGCCGCCCAAAAACGAGTCCCGACCCAAAGGTCGCCTGACCGGCGAGGGGCGAGGCTGCTGCCAGCACCTTGGTGGTCACGCCGTGACCAACACGCCGACCTGAATCAGGCTCACACCGCCGGCGAAACCCAGGCCCGTGGTGAACCCCAGGTACCCGGCCCCGGCACCGAGGAGGGCCAGAACGGCAAGGGTCCACGCAATACCCGGCGCAATGGCGCCGGTGGGCCGCAGCTCAAACACACCATCGCTCAGGTTTGGAACGTACGCCCCTTGGCCGGCACCCATCTCGTCACCGGACGGTTCCGGTTCGGTCTGTTCCGGTGGGTCCCACGACCATCTGGGGATCGGCTTTGGGGTTCTCCGGCTACGTCATCGGGAGATGGTATTCAAACTACCGTCAACGATCGAAGTCGGCCGATGAATCAGGCCGCACCGCCGGAATGGGCCTGCTGAGCCACCTTGGCCCACAGCCGGGCCCGGTCGAGATCGGAGGTGTGGGTGCCGGGCACCCGGACATCGCTTCGGATTTGGCGGTCCAACCACAACTCGCCGGAGTGGTCCAGCGCCTCGGGGGCGGCTGCCAGCCACAATGCCGTGTCAGCCCCGTGGGCGGGGGTGCGCAAGATCGGGCCCATCACCTTGGAGAACGCCGCCAGCTGTTCGGTCACGCCGGGCGTGTCCACCCAGCCCGGATGTGTGGCGTGGCTGACCACCTCGTCGGCCGGCCACTGCCTGGCAAACTCGGCGACCAGATCCACCTGCGCCCGCTTGGCCTCGGCGTAGGCAAACGTGCCGTTGTAGGGACGGTCGAGCCACTGCTCGTCGTCGGAGTGGCTGCGCAGGTACATGCCCCCTGATGTCATCCAGATCACCCTGCCGGGGGCGGCACGGCCGAGCCTGGGGCGGAGCAACTCGGTGAGCAGAAACGGACCCACCACCATCGAAGCCCAGGTTGCCTCAATGCCCTGAGCCGACTCGGTGCGTTCGGCGACGATCGCCCCCGCCACGTGGGCCAACACGTCGATCTGGGGATGATCGGCCATCAGGTCGGCGGCGAGCGCACCCACGTCGTCAAGGTCGCCGATGTCGCAACGACGAAACCGTGGGGCCGGTTGACCGGCGGCGAGACCGGCCGTCATCGCGGCGACGATGCCATAGCCACGCTCGGCGTTGCGGCCGATCAACTCCACGGTGGCGCCGCGCTCGAACGCCCCTTCGGCCATCGCCCGGCCGATTCCTGAGGTGCCGCCGGTGATCACCACCACGCGGCCATCGAGACGGTCCGGGGGATCCCAACCAAAAAGGCGGGACCGCACCATCGGGCCGATCTCGGTGAAGCTGCCAATCACGGTGGCCTCGAGGATTCCGTCGGCCACCCGGCGGACAACTTCTTTGGGGGAGCCGGCGGTCATGTCCCTGGAGTTCCCGACGAGCGTTTCCGCAACACCTCGAGCGCCTCGTCGGCGTGCGTGTTCATGTTGGTTTCGGAGCTGATCTCGGCCAGCAGGGTGCGGTCGGTGTCGATGACAAACGTGGACCGCTTGTTCCACAGTGGCCCCGGGCGCTTGGCACCCAGTTCCTTGGCGATGGCCCGGTCGGCATCCGAGAGCAGCGGATAGCCCAGCGTGTTCTTCTGATCGAACTTGGCCTGCTTCTCCGGGGAGTCAGCCGAGATGCCCACCCGCTGCGCACCAACGGCCTCAAACTCCGACCCCAGGTCCCGGAAGTGACAGCTTTCCGCTGTACAGCCGCTGGTCATCGCCTTTGGGTAGAAGAACAACACCACCGGCCCATTGGCAAGGAGCGACGACAACGACCGTTGTTCGCCGGCCTGATCGGGTGCGGTGAAGTCCGAAACCTTGGTTCCAACGTTCATAGGTGTTGTTCCCTCTTCTGTTGCGATGTGGCGGCGTGGCGATGTGGCGGCGTGGCAGAGCGGCGATTGCGCGACAGGCTCCGTGTCTTCTTCGGAACGGGACGCCCGATCGGATGACGAGAGCTCAGACGGCCTGCTCGACAAGCACGACGTTCTGCTCGACGAGCTCGACCTGTGCATCAATCCGGTCCTTGCCCACCGCCAGGGATGCAATCCGGACGACCAACTCGTCCACGTTGGGCACGGGATAGGACAAGGGCAGCCTGGCCACGATGGGCACCAACGACGCCCCCAAGGTGGACGCAGCCCGGCCGATGCCGTTGAACACCCCCAGCGGGCCGGGCAATTCCAGCCAGGCCCCGGCCAGGCGCAGTTCCACATGATCGTCCCGTCGACTGAGGTGCACGTCGGTGCGCAACCCGGTGCGCAGGTCGGGCATGGGCGGACCGAGCACCCGGGAGTTGCGCACGCCCACGGAGATCGAACCGGGCGTGGCGATCAGGTTGAGGTCGAACGGGGTGGGAACCCCGCCCAAGGCCCGGTTGCCGAGAAACGAGAGGATCGGGCCGAGAAGGTCGGCGTCGATGGACACGCCGATGCGGTCATCCCTCGATGGTGGTGCCCGGTGGGCGCTGGCCACCTCTCCGGTGACCCCACCGACCGCAACGGTCAGGGCACCGTCGGTGCTGCGGATCTCGGCTCGGCCGGGGGTGAGCCCCAGCTCGGCAACCGGGATACCGGTGAGGTCGATGCCCACCGGCCCCATATCCTGACCGAGCGCGTTGAACAGTGTGTCGCCGGTTTCGGCAAGCGCCATCCGGGCCATTTGCGCCATCGGGTCGATGGGAGAAGCCCCCTCCACACCCACCACGGTCGCGCCCAGAAACTCGACCCCGGGCAGGTCGACCACCACACGAATCTGGTCGACGCCGAGGTCCATCTGCACCTCAACCAGCGCCGACACCTCGATGTCCAGCGGTGGCAGCGACAGGGGCAGCGGTTCGCCGTTGGGCTGAGCCACGGTGACGCGGCCCCGCACCCGGATCGGTACCCGTGAGTCGTTGCGTGCCACCAGGTCGAACGTGGCGCCGACCACCTCGACGGTCAGACCAACCTTCAGATCGTCGATCATGGGCAGCGCGATCGTGCGCACCACCGTGCCCAGCGAGACGCCGTCGCCAACGGCCGTCGCCACGGCCAGCTCCAGCATGGGCCCGGGCACGGTCACCATTACAGCGGGTTCAACCATGGCAGTGTTCTAGCTCAGCGCCGCCTGGCGGCGCCTCTGCACGGGTTGATCACCGCGCTGCGACGGGCGGGTGGTGCACCGTTCCAGCAACTCGGGGGCGCCCCGGGCGTCAGCGCACCAGCCGTCGGCACCCACCTCGGTTGCCCAGTCCTGGTCCGGCACGCCGGCGCCCCCCACCAGCACGACGGCGTCGCTGACCGCCCTCACCCTGGCGATGGCCTGTTGCACGCCGGCGAGGTCTGTTGCGTCGGCCACGCTGAGGCACAGACCCGTGAGTGGCCGGGTGGTCGAGGCGATCTCGACGAACTCGTCGAACGGCACATCGGCGCCCAGGTCGCACACGTCAAAGCCCACGGCCCGAAACGCGTCGGCCAGCACTGCCGGGCCGAGGCCGTGTCGGTTGCCCTCGACGGCGCCGACCACCACGTGGCCCCGACTTCGGCCGGGCCGGGTGACGGTGGAGCCCAGGCGTGCCACCAACCGCGTGGCGACGCCGGTGGCACGGTGCTCGGCGCCGATGCTGGTCTCGCCACGCCGCCAACGGCGGCCGATCTCGACCATGGCCGGCTCGAGCACCTCGCACAGCACGTCCACCGGATCGACTCCCGCCCGACGAGACTCCTCCACCAACAGCCAGGCGCCGCCCTGGTCGCCACGTAGGAGCGCCTCGGTCATCGGCCCGATGCGGGTGCTGGTGCAACCGCCGGGCCGTTGAGTCCCGGATGACGCACCGACCTCGGGGGTGCCCTTCGCGTCCGTCAACTCCATCAGGTCACCGAGGCGCACCATCCACACGCCGCCCGACTTTTGGGCCTTCAGCCGGGACGTGCGCACCCACCGATAGGCGGTCATGTAGTGGACGCCCGCCAGTTCGGCGGCGGCGGGCAGGGTGAGAAGCGTCTCGGGGTGATCCCCGCCACTCATGCGATGCTCGAGAGCTTCCGCATCGCACGCCACGATGGATGGGTGAGCTTGGCCAGGGCTCGATGCTCCAGCTGACGGATCCGTTCACGGGACAAATCCAGCTCGTCCGCAACCTCCACGACGCTGCGTGGCTCGTCGCCATCCATGCCGTAGCGCAGTTCGATGATGCGACGTTCGCGCTGGTCCAGCACCGTCAACAGGGCCTCCAACTCGTGGGGCAACAGGCGCGCCCCCACGTTGTCGACCTCGGCCTGGGCGTCGGGATCGGCCAGGAAGTCACCCAGTTCCGCCCCGCCATCCTCGCCGACGTTGGCCGACAGCGAGATGGGATCGGCCCCGACCCGCATCAGGTCGAGCACCCGGTCCTCCGGAAGGTCGAGCGCTTCGGCCAGTTCGGGCACACCGGGAGGACGCCCCAGGGACTGCTCCATCTGGTTTTGGGCCTCACGCATGCGCAGCAGGTCGTCGTTGGTGCGCGACGGCAGCCGCACCGTGGTTCGGGTGGCGGCGATGCCACGGGCGATGAACTGGCGGATCCACCACACCCCATAGGTGGAGAACCGGAAGCCCTTGTGGTGATCGAACTTCTCCACCGCACGGATCAGGCCCAGGTTGCCTTCCTGCACCAGGTCCAGCAGCGGCAACCCGGACGCCTGATAGCGCTTGGCGACCGACACCACCAGACGCAGGTTGGCGTTGATGAAGTCTTGGCGGGCCCGTTCACCGGACCGCACCTTGGCCCGCAGACGGGCCCGCTCCCCCCGGCTGAGTTCCGCATCGGAATCGAGCGATGCCGCCGCCAGACGTCCATCCTCGATGGCGGAGGCCAACTCTCGCTCCCCCGCCGGGGTCAGAAGGTCGTAGCGACCGATTTCGTCGAGGTAGGCCGCCACCGGATCTGAGGCGCTGTTCGGACGGCTGCGCTCGGTCCGTCGGTTCGTCTGCCGGTCGTGACGGCGGGTCAGCGCCTCGCCGCCTGCGTTCGTGGTGTGAGTGGTTCGCACGTCGCCTCCTTGAAAGCGGTAACCGGACTGGTGTCGGTTGGAGTGGGGCTGGTTCCGGAGTCGCCGGGACCACGGTAGCTGTTTTAGTGCTAAATATCAACCAGCGACCGTGTAAACCCGGATGGTGTCCGACTTGTTCCAGCCTCGGCATGAAATCTCCCCGGGAACCTTGTGCCTTCATACCCCCTCCGCAGCGGTGTAAACCGCATACTCGTCGATCAGCCCACGACACCGGACCGAGCCATCGCAAGGCGAGCCGCGGTTAGTCTGGGAAGGCGGCGCTCCTCCGGGGCAACGCCTCAGCGCACGTCCCGACTGCGCCGAGAACCGTCACAGATGAGGACCGGCCCACATGAGCCCTACCCCGTCCGCCGCCATCACGCTTGAGGGCGTTACCAAGACCTTCCCCGGAGCGGCAGCCCCCGCCGTCGATTCGTTGGACCTGTCCATCGACGCCGGCGAACTGCTGGTGTTGCTCGGTCCTTCAGGATGCGGCAAGACCACCACGCTGCGGATGATCAACCGGCTGGAGGAACCGACGGCCGGTCGGATCGAGGTTGGCGGGGTCGACATCGGCGCCAAGCCGGTCGCCGAACTCCGACGGGGTATCGGCTACGTGATCCAAGACGTCGGGCTGTTTCCCCACCGGTCGATCGCCGACAACATTGCGACGGTGCCACGCCTGCTGGGGTGGGACGCCACAACCATCGCCAACCGGGTGAGCGAACTGGGCGAACTGTTGGAGCTCGACCCGGTGTTGTTGGACCGATACCCGGCCGAGTTGTCCGGCGGTCAGCAGCAGCGGGTGGGTGTGGCACGAGCGCTGGCCGCCGATCCGCCCATCTTGTTGATGGACGAGCCCTACTCGGCGGTCGACCCCATTGTGCGCGGCCGGCTTCAGGACGAGCTGCTGGAGATCCACGACAGGCTGGGCACCACGATTGTGATCGTCACCCACGACGTGGACGAGGCACTCAAGCTGGGCGACACCATCGTGTTGATGTCCGCCGGCGGGCGCGTCGCCCAGGCCGGACCACCATCGGAACTGCTGAAGAATCCCGCCAGCGAATACGTCACCAGCTTTCTTGGCGGCGAGCGGGCACTGCGCGGCTTGGGCCTGGTGCCGGTGCACGAGCTGATGCTGGCTCCCTTGAACGGATCGAAGGGACCCCAACTGGAAGGGTCGGCCTCGGCACGCGAGGCACTGGACCTGCTGTTGGAATCGGGCGCTGCCACCGTGGTGGTCACCACCGACGGACAACCCCGGGGCGAGCTGGGTTTCGACCAACTGGTCACCGCCGCAGGCGGCAACAGCCCAGCCGCAGGCGGCAACAGCCCAGCCGCAGGCGGCAACAGCCCAGCCGCAGGCGGCAACAGCCCAGCTGCAGGCGAGCGGTGAGCATCACGATGCCGACGCAGCAGCCGGATGCCGGGGAGCCACTCTTCCGCTGGGACTGGGTGGGCAACCACCTCGACGATGTGCTGCGGCGCACCTTGGAACACCTCGAGCTCACCGTGATTGCGGTCAGCGTTGGCCTGGTGATCTCGTTGGCGCTCGGCCTGCTGGCCGTGCGCTACCGCTGGACGGCCACCCCCATTGGGTGGGTCTCGGGTGCGCTCTACGCGATTCCCAGCCTGGCCTTCTTCGGTCTGCTCATCCCGTTCACCGGGTTTTCAATCGCCACCGCCGAGATTGCGCTGATTGCGTACACACTGTCCACCCTGGTGCGAAACGTCATCGCCGGGCTGGATGGGGTACCGCCCGCCGCCCGGGCCGCCGCCGACGCGCTGGGCTACACCCCGACGCAACGATTTCTGCGGGTGGACCTCCCTTTGGCGGTGCCCACGATCGTGGCGGGGCTCCGCATCGCCACCGTGACCACCATCGGCCTGGTCACCGTTGCCTCGGCCGTCGGTTTTGGGGGCTACGGCGCGTTCATCACCGACGGACTCAACCGGGACTTCCCCACGCCGTTGGTGCTGGGCTCGGTGCTTTCGCTCATGCTGGCGGTGGCCGCCGACGCCATGTTCAGTGTCCTCCAGCGCTATCTGGCCCCTTGGAACAGGGTGGACCGCGGGCGATCGGCCTCGCCTGGGCTCACCGGCGAGTTGGCCGACGGCGCGGTTGCTGCAAACTCGGGAACGGACCAAAGTCGTGCATGACCTGATCGATTTTTTCAGCGCGTCGGGCTCGTGGTCGGGTACGGCCGGTATCCCCCAGCGGGCCGTCGCCCACCTGTACGTCTCCGTCTTGTCGATGGGGGTGGCCGCCATCATCGCCATCCCGGCGGGGCTTTGGTTGGGGCACCGAAACCGCGGGGCGGCGCTCGCCTCGGCGGTGGCCAACGCCGGCAGGGCCATCCCCACCCTGGCGCTCCTCGGTCTGGCCACCGTGGCCGTGGGCATCGGGTTCTGGCCCACGCTGATCGCCATGGTGGCCCTGGCCATCCCCCCGATGTTCACCAACACCTTCACCGGCATTCGCGGCGTCGACCCCGGGGTTCGCAGCGCCGCCGTCGGCTTGGGGTTTGAGGACTTTGAGTTGTTACGCCAGGTGGAGATCCCGTTGGCGATGCCGCTGATTCTGACCGGCGTGCGCATCGCCGCCCTCCAGGTGGTCGCCACCGCCACCCTCGGGGCACTCGTAGGTTTCGTGGCACTGGGCTCGTTCATCGAGGAGGGTCGCCTCCAGCCGGACCGCGGCAAGTTGCTGGGTGGGTCGGTGCTGGTGATCGCCCTGGCCCTCCTGGCGGACGGCGTCGTTGGAGCCGCCGCCCATCGCGCCTCGCGCTGGCAACGCCCACGATCACAATGAACCGGCCAGGGCTCTCGTCAGCAGCGAGCACCTGACTATCTTGTTTCGATACCCAACCGAAAGGGCGATGATATGAGTACACACCGTTTGAAATGGCGCATTGGAGCGGGCCTGGCCTCGCTGGCGTTGATGGCGGTCACCGCTGGTTGCGGCAACGACGACTCGGCGTCGGCTCCCGACGCAGAGAAGCCCGAGGTCAAGATCGGGATCCAGGACTTTGGTGAGTCCAAGGTGGTGTCGGAAATCTATGGTCAGCACCTGGAGGCCAACGGCTACAAGGTGAAGTATCAGGAATTGGGCGGCTTCCGCGACCTGGTCCTCACCGGCTTCGAATCGGGCGACATCAACTTCACCCCCGAATACGCCGCCTCACTCCTGGAGTTCCTCAACGACAACGCCGGTGAAGCCACCAGCGATGTGGGCGAGACGGTCGATGCGCTCACCCCACAGTTGAAGAAGGTCAACCTCACCGCCTTCGAGCCCACCGAAGCGGTCAACACCAACACCTTCGTGGTCACCAAAGCGACGGCAGAGGCCAAGAACCTGAGTTCCATCGGCGACCTGACCGCCGACCTCAAGCTGGGTGGCCCTCAGGACTGCCCCACCAACCCCAACTGTCTCGCCGGGTTGAAGGACGTCTACGGCGTTGACCTGTCGAAGAACTTCACCCCGCTCGATGGCGGGGGTCCCAACACCAAGCGGGCGCTGAAGGACGGCAACATCGATGTTGCCGTGCTGTTCAGCAGCGATGGTGCCATCGCTGCCAACGACTGGGTGGTCCTCAAGGACGACAAGGGGCTCTTGAAGGCCGACAACATCATTCCGGTGGCGTCAACCAAGCTGGCCGATGCCGGCGGCAAAGATCTGGCCTCCACCGTGGACGAGGTGTCGGGGACGCTCACCACCGACAAGCTGGTGGACCTCAACAAGCGCTTCGACATCGACAAGGACGACGCCGAGGACATCGCCAAGGACTACCTCGCCGAGGAAGGTCTTAACTGAGCCGTTCCCGACGGCCTGGCCCGCACGGGGCCGAACTCAACCGAGTTGAGACACCGCAAGCCGGTGGGATCGCCACATCGGGCGGCCCCACCGGCTTGGTTTTTGGGCGGATGAGCAGACGTCTGACGGAGCTGGCGACCCCGATTATCGGTCTCAGCCTGAATGGGGCTCGATCGGGCCGGAGACGAAGCGGAAGATCGCCGGGTACCGGTACCACTCACCCCTGCCTGCCGCCATCATGGCCATGATCGGGAGGATCAGGGCCGCCAGCGACACCACACCGACCACAGGGAAGATCAAGAAGAACCCGAAGAAGCTCCCCACCGCGGCACGCTCTCCGAGTACCAGCATTGCGCCTCCGATCAGCATGAACAGCCCCAGGGGCACGACGAACGTAACGATCATGAGGGTGATGGTGAAGTTGAGCGCCTCGGTGGCGTGGTGGCGCACGAACTGCGAGCGTTCCTTGGTGAGCGCATAGAAGATGCCGACGCCCAGGATGCCGGCCAGCATGGCCAGCAGGTGCGCGATCAGGGCCGAGTTGCAGTCGCCCGCCGGATCATTGCTCCACGCCTGGTTCGACCAGTCGACCCGCTGCACGGGGTTTGGCGCCCAGACGCCGGCCTGTGCGCCCGGGCCGGACACGTGACCGGTCCAGTTGGTCCCATCCCACCACCGCACCGCACCGGCCGGGTCGGTGTACCAACCAGGTACCGGGGACGACCCCGTCGTGCTGTGGGTTGCGTCGAAACCCCCGGGCGCCTGATAACTCAGAAGCTCTGGCCCCCGCCAGGGCCCTGCGCAGCGCCGGGCTGGTCCATCGGACCCTTCACCAGGCGGAGCGTGAACGGGTACCGGTACCACTCGCCCTTGTTGGCCGCCATGGCCGCCATGATCGGCAGCACCACCTGTGCAACGAGCAGCACTGGCCACAGGATGATCCCAATCAAGGTGATGCCGGTCACCAGGTAGGCGCCAAACAGGGTGATGGAGAAGTTCAGCGCCTCACTGGCGTGGTGGCGCACAAACGGCGACTTGTCGGTGGTGACCGCATAGAAGATGCCGGTACCCAGGATTCCAGCGATCAGCGCCAGCACCTGGGCGATGACCGCAGAGCCGGTGTCCTCAGCGACGCCGGAACCAGCCATGTTCTGCATCGGGGCGACCACGGGAGGCTGCGGCGGAGCCGGCTGGCCGTAGGCGGGCGGCGTCTCAAACCCCGGGCTGGGCGGCGGTGCGCCGAACCCGGATTCACCGGCGGGACCGGGCGGTGGCCCAGGCGGTGGAGGTGGCGTCCCGGCGCCGGGGGCTGGTGGCGGTGGATCGAACTGCTGGCCGTCGTCACTCATGGTGTTCCTCACTGCTTGGTGAATCTCCCTACGACGGTAGCACCGGACTTCTTCGGAGTGGTTCAAGGGCAGAATGGGTAAGGATGAAGCAGCACCGAGCAACGGAGGTCCCTCATCGACGCCGACGCCCTGTTGGCCACCGCAACCGAGCTGCGCTGCGAGTTCTCGGAGGTGGCCCCGGTTTTCGCCGGAGCACCATCCGAGCCAACCCGACAGGCGGTGACCGCCGCCGTCCAGCAGTTGGACGACTACGTCATTCCTCGGTTGTCCTCGCTGGACGCGCCGGCACTGGCCGTGATCGGCGGGTCGACCGGGGCCGGTAAGTCCACGTTGGTCAACAGCATCATCGGTTCGGAGGTCACCCGGCCCGGCGTGCTGCGGCCCACCACCACGTCACCCGTGCTCGTCCACCATCCCGATTCAGCCGGCCACTTCGACGACGCACGCATCCTGGGCGGCCTCGCTCGGGTCAGCGGTGCCGCCGCCGGGGCGGGCGAGCTTCAGGTGGTCGCGTCGAGAACCCTGTCGCCCGGGCTGGCCGTGCTGGATGCACCCGACATCGACTCGGTGGTCGACGAGAACCGGGTGTTGGCGGCCCAGCTACTGGAGGCCGCCGACCTGTGGGTGTTCGTGACCACCGCCGCCCGCTATGCCGACGCCGTGCCGTGGCTGTTTCTCCGAGACGCTGCGGCCCGTGGCGTGGTGCTTGCACTGGTCATCAACCGCATCCCACCGGGCGCGACCGCCGAGGTGTCCGATCACCTCCGCTCCATGCTGGCGGCCCAGGGCCTCGGAGAAGCTCCGTTGTTCACCATCGAGGAGCAGACGCTGGTCGACGGACGCATCCCGGAGGCTGCGGTGGCCCCGCTGCGCTCCTGGCTGGAGCGGGTGGCCTCGGATCAGGCGGTCCGGGCCGAGGTGGTCCGACGAACCCTGGCCGGTGCAGTGGGATCACTGGCCGACCACGCCACCGAAACGGCACGTGAGCTGCGGGCGCAGGTCGCCATCACCGAGGCCCTGACCGCGTCGGCCATCGCCCCGTTTGATCGGGCGCGTGCACAGCTGAACGACGACGTCCGCGACGGCACGGTGTTGCGCGGCGAGGTGATGGCCCGATGGGCCGACCTGGTGGGCACCGGCGAACTCCTCCGACAGCTGCAAAGCACGCTGGGACGCTGGCGCGACCGGCTGACCGCCGCCGTCACCGGGCGACCCACCTCGTCGGATCGCTTCGAGGGCGCCATCGAGGCCGGGGTCGAGACCCTGGTTCGGGCCCGGGTGGCCGAAGCAACCGCCGCCGCCGCCGAAGCCTGGCGACTTCACCCTGCAGGAGTGGCGCTGCTGGCCGAGTCGTCCGACGACCTCACCCGCCCATCGAGCGACCTGCCCGAACGCGCCGAGGCCATGATCCGGGCCTGGCAGGCCGGATTGTTGGACCTGTTGCGCACCGAAGGCGCCGACAAGCGCAGCACGGCACGGGCCTTGAGCTACGGCGTCAACGGAATGGCCATGGTGTTGATGGTCGCAACTTTTGCCCACACCGGCGGGCTGACCGGCGCCGAAATCGCCATTGCGGGTGGGTCCTCCGCCGTGGGGCACAAGCTGACCGAGGCGCTGCTGGGCGATCAGGCGGTACGTCGCCTGGCGCTGGAGGCGCGCACCGACCTGGACCGTCGATTCGGCGTGCTGATCGACCGTGAAGCGGCCCGGTTTCGCTCCGAGGTGGCCTCGCTGGGGGTCGATCCGGCAGCGGCGGAGCGACTCGACGCCATGGCCGGCAGGCTTCGAACGGAGGTGGCCCGATGAGTGACGAAGATGCCACGAACCTGCCATCACGCCGGAAGCGTCGCTCGTCGGCGCGGGCCGCCGACGAGTTGGCCCAACGGCTGGAGTTGCTTTCACGCGTGGTGGATCTGGCCCCGCAACGCCTGGACGACGACGCAGCCGCACATGCCCGACAGGCACTCGAGTCGGCCCGTGGGCGCCTCGGTCATGGCACCACCCACACCGTGGTGGCGCTTGCGGGCGCCACCGGCAGCGGCAAGTCGTCGACGTTCAATGCCATCCTCGGTGAAGACCTGGCACCGGTCGGGGTACGTCGTCCCACCACGTCGGAGCCCCGGGCCGCCATCGTGGGCGGTGGGGCCGAAGGGCTTCTCGACTGGCTGAAGATTCCGCGCAGACACGTTGTGGGCGATGCCACCCACGAGCTGGCAGGCCTGGTGCTGGTCGACCTGCCCGACCACGATTCCACCGCCGAGGCGCATCGGGCCGAGGTCGATCGACTGGTCGAGGTGGTCGACGCGTTCATCTGGGTCGTCGACCCACAAAAATATGCCGATGCCGCCCTCCACGAGGGCTACCTGCGGCGCTTCGCCGGACATTCCGGGGTCACCCTGGTGGCGCTCAACCAGATCGATCTGCTGCCCGAGGCCGACCGGGCTGCCACGCAGGAACACCTGACCCGGCTGCTGGCCGAGGACGGGCTGGTGGGAGTGCGGGTGCTGCCCACCTCCACCACCACCGGAGCCGGCGTGGACGCCCTCCGCCGCGAACTGGCGGCCAGGGTTGCCGAGCGCCGGGCGCTGGTGACCCGGCTGGACGCCGACCTCGACTGGGTGGCCAGCCAAGTGGCCGTGGCCGTCGGCGATACGGTCCCGGCGCAGGTGCCCGCCGATTCGGCGGCCCGGTTGGCCCGGAGTCTTGCGGTCGCCGCCGGCGTGGACGTGGTGGCCGACGCAGCCGGCGCCGCCCACCGCCACCGCTCGTCCCAGGTGGCGGGCTGGCCGCCCGTCCGGTGGGCGGGACGGCTTCGTCCCGACCCGCTTCGCAGGTTGGGGCTGGACAAGGCCCGATCAACCACCCGCCGCAACCAGCGCGACGCCGCCCGAACCGGTGGCTCGGGCACCGGGCTCGACACGGTCACCGTCGGACGCACCTCACGTGCCACACCAGGCGCCGTCGCAGAAGCGGGTATGGACGAGGCACTGCGGGCGCTGGTGGACCGGACGGCAACCGGCCTGCCCGACCGGTGGCGGCGGCGGTTGGGGGAGATGGCGGGCGCACGACGCGCAGAACTACCCGACGCGCTCGATCGGGCGATCGGCTCGGTGGACCTTCCCACGCAGCGCCCGGGCTGGTGGTCGGCGGCATCGGCGGCGCAGTGGCTGTTCACCGCTTTGATGGTGATCGGTGTGGTGTGGCTGGTGATCATCGGAGGCGTGTCGTGGCTGGGCCTGCCCGACCTGCCCACCCCCAAGGTGGGGGTCGTACCGGTGCCCACGCTGCTGGCGGTGGGCGGAGCCGTCGCCGGTTTGATACTTGCGTTGGTGGTGGGCTGGGTTGCGCGCGTGGGCGGCCAAAGGCGCAGCTCTCAGGCCCGAAAACTGCTGGTGGACGCCACCGGCACCGTCGCCGATCACCTGGTGATCGTGCCGATCGATGCCGAACTGGCCGCCATGGCCGAGTTGGGCACCCTGGCCCGTCAACTCGACCGGTAGGCATTCCCACACCCATCCGGACCGGCTGGTCCGGCACGTCGGTCTCGCCATGGGGTAAACGTGGGAGATGCGTGCAGCGGTGTGTACCGAACCCGGCCCGGCCCGGAACCTGACCCTCGGCCAGTTGCCCGACCCCGTGCCCCGCAGCGGACAGGTGCTGGTCGAGGTTCGCGCCGCCGGGGTCAACTACGTGGACGCGCTGTTCGTGGAGGGGCGCTACCAGATCAAGCCACCGGTGCCGTTCGTGCCCGGCAGCGAAATCGCCGGCACGGTGACCGCCGTAGGTCCCGACACCGTCGGGGCACCTGCGTTGGGCACTCGGGTGATGGCCTCGGTGGGCCTGGGCGGCTTCGCCGAGCAGGTGACGGTGCCGGTCACCTCGGTGGTTCCGCTGCCAGACGGATTGGCCGACACGGTGGCCGCCACGTTGGCGCAGAGCTATGCCACCATGCGTTTTGCGCTCACCAACCGAACCACGGTGCGACCGGACGAGACCGTGGTGGTGCTGGGCGCCTCGGGTGGGATCGGCATGGCGGCCATCGACGTTGCGCACCACGCAGGCGCCCAGGTCGTCGCCGTGGCATCGTCCGACGAGCGTCTGGAACGTTGTTCCGACCAGGGCGCAAACGTCCTCATCAACTCAACGACCACCGACGATCTCAAGTCGGCCATACGCGACGCCACCAACGGCGGCGCCGACGTGATCGTCGACCCGGTCGGCGGGTCGGCAACCGATGCTTCCCTGCGAGCGCTGGGCACGTTCGGGCGGCTGGTGGTCATCGGTTTCGCCTCGGGCGACATTCCGGCGCTGCCCGCCAACCAGGTGCTGTTGCGTAACCGCACCGTGGTCGGGGTCGATTGGGGCGCCTGGGCCATGTCCAACCCGACCGACAACCATGCCCTGGTCACCGGGATCATCGCCGATGCCGCTTCGGGCATGCTCTCGCCCCAGCAACCCACCGAGTATCCGCTGGCCGAAGTTGGCACTGCGCTCGCCCACCTGCAACAGCGGGTACTGGCGGGCAAGGCGGTGCTGGTGCCGTGATCGCGGGTCGCACCGGGGGTGGTTTCGCGTCTGCCATGCCCAGGCGCGGTGAGGTTGACCCGCCACCCGAACTCGACGCGTTCATCGCCGCACTCCTCGATCGGCTTGATGCCGCGTCGGTGTTGACCGACCCGATTGCCCTGGAGGCCTACGCAACCCCGTGGCGAGGGACCGTGGGTCGCACCCTTGTGGTTGCTCGTCCGGCTGACACGGCGGCGGTGGCCGAGGTCGTTCGTCTGGCTGCCCGACACCGGGTGCGGTTGATCCCCCAAGGTGCCAACACCGGGCTGGTGGAGGGTTCAGTACCCGATCGCTTTGGCACCATGGCGGTGTTGTCGCTGGAGCGTCTGAACGATCGCTTGGAGATCGACGTCGCCGACCGCACCGCCGTGGTGGGTGCCGGGGTGCTGCTGTCCAGCCTGAACGAGGCCGTGGCGCCCGACCGGCTGACCCTTCCCATCGATCTGGGATCCGATCCCTCGGTCGGCGGCATGGTGTCCACCAACACCGGCGGCGCCCGCATGGTGCATCACGGTGACATGCGCCGACGCGTGCTGGGGTTGGAGGTGGTGCTTGCCGATCCACCCGGAGCGGTCCTCGACGACCTCCGGCGCCTCCGCAAGGACAATGCCGGGCCCGGCGTGAGCGACTGGTTTATCGGAGCGGCCGGGCGCTTCGGGGTGGTCACCGCCGTCGCGCTGGAGCTGAGCCCCGTCGACCGGGATCGGGCGACGGCGTACCTCGTGCCCGCCGACGACCGCGCTGCGGTCGACATCACGACGGCATTGGAACGATCGCTGGGTCATCGGTTGCGTGCGGTCGAAGCCATCGGCGCCGAGGCACTTCGGGTGGCGGCAGACCACGAGGGTGTGCGCAGCCCGTTCCGCGGCGACAACCCGCCGCCGCTGACCCTGCTGGTGGAGGTGGCCTCCAGCGACGCAAACCCCGCTGCTCGGGGCGACCGCTCCTCCGAGGAGGCGCTCACCGACGCGCTGTCCAACCTCGACTCCGGGTTGCTGGCCGACGCAGTGGTGGTGCCGCCCGCCGAAGCATGGACCTTCCGTCATCAGATCAGCGAGGCCCTCGCCCGGTGCGGCATGGTGCTGGGCTTCGACCTGTCGGTTCGTCGCAGTCGGCTCCCCGAGCTTCGGGTGGCGCTGGACGAGCACGTTCGCCCAGCGCTACCCGACGGGGCGCAACTGGTGGAGTTCGGGCACTGGGCGGACGGGGGCCTCCACGCCAACATCGTCCTCCCACAGAAGACCTTCGGCGGCCGCCCCCTGCATGCCCAGACGCTTGAAGGCCTTCGGCGTCGGATGTGGCAGGTGGTGGCCGACCTTGACGGCTCGTGGGCTGCCGAGCACGGCTGGGGCCCCGCCAACGACGAGGCGCTGGCCACCCACGGTGATCCGGTGCGGCGCGAGCTGCTGAACCGCATGGAGACCATGTTGGATCCTCACGGCATCCTCGGCCGTCCCAGATACGCCCGATAGAGAATCCAACCGACGTACCCCGCCTTGGATCTGCCGGGCTAGGAGTTCGGGCGGGCTCGACGGGCGATGGCAATGGCCCACGCGATCAACGGCAGTTGCAGCGGCAGGCGGGCCCACGCCACGGCCGCCGAGTTGAACGGCGGCTCCAGCCCATCCATGCCGCCGTCCAGCGCCGACTGCACGTTGGCGGGAAACACCCCGATGAAGGTGAGCGCGGCGAACCAGCCACCGAATCGTCGCGTTCGTGGCACGGCCACCAGCGCGGCGGCGGTCAACTCCACGACACCGGACGCATAGGTGGTGGTGCGCGGGTTGCCCGGCATCCAATCGGGCACGATGGGGTCAAAGAACTGCGGGCGAACGAAATGGGCGACCCCTGCAAAACCGAGCAACGCCGAGAGACCCAAAGCCAGCAGGTGGCCACCGGACGTTGCAGGCGCCACCCCCTGCAGGGAAGCCGGTCCGGCGTTGGCAGATGCCGAGGTTCCATTGGTGCTCGGCGAGTCGGAGGCGGGTGCCGTGATGCGGTCGGTGTCCATGGAGCGAGGCTAGCCACACCCGTCACCACGGCGATCAGCACCAGGTCGCAAGGCCCGGCCGACCGTTTGCACCCGGCCACCGCCGGATCGCTTTGGCCCGCTATGGTCCAAAGCAGTGGCCAACACACCAACCACGGGCGACGGCACCGACCCCCCCGGCGACGCGACCAGGCCCGTGCGACGAGGTGTGTCCTCAGCGCGTTGGACCCGCCGAGGTCGCGACGGGGCGTTGGCGGGCCGAAACCGGATCCGACGCCAGGTGGAACCCATCACCAACCTGGGGCTGCGCCGCTGGCCCGACAAGCAGACACGACCGATCCGCAACCTGCTGATCCTGGTCGTCCTCCTTGGCCCCCTGTTGGGGCTGGCCATAGCGGTGACCTCCATCCCGGCGGGACCCACCGACCAGGTCTTGAGTTCAGGCCCAACGGAGGACGGAGGTGTCAAGATCGGGAGGAACGAGGTTGGCGCCAGCGTCACACTGTTGAACCCCGATCTGGCGCGAGGAGAGCTGACCGCGCGCGTGGTGATCCAGCCGGGGTCGGACCTGATCGCGGGCGACCTGACCCTGACCCGCACCATCCGGGTGAACGTCCTCAGCGACGTCGCAGGTCGGATCCAAACGGTCTTCGATGCCGGATCAAGGGTGGAACCGGTCACTGCAACGCTTCAGCTGAGCGGCAGTCGGCTCACCAGGTATCCCGTCGACAACTACCTGGTCAACTTCAAGCTGTTGGTGCAGCGCGAGATCGATCCCGGCGAGGGCCAGGCGATCCCAGACCAGCCCGAGTTTGAGAACGTGCCCATCGTGGCGACCGTGCAGTCGAGCCTGAGCGACCTGCGTGCCTCCGGCACCACCCACCCCGGCAACGAAAGCAACGTGCTCAACGCCGACTTCGATCTGGAACGGCCGCGATCGGTGGTGGTCTTCGCGGTCGCCCTGATGGGGCTGGCCTGGCTGCTGGCATTGGGATGCGTGGCCCTCGCCTGGGGCGTGTTGGTGCAGGCCCGGGAAATACCAGTGTGGTCATGGGGATTCTACGCGGGCGTGCTGTTTGCGCTCCCCCAGTTGCGCAACGGGCTGCCCGGCTCACCACCGTTTGGCTCGATTATCGACTGGGCCGCCTACTACTGGGCGCTGGGGTTGGTTGGCGTCAGCCTGCTGGCCCTGATCCTTGCCGGAAACGTGGCGATCCGATCGGTGCGGACGGATTCGGATGCGGAGTTGGAACCGGATTCGGACCCGGACCCGGACCCGGACAGGGGCGATTCCGGCCCCCAGTCTCCGGCCTGACGCGTCGAGGGCGACCCCGGGGGTCGCCCTCACTCAACAATGGTACGGCGCCGTCACAGGCGCCGCTCTCGTCACTGGTCGTTGTTGCGGAGGCTGTCGATGGCATCCCCGGCCTTCTCCTGCACCATGTCAACCTTGTCGGCGTGCTTGCCGCCCGTCTTCTCGTCGATGAAGTCCCCGGCTTTCTCGACACCGTCAGCGATCTTGTCACCGTGCTCGTCGACCACGTCGTCCAACTTCTTCTTGGCATCGTCCAGAAAGCTCATGTGATTCCTCCATCGGGGGGGTTGGGCCGCCGTCGTTCGACGCCCGGCAACGCAGCATGCCTGAGGACGGCGCCCCAGACAAAGACCATGGCGCGGGCACCCAAACGCCACCTCCCACCAGGTGGTTCGTCCGTGGCAACCTTGAACGACCGTTCGCTGACAAACACCCCGGAGACTCAACATGTCCGATGCAGCCTTTGCCCTTGGCGCCTACCTCGACGACACCGGCGAACGCACCGATGAGGCCACGGCCTACAAGGCCGACGACCTGACCACCCACGGGGTGATCGTGGGAATGACCGGCAGCGGCAAGACCGGCTTGGGCGTGGTCATGATGGAGGAGGCACTGCGCAACAACATTCCCACCCTGGTGATCGATCCGAAGGGCGACATGGGCAACCTGTTGTTGACGTTCCCCAACCTGTCGGCCGACGACTTCGCCCCGTGGGTGCCCCGTGAGACCGATCCCGCCGAGACTGCGGAGACCTGGCGCAGCGGTCTGGAGGGCTGGGGCCTGGCCACCGAGCACATTGCCGCCCTGCGGGACGGACACCGGTTCTGTGTGCTGACCCCCGGGTCGACCGCCGGCATGCCGGTGAACCTGATCGGCAACCTGGCCCCTCCCGACACCACCGACTCGGAGGCGATCACCGACGAGATCTCTGCGCTGGTGTCGGGGATCCTTGGGCTGGTCGGCATCGACGCCGACCCCTTGGCCGATCGAGAGCACATTCTCCTGGCCAACATCATCGCGGCCGCATGGACCGCCGGCGAGACGCTGGATCTGGCAACCCTGCTCACCCGAGTCCAGGATCCACCGATGCGCAAGCTGGGGGTGATCGAACTCGACCAGTTCTTCCCCAAGGCCGACCGCACCAAGCTGATGATGAAGCTGAACGGGCTGCTGGCGTCGCCGGGATTTGCACCATGGACACAGGGTGCGCCGCTGAGCGTGGAGTCGTTGCTGTGGGATGCCGACGGCCGGGCGGCGTGCACGGTGCTGTACCTGGCCCATCTGTCTGAGAGCGAACGCCAGATGGTGGTCAGCCTGGTGCTGTCCAAGGTGATTTCGTGGATGCGGGGCCAGTCGGGCTCCACCGACCTGCGTGCGCTGATCTACATGGACGAGGTGTATGGGTACGTGCCGCCGACGGCGGAGCCACCCTCAAAAAAGCCGATCCTGACGTTGTTCAAGCAGGCCCGGGCCTTCGGCGTCGGCGTGGTGCTGTCCACCCAGAACCCGGTCGACCTCGATTACAAGGCCATCTCGAACGCCGGCACCTGGATGATCGGGCGACTTCAGACCGAACGCGACAAGTCACGCCTGTTGGACGGCATGTCGTCGGCCGCCGGGTCGGTCGACCTGAGCGCCCTGTCCGAGACGATCTCGGGCCTGGGCAAACGCCAGTTTCTGATGCAGCGCACCGGCGGGTCTGCGCCCAAGCGCTTCGGAGTGCGCTGGGCGATGAGCTACCTGGCCGGGCCGCTCTCGAAGGATCAGGTGGGGTTGTTGCCGGGTCAAGCCGACGGCGCCGCCGCGCTGGCAGCCCAGAGCGTGGCAGCGTCACCCGGCGCGACGAGCCCTGCCGCCGCTCCCTCGCCGAGCCCTGACGAACTGCCTTCGCCCCCACCCGAGGTAGCAGCTCCCGTGGCTGCCCAGCCGGTCGCTTCGGCAGCTCCCACACCGGGCACGTCGAGCCTGGCCGACGACGAAACCCCAACGATGCCGGAGGTGGCCGAGGGAACCCCGGTGCGCTTCCTCGATCCGGCGGCTCCCTGGGCGGCCGACATTGGGTCGACGGCCGGTGGGCCCCGCCTGGAGCCGGCGGTCGTCGCCCGGGTTCAGCTGCTGTACGACGAGGGCGACTTTCGGTCCGAGGAGACCTACGAGGCCGTGTTCTTTCCCCTGTCGACCGACCCTGCCCCCGAATCGGCCAGGGTCGTGGACTACGACGACCGAGACCTGACCGAAGTCGCCCCGGCCGGTGCCGCGTTTGCGTTGCCCGATGCCAAGGTCGCCACCAAGGCCTACTTCACCACCCTGCAACGGGCGCTCACCGACCATCTCTACCGCAGCCGCAGCACCGAGCTGTTCACCAACCCCACGCTGAAACTGGCCGCCCGCCCAAACGAGACCCGCGAGGAGTTCGAGGCCCGTGCCAAGGGCGTCGCCGAAGCGGACGCCGACCTCGAGGCCAACGAACTGCGCAAGAAGCTGGCCGTCAAGGCCGACCGGATCAGGGCGACGATGGCCAAGGACCAGGAGCGGCTCTCGTCGGCCGAGACCACCGCATCGACGTCGAAGACCGACGAGCTGATCTCCGGCGCAGGGTCGGTGTTCGGCGCCCTGATGGGCGGGCGCCGGTCCTCGAGCTCCATCGCAACCGCCGTGCGTTCGGTCGCCTCCAAACGGGGTCGCAGCACCAAGGCAAAGGAGAAGGTGGAGCAGTACGCGGCGCGTCTCGAAGACCACCAGGAGGGTCTCGGCGAGCTCGAGGCCAACCTGGCCGATGCCATCGTCGAGATCGACGAGCGGTGGGCTGAGGTCGCCACCCGGACCGAGGTGCAGCAGGTGCCGTTGGAGAAGAACGACATCAACGTCACGCAGCTGGCGTTGGTCTGGGTGCCGACCGCTCGCTGAGCAACCGCGGGGCGACGCGAGGGCGTCCGTGGCATCCGCCGTCGGCACCCGGACGCCCCGGTTACCGGCGGGTAACTTCGTCGCTCTAGATTGCTCACATGCAGGACTACACCCCTCCGCTCGACGACATCAGCTTCCTCCTCGACCGCGTGCTTGATCTTCCGGCCCTGCTGGAAACCGAGCGCTTCGCCGAGTTGGACCCCGAGGTCGTTCATGAAGCGATCGAGGCGGCCGGCACCTTCATCGCCGAGGTGATCGCCCCCACCAACGCAATCGGTGACGAGATGGGCACCCAACTTCAGCCCGACGGCACCATGGTGACACCGGACGGTTTCAAGGAGGCCTACGCCAAGCTCGTCGAGGCCGGATGGGGTGCGCTCACCTTCGACCCCGCCTACGGGGGCGGCGGCTTCCCCGAGACCGTCGGCATCGTGCTCCAAGAGTTCATGGTGAGCTCCAACATGGCGTTCTCGATGGCACCGCTGCTGACCCAGGGCTCGATCCACGCCATCAACTCGGTGGCCGACGAACTGGTCACCGAGACCTACCTGGCCAAGCTCGTCTCCGGCGAGTGGACCGGCACCATGAACCTGACCGAGCCGGAGGCCGGCTCGGACGTGGGCGCGCTGCGCACCAAGGCCGTGCCCAACGACGACGGCAGCTGGGCGATCACCGGCTCCAAGATCTACATCTCGTGGGGCGATCACGACATGGCCGAAAACGTCATCCACCTGGTACTCGCCCGGACACCCGACGCTCCCCCCGGGACCAAGGGCATCTCCTGCTTCGTCGTACCCAAGATCATGGTGAACGACGACGGTTCGCTGGGCGAACCCAACGACCTGAAGGTCGTGTCGGTCGAGCACAAGATGGGCATCAACGCCTCGCCCACCTGCACGATGAGCTTCGGCGACGAGGGCGGGGCCACCGGCTGGCTGCTCGGCAACGAGTTCGATGGCATGCGAGTGATGTTCGTCATGATGAACATGGCCCGTCTCTCGGTTGGCGTTCAGGGTCTCGGCCTGGCCGAGCGCACCCTCCAAGGGGCGCTGAGCTACGCCAACGAGCGGGTGCAGGGCAAGGTGGTCGGCACACCGAAGGAGGACCGCACCAGCCCCATCGTCGGTCACCCCGACGTGCGACGAATGCTGCTCGACATGCGCTCTCTCACCGAGGCCATGCGGGGCATCTGCCTGATGAACGCAGTCGCCATGGACCGGGCCGGATCACTGGCCGATGAAGACGCGCGGCAGGCCGCTGAAGACCTGAACGAGCTGCTCATCCCCATCACCAAGGCGTGGTGCACCGACATGGGCGTCGAGGTCACTTCGTTGGCCATCCAGGTCTACGGCGGCATGGGCTTTGTCGAGGAGACCGGGGTCAGCCAGTTCTTCCGGGATGCCCGCATCGCCCCGATTTACGAAGGCACCAACGGCATCCAGGCCATGGACCTCGTCGGACGCAAGCTGCCGATGCGCTCAGGCGGCGTCGTGACCGACACCATCGCCGACATCCGCGCCACGGCCGCCGCGCTCTCGGCCGACGACGAGCTGGCGGGCATCGGCGCCCGCCTGGCCGAGGCCACCGATGCGCTCGACGAGGCCACGCAATGGATCTTCGGGCACGCCGGCGAGATTCGCGACGTACTGGCCGGGGCGACGCCCTACCTGCGCATGTGGGGTCTGGTCGTGGGCGGCTGGGTGCTGGGCAAGAGCGCCTTGGCGGCCGCCGAATGGGCCGCAGATGATGGCCCTGCCGACTTTTGTGCCGAGAAGGTTCGCACGGCCCGATGGTTTGCCGACCAACACCTCAGCACCGTCGTTGGGCTGACCGCCCGGGCCACCTCAGGGGCTTCGCTCATGGATGAGGCATCACTCTGAACCGCTGAGTGGCGGCCCGGGTGGCGGCCCGGGCTACTCCGCTCCGGCCCTCACGCTCTCGAGCACACCCCAGAAGCCGGGAAACGTCTTGGCCACACACCCCGGGTCGGCGATGGCGACGCCATCGGACACCACACCGAGCAACGAGAACGCCATGGCCATGCGGTGGTCGGCGTAGGTGCGCACCACCTCGGGCCGCACCCTGCCCGGATAAATGGTGAAGCCGTCGTCGTGTTCGGTGGCATCCACCCCCAGCCGCCCAAGTTCGGTGATGACACCCCCGATGCGATCGGACTCCTTGCCACGCACAAACCCGATGCCGCGCACCCGCGTGGGCGAATCGGCGACCGCAGCGACCGCAGCCAGCGTCGGGGCCGTATCGGAGAAGTCGGCCAGATCCACATCGACTCCGCGCAGGTCGCGACCCACCACCTCGGTCCAGTCGTCCCCCTGACGGACCACCGCGCCCATGGCCTCAAGCACCCCGAGGAACGCCATGTCGCCCTGGATCGAGCCCTGGCCCAACCCCTCGACCCGGATGCGACCGCGGGTCATGGCGGCCAGACCAAAGAAGTAGCTGGCCGCCGAGGCATCGGGCTCGATCGCATGATGTTGCGAGGCGTAGACCCCGTGGGGACAACCGAACCGGCGTTGATCGTCGTGCTCCACGGGCACACCGAAGGCCTCCATCACCGCGATCGTCATGTCGAGGTAGGGGCGGCTGACCAGCGAGCCCATCACCTCCAGGTCCACGCCCTCATCGAACAGCGGGCCGCACAGCAACAGCCCACTGACGAACTGGCTGGACGTGGCCCCATTGACCTGCACACCACCGCCACGGACGCCGCCGCCGTCCGATCGCAGCGGAAGGTGTCCCTCGTCGGAAACCAGATGGGCGCCCAGCGAGCGGAGGGCCTCAACCTGATCGGACATCGGTCGGTCTCGAAGCTGCTGATGGCCATCGAGCACTCCCCCGTTCGGCGCCACCGCAATCAACGGGGCGAGAAACCGACCCGTGGTGCCACTCTGGCGGGCATCGATGTTCAGCGATTCGGCGGGCAACACGCCGCCAAGCCCCTCGATGCTCACGGTGCATGCGTCGCGATCCACCTGCAGCGCCGCGCCCATCTGCTCGAGTGCCGCCAGCATCGCCTCGGTGTCGTCGGAGAAAAGCACGCCGGTCAGTTCGGATCGGCCCGCCGCCAGGCCCGCACAGAGCAGTGCCCGGTTGGTCAGGCTCTTCGACCCCGGCAGCGCAACGGTGGCGTCGGGCGGCTCGGTCAGGCGGCGTAACGGCAGAGGGTCAACGATCACCGAATCACCCTACGAGAGCCTCCACCACAGACGCACCCAACGCTCCGCTCGCTCCCCGGGGTACCCGATGTGGGCCGCGTCGCGACGCAATCAGGTTTGAACCAGTTCGGCCGGGAGATCGGCGATCACGGCCGCCAGCTGGGCGAGCAGTTCGGCGTGGACGCTTGTTCGTCGCCAGAACATGGCAATCTCCCGGCTGGGGGCGGGCGTTTCAAAGGCGACCGTGCGAACGTCGGCCGACTGGGCCACCGGCGGGCTGACCGACAGCTTGGGCAACAGCGTGACCCCGACGCCGGCCGCCACCATCTGACGCAGCGTCTCCAGGCTGGTGGCCCGAAACCCGTGTCGTTCCGCGGCGCCGACCAGGGAACACACCTCCAGCGCCTGATCACGCAGGCAGTGCCCCTCGGTCAGCAACAACACATCGGCACCGACCAACACGTCGGTGCCCACCGATTGCGCATCGGCCAACTCGTGATCGGCAGGCACCGCCAGCACGAAGTCCTCGGTGAAGAGGGGTTCATGGTGAAGCTGCGCCTCGACCACCGGCAGGGCCAGCAGACCAGCGTCCAGGCGACCGTTCAGCAGGCCCTCGACCACCTCGTCGGTCTTCTCCTCCACCCACAGCAGCTCCACGTCGGGGAATCGTCGGTGCAACGGCGTCACCACGTGGGGCAACAGGTAGGGCGCCAAGGTGGGGAACACCCCCACTCGCAGGGTGGCCGTGCCCGGCTCACGGGCGGCCTTGGCCAACGCCTCGATCTGGTCCACCTCCACCAGCACCCCTCGGGCGTGGTGGATGATCAATCGACCGACCGTCGTGGGCATCACCTTGCGGGGTGCCCGCTCGAACAGCTCGACCCCGAGCGAATCCTCCAGCTTGCGCAGCTGTGAAGACAGCGTGGGCTGGCTCACAAAACAGGCCTCGGCGGCCCGCCCGAAGTGGCGGTGGTCGTCCACCGCCACCACGTAGCGCAGGTCCTGAATGTTCATGGGTTCGAACCTACATCCAGGACGAATCGCCCGGACCGGTTCCGGCTCGGCCGACGCACGCCTGGTTGGCTCAAGCCATCACCGGCTCGGCCACCGGTTCGGCCACCTCGGCGCCCGCTGAGCGGGTGTCGTCGCCAACCGACCCTGACTCGACCACAAGCGGGGTACGGATCAGGTGGTCGAAGGCGGACAGCGCCGCCGTCGATCCGGCCCCCAGGGCGATCACGATCTGCTTGTAGGGCACCGTGGTGCAATCGCCGGCGGCAAACACCCCCGGTACCGAGGTGGCGTTGCGGTCGTCGATGACGACCTCGCCGCGTGGGGACAACTCGACGGTGCCCTTCAGCCAACCCGTGTTGGGTACCAAACCGATCTGCACGAAGATGCCCTCGAGCTCCACCCGGTGCAGCTCGCCGGTGGCGCGGTCCTCGTAGTTGAGGCCGGTGACCGACGTGTCGTCGCCGAGCACCTCGGTGGTGCGGGCGCCGGTGATCACCGCGAGGTTCGCGAGGCTGGCCAGCTTGGCCTGCAGCACCTCGTCGGCCCGCAGCACGTCGTCGAACTCGATCAGCGTGACCTCGGAGACCATGCCTGCCAGGTCGATGGCCGCCTCGGCGCCGGAGTTGCCGCCGCCGATCACAGCGACACGCTTGCCCTTGTAGAGCGGGCCATCACAGTGGGGACAGAAGGCGACGCCGCGGTTGCGGTACTCCTGCTCGCCCGGCACGCCCATCAGGCGCCAACTGGCACCGGTGGACAGCACCACCGTGCGGGCCTGCAATGTGGCACCGCTCGCCAACTCCACCGTGGCAAGCCCGCCCGACTCCGTGGCCGGAGTCAGCCTGGTTGCCCGCTGGTTGTGCATGACGTCCACTTCGTATTCGGCCACGTGGGCCTCCAACGCGGCGGCCAACTTCGGGCCCTCGGTAGAGGGAACCGAAATCAGGTTCTCAATGCTCATCGTGTCGAGCACCTGGCCACCGAAACGCTCGGCGACCACGCCGGTTGCGATCCCCTTGCGGGCCGCATAGATCGAGGCCGAGGCGCCGGCCGGGCCGCCGCCCACCACCAGCACATCCAGGGGCTCCAGGGCATCGATGCGGTCTGCCTCCCTGGTGACGGCGCCGGTGTCGAGCTTGGCAACGATCTCATCGACGGTCATACGACCCTGGCCGAACGTCTCGCCGTTCAGCAACACGGTCGGAACGGCCATGACCTTCTGGCGCTCCACCTCGTCTGGGAACACCGCACCATCGACGGCCACGTGGGAGATGTTGGAGTTGAGCACCGACATGGCGTTCAGCGCCTGCACCACATCCGGGCAGTTCTGGCACGACAGCGACATGTACGTCACGAAGTGGTACTCACCTTCGAGCTGTTCGATCGCCTCCGCCGTCACCTCGGAGACCGCCGGTGGGTGGCCACCCACCTGCAGCAGCGCCAGCACCAGCGAGGTGAACTCGTGGCCCATTGGGATACCGGCGAAGCCCACCGACACGTCGGTGCCAACCCGATTGATCGAGAAGGACGGGCGACGCTGTGCCCCCGCGTCCTTGTCGCGCACGGCAGCCACGTTGTCGGACAATGCGGCGATCTCGGTGAGCAGGTCCCACAGCTCGAGGGATTTGGGCGAGTCGTCAAGCGAGGCGACCAGCTCGATGGGCCGGGTCACCTTGGTGAGGTGTCCTTTGAGTTGTTCGGTGAGGTTGGCGTCCAACATGGCGTGGCTCCGGCGTGGTGAGGTTGAGAAGTGTGGTGCGCGTTGAGAAGTGTGGTGACGGCAGGGTCGGTGCGAAGGAGCTTCGGGGGACGGGCGGGCCCGGCTATGCCGGGCCCGCCCCAACGCTCCATGGTCGGTCGGTCAGATTTTGCCGACGAGGTCGAGGGACGGGGCCAGCGTCTCGGCGCCCTCTTCCCACTTGGCCGGGCAGACCTCGCCCGGGTGCTGACGCACGTAGATGGCGGCCTTGGCCTTGCGCACGAGCTCGGCGGCGTTACGGCCAACACCCTCTGCGGTGACCTCCATCACCTGGATGACGCCGTCCGGGTCGATCAAGAAGGTGCCACGGTTGGCCAGGCCCTCGTCCTCTCGGAGGATGTCGAAGTTGCGGCTGACGGTGGCGGTCGGATCACCGATCATCGTGTAGCGAATCTTGCCGATCGTGTCGGACGACGCATGCCAGGCCTTGTGGGTGAAGTGCGTGTCGGTGGACACCGAGTAGATGTTGACGCCCATCGCCTGCAGCTCGTCGTGGTGGTCGGCAAGGTCGCCCAGCTCGGTCGGACACACGAAGGTGAAGTCCGCCGGGTAGAAGAACATGATCGACCAGGAACCCATGAGGTCCTCGTCGGTCACGTCGACGAACTCGCCGTTCTTGAATGCGGTGGCCGAGAACGGCTGGATCTTTGTGTTGATGAGTGACATGGGGGGTCCCTTCGATTGGTCAGGCTCTCTTGAGTACAAGAATCATCATACCTATCGACACGGTCCGTTTGATAGTCAGAACCGATCGTTTGTACCCATCAGATCGATAGGCGGCACCTATCGCCCGAACCTCTCCCATCTGTTGACCCGTTCCACCGACACGGACAGCGAGCTTCCACCAACCGGCCGAGCGGCAACATCCGATGCGCGACAGACTGGACGAGCCGACGCAATCGGAACGTCGGCGGCCAAGGGGGGCACCATGTACGACCTGAAGATCACCGGTGGCACACTCGTCGACGGCACCGGGGCGGAGCCCCGACGCGCTGACGTCGCCGTCAAGGACGGAGTGATCGTGGCGGTGGGCCCTGATCTGGCCGGCGAGGCGGCCGAGACGATCGACGCCACCGACCGCCTGGTCACACCCGGGTTCGTCGACATTCACACCCACTACGACGGGCAGGCCACCTGGGACTCCCAACTGGAGCCGTCAGCCTCACACGGCGTCACCACCGTGGTCACCGGTAACTGCGGCGTGGGCTTCGCACCGGTGCGTCCCGGCAAGGAGGAGTGGCTCATCCAGCTGATGGAGGGCGTCGAGGACATTCCCGGCGCCGCCCTGGCCGAGGGCATCACCTGGGGTTGGGAGCGCTTCACCGAGTTTCTCGACGTGTTGGACACCCGAAGCTGGGCGATGGACGTCGGCACCCAGATTCCCCACGGCGCCGTCCGCGGCTACGTGATGGGCGAGGCCGGAGCCCGCAACGAGCCTGCTACAGCGGACGACTCGGCGGCGATGGCCGAGCATGTGCGGGAGGCGATCGAGGCGGGGGCGCTGGGCTTCTCCACCTCCCGAACGTTGGCGCACCTGGCCAAGGACGGCGAGCCGGTGCCGGGCACGTTCGCCGAACGGGAGGAGCTCTTTGCGCTCGGCCGGGCGATCGCCGACGGCGGAGGCGGCGTGTTTGAGGTGGCCCAAGGCGGGCTCACCATGCTCGACCGGGGCACCACCACCGAGGAGATGGGCTGGATGGCCGACCTGGCCGAGGAGACCGGCCAGCCACTGGCGTTCATGGTGCTGCAGACCGATACCGACCCGAACCTGTGGCAGGACGTGTTCGAGCGCTTCGACAAGCTGCTCGAGCGTGGCATCCCGATGCGGGCCCAGGTGGCGGCACGGCCCTTCGGCATGCTCGTCGGGCTCCAGACCAACCACCCGTTCGCCAAACGACCCACCTACCAGGCGCTGGCCCACCTTCCCTTGGCCGAGCAACTGGAGCAGCTCACCCGCCCCAGTGTCCGCGACGCCATCCTGACCGAGGCCGACGGCCCGCTGAACCCCGACAACCCCTTCGACGGCATCGGGCCGTTTCTCTCGATGATGACCGACAAGATGTTCCCGCTGGGCACCCCGCCCAACTACGAACCGCTCGCCGACGCCTCCCTCGGCGCGCTGGCAGCAGCAGCGGGCAACGATGCGCTGACCGCCACCTACGAGGCCATGCTGGCCGACGAGGGTAAAGCGATGTTCATGCTGCCCCTGTTCAACTACGCAGACGGCAACCACGACGCCATTCGCGAGATGTTGTTGCACCCCGGCTCGGTGTCGTCGCTGGGCGACGCCGGGGCGCACTGCGGCATGATCTGCGACGCGTCCATTCCCACCTACCTGCTGACCCACTGGGCCCGCGACCGCAGCCGCGGCGCCGGCATCGACCTGGCCCAGGCGGTTCATCTGCAAACCCAGCGAACCGCCGAGCTGTACGGGTTGGGCGATCGGGGCGTGGTCGAGCAGGGCCGGAAGGCCGACCTGAACGTGATCGACTTCGGGGTGCTGGCCCTCAGCCAACCCGAGCTGATCCACGACCTGCCCGCCGGCGGACGGCGCCTGGTGCAGTACGCCTCCGGTTACGACGCCACCATCGTGTCCGGCGTGGTCACCCGCCGAAACGATGTCGACACCGGCGCCCGGCCGGGCAGGTTGCTGCGCGGCCGCCGCTGAACAACTACCCGCCGGCCTGAACTCCCCTAACCTCAGCCTGTGAACGGCGCCCGGGCCTCCCTCAAGCGACTGGCCCGGCCGGCGCCGATCATCGCCCTGACGGTGGCACTGCCGGCGTTGGTCGCAGCCGTCCGGGCCGGCGTCCAACGTTGGTACCCAACCCTGGACAACGGCATCTACTCGGCCCGGGCTTGGGACGTGGGCACCACCCACAACCCGATGCTGGCCACGTGGTCGTCACGGTCCAAGGTCACCGGCGTGCTGATGAACCACCCGGGGCCGATGCCATTTCAGTTGCTTGCCCCATTTCGGCGGCTGCTCGGCCCGGTGGGGGTCCACATCGGATCGGCGCTTGTCAATGCCGGTGCGTTGGGGGCGGCCGGCTGGATGGGCTGGCGTGTGGGCCGACGACGCGGCGCCGTCGTCTTCGGTGGTGGCGCACTCGTGCTGGCCGCGTCGATGGGCAGCGCGGTGCTGTCCGATACGTGGACACACAACCTGCCACTGCTGGCGCTCTTCACGGCGGCCGTCGCCATGTGGGCCTCGTTCGCCGGTGATGCCTGGGCACCCGTCGTGACGGTGATCTTCGCCGGCCTGTGCGCTCAGATCAGCCTGGCCTACATCGTGCTGTCGGCAGTACTGATCGCTGCATCACTCGCCGCGGGGGTTGCGTGGTGGTGGGCTGAGCGGCGCGGACGCGCCGCCAGCCACAACTCCAGCAGGACCGCCGCAACCGCTCGGCTTCGACCGCTTGCGGTGGCGATCATTGCCTTGGCGGCGCTGTGGGCGCTGCCGGCGTGGGAGCAGTTCGTCGCTCCGGACGGGCCGCCCGGCAACGTCACCGCCATGATTGAGAATGCCGATCGCCTGGGCGCTGGGCGAGGCCCCGGGTTTGCCGTGGAATCGTTTGCCGACATCGTGCTGATCCCGCCGGCCTGGGCATTTGCCGATCCGTTGACGTGGGAGAACAGCGCCGGCGCACGTTTTGGCGCCGGTGCGTCGTGGGCGGCGTTCGGCGTCTTCACGTTGCTGCTGATCGCCGCACTCTGGTGGGCGCGTCGACGCCGGTCGAGGGTGTTGGGCGCTGCGGTGGGTGCGACCGCGCTGCTGACGGCTACCTCCCTCTTCACGCTGGCGAGCATCTCGGAGACCACGCTGGCCACTGCGGCCTACCTGCGATGGCTGTTTCCTGTGGGCGCGTTCGTCACCTCGGCCATGGCTCTGGTCGCCCTCGACGCCGTCCTGACCCTGGTCACCGGAACCGAACGGCTCCCCCAACTGGCCCGATCGGCGGCCGGGATTGCGACGGGCTTGGCGGTCGTGGTTGGGCTGACCGTCTACTCGGTGGATACTCACGGGCTGGAGAGCGGCAGCCCACGATGGGCCAACGAACCGGCCGGGCAACTTCACGGGCTGCTTCGCAACGCTCCGGCGCAGCTCGCCGACCGCAGTCCTCTCCTTGCGGTCGAAACCCCGTACACCACGTCGTTGGTGCTGTACCCGGCGGTCCTCGACGAACTGCTGGCGGCCGGGGTCGACCTCCGGTTCGAGTCCGGCTCACCGCTGCTGACCCAGTTTGGGGTCGGCCGCACCGCCAGCGGGCATGAGCAGTGGGAGCTGTCCACCCGCAGCGGCGTGGCGGCCACTGCGGTCGGTGCAGAACCAAATGTGGAGGTGCTGGCCACCACCGGCATCGTCGACCCGGCGCAGTTCACCGATCTTGTACCCCGGGCCGAGGCCATCGCCAAGCGCATCGATGCCTCCTCCTTTGCGCTGCGTCCCGGTGGTTCCCATACCCCACAGGGACAATTCTTCGATGGCGCCACGCTGGCACGGGTCATGTACAACCCCGTCGGGTCGCTGTTCAACGGCACCACCTTCGGCCTGGTGAAACGAAACGTGGTGGTGCTCCCCGACGACCTGCGTGCCGACATTGCGGCGTTCACCGCAGATGTCGACCGCCGCGACCACGCGTTTGCCGTGGTCGTTCAGCCCGCCGGTACCAAACCGCCTGACGACCAAGGGCCCGTCCTGGCGCTCCCCGGCGGCAAGACCGAGAGCGAACCCACACAGACCGACCAACCCGAGAAGGCACCATGATGTCGCCGGGGATCACCGGAAGAAGGAGCGGGCGTGCTCCATCTCCTCCTCGGTGAGCGGTCCGCTTTCAGCCACGGTCTCGTCCACGAACGCCCGCATGTTGGCTGTCAGTCGCTCACGCTTCGCAACCTCGGCAAGCGCATGTTTCATCGCATCGGTCTGGGTTCCGTCGATGGACGTCACGCTACCCAGCGTTGTGGCTGAACCGCTGAATCCGCCCACGCAACGGTCCCCCACATCGGCGTAGGTTTGCTCGGTGCTCGACGTTCGAGATGCCACCCCCGACGACCTCCCCGCCATCGGGCGGGTGCTGGCCGCCGCATTCGCCGACGATCCGGTGTGGACGTGGATCACCTCACCGCGAACCGACTGGAGCCGGCGCGCAGCCGCCTGGTTCTCGGCAGTGGCCCGACTGCAGCTGAAAGGCCACGGCACGGTGCTGGTTGACGAGGGTCTGCGTGGCGCCGCCATCTGGACGCCACCCGGCCGCTGGAAGGGAACGCTCGGCGACGCCGCCACCATGTCGATTCCCTCGGCCCGGCTCTTTGGCACCCGCCTGCCCCGCGCCCTGCACGCCCTGGCCACCAACGAGCGGATACATCCGACCGACCCACCCCACTGGTACCTCGAAATTCTCGGCACCGACCCCGCTCACCAAGGCACCGGGGTGGGAAGCGCGCTGATCGCCGAAATCACCGACCGTTGCGATCGTGAGGGGCTCGACAGCTACCTGGAGTCTTCCAAGGAACAAAACCTGGCTTTCTATGCCCGTCACGGTTTCGAGGTGCGCGAGGAGGTACACGTGACGCGGACCAGCCCCACCACGTGGACCATGTGGCGAGCCCCACTGGGTTGAGCAGGCCGGAGTAGGCCCTTCCTATCCGGGTGAACCACCGGCACAATGGCGACATGTTCGATGCGAAGAAGGAAGCGAGCGACGACCTCATTCATGCCGCCATCCAACCCGAGGTGCTTCCGGCCGAGCAGTTCCGAGGTGCCATGAGGGCCACAGCCAAGCCGGCGTTCTCCAGCCAGGTGTACGCCATCGGGGTTACCGACGCCCGACTGATCCTGGTGCCCATCGATCGCAAGCTTGCGCCCAAGGGCGCGGCCGTCAGCATTCGGCCGCCCGACATTCTGAAGACGTCGGTGGACGGCTTCGGTGGTGGACTCTCGCACTTCCTGACCGCCGATTGGGGCGACATCCGCTTGGACACCAGCGACAAGAACTACAAGTTCATGGCCCTTGGCGGCGGCATGGACCAGGCGTTCGTGGGTCAACGCCAGATGGAGGGCAAGCAGGCGTTCCTCGAGTTCCCGCATGCGGCCCGCAACCTGGCCCCCTGAGCAGCGGCCGGCAGTGAGCGCCCCCAAGCGGAGCACGCCGCGATAACTTCCGCGAATGTCCGGCATCAGCACCCACCACTCGATCAACTACATCGAGCTGCCGTCCATCGACCTCGAAACCACCAAGGCCTTCTACGGTTCGGTTTTCGGATGGGGGTTTATCGATTACGGCCCGACCTACGTCGCCATCACCGGGGCAGGCATCGACGGAGGCTTCGAGCTCAACCCCGAGGGGCGGACGCCGTCCACCGACGGAGCGTTGGTGATCCTGGCCTCCGACGATCTCGAGGCCAGTCAGGCGGCGGTGGAGGCCGCCGGAGGTGCCATCAGCGTTTCCGCGTTCGACTTTCCGGGTGGACGACGATTCCACTTCAGTGATCCGAGTGGAAACGAACTCGCCGTCTGGACCCCTGCGTGAGCGCTGGCCTCTCGTCCCGATGCTCGGCGTGAAAGCCGATTTTCAAGACGGGTCTTTCAGGCGGTCGTCTTGCCGTCGGCCACCTCGGTGACGACCCGCGACGATCGCTCCAGGGTCAGATGCACCGGGCAGCGGTCGGCGATCCGTACAAGGCCGGCGCGCTGTTCGTCGGTGAGGTCGCCGGTGAGGTGCAACACCCGTGTCCACTCGTCCATCTTGGGGGTCGATCCGGATGCCGCCGTCTCGCAGTCCTCACAGTGGGTCGTGGCGTGGCGCACCTCCACCTCGGCCCGCTCCAGTGGAATCTTCTTGTGCTCGGCGTACATGCGCATGGTCATCGACGTACACCCGCCCAGCGCTGCGGCCAGCAGTTCGTACGGGTTGGGCCCGGCGTCGTAACCGCCCACTGAGACGGGCTCGTCCATCAACAACCGGTGCCTGCCCGCAACCACCTGATTCAAGAACTTTCCCTGCCCGGTTTCCGACACCACCACACCCTCGCCGGACGTTGAGCTCGGTTGCTGCGCCTCGTCCAGGTAGCGCTCCACCCAGGCTCGAATCATCGACGCTGCAAAGTCGGAGTCACGACGCTTGGACAACAGGTGGTCGGCACCGTCCAGGGCAATGAAGCTCTTTGGGTGTCGGGCGACCTGATAGATCTGAGCGGCATTCTCAACACCGACGATGTTGTCGACGGGTGAGTGCATTACCAAGAGCGCCGCACCCAGGTTGGCCACGCACTGGTCGATGGTGCGTCGACGCAGATCGTCCAGCAGTTGGGCCTTCAGCTGAAAGGGCCGCCCGCCAATGTCGACCGTCGCCTCGCCGTCGGCCTGCAGCGCCTCGATGCCGCCGGAGAGCAGGTTCTCGACATGGCTCGGCTCGGCCGGGGCGCCGATGGTGACGACGGCCTTCACCGAGTCAACCTCGGGTGCGGCCGCCAACACCGCTGCTCCACCCAACGAGTGGCCGATCAGCAGACCCGGCGCCTCGTATCGGTCGCACATGAACGCCGAGGCTGCCACCAGGTCGGCGACATTGGTGGAGAAGTTGGTGTCGGCAAAATCGCCATCCGATGCCCCCAACCCGGTGAAGTCAAAACGCATCACGGCGATGCCGGCCTCGGCCAGCGCCACCGAGATGCGCGCTGCGGCGGCCACATCGGACGAGCAGGTGAAGCAGTGAGCGAACACGGCGGCGCCCCGGATCGGCCCGGCGGGCAGTTCCACCTTGCCCGCCAACTCGGTACCGCCGAACCCTTGAAACTTGATGCGCTCGCGTCGTGCCGTCACTGGCTGCCTCCACGGTTCACGGGCTGGACATCGCCCTCCGCACCATCTCACAGCCTCGGCACGGCGTTTGCCACACCATCGACGTGACGGTTTGCGCTGCGTCAGGATGTTGGCAGCAACGGCATCACACCAGGGGGAGCAGGGGTCCATGGATCATCACGTCAGTCGCCGGCGGGTTTTGGCCGCCACCGGGGCCACCGGGGCCTTCGCCGCGCTGCGGCCGATGTTGGTACCCACCGAGCCTGCCGGGGCGCAGGACACCGCCGCCTACCCCGACTCGGTGGCCTCGGGCGACCCGCGGCCCGACGGCTCGGTGATCTGGACTCGCGTGGCCCCCACATCAGCGGATGGCGAGGTGCCCCTCACCTGGCAGGTACGCCCGGCCTCCGGCGGCGCGGCGGTGGCAACCGGTGCGGTCACCGCCTTCGCAGCCAGCAACTGGTGCGTGTCGGTTCGGGTGGACGGCCTCGACCCAGACCGCTGGTACTCCTTCACCTTCGATGGGCCGTCGGGGCTCAGCCCGGAGGGACGGCTGCGCACCGCCCCGGCACCCGGCTCATCCCCGACGCACCTGCGTTTCGCCTTCGGTTCCTGCCAGCAGCGGTCGTCGCCGTATGTGGCCATGGCGGCCATCGAGGCCGAGAACGTCGACTTCTTCCTGCACCTCGGCGACTACATCTACGTGTCCGACGACGGGACGATCACCCTGGACGACTACCGCGACGTCTGGCAGCGCTTTCACTCCGATCCGGCCCTGACCCGGCTGCGAAGCCGGGTGCCGTTGGTGGCCATGTGGGACGACGGCGAGTTCTACAACGGCATCGACCGCACCGGCGACCCGGCCCGGCTGGCCGCGGCCAAGCGGGCGTTCTTCGAGTTCCAGCCGGTGTTACCAACCGACGGGGTCGATCAGGCCTACCGGGCGTTTTCGTGGGGCGACCTCGCCCACCTGCCGATCATCGACGTTCGTTCCTACCGCGACCCGGCTGTGGAGGCCACCGACAACGAGACCCCCGAGGGTGGCGTGGTCATGGAACCCGACCGCACCACACTTGGCGCACCACAGAAGGCCTGGTTGAAGGAACAGCTCTCGGGCAGCAGCGCCGCCTGGAAGTTGGTGGGCACCGGTTACAACGTGCTGGCGGTTCGACTGACCGACCGCGACACACCCGAGCGGCGGGCGACCGAACCCGACCTGGTGCTCAACGCAGGCGATTACTACCCCAACGAGGCGTTCGACGACTATCAGGCAGAGCGACGCGAGCTGCTGCAGTTCCTCGTGGACGAGTGCGTCGAGGACGTGGTGTTTGTGGCGGGGCACACCCACGTGTTTCTCGGCGGGCGGCTGTATCCCGACTATGACGATGCGGCCTCGCCGCTGGCGGCCCACGAGTTTGTGGCCGGTTCGCTCACCGCCGATCCTCCCCCCGAGGGAGTGGTCAAAAGCCTGCTCGGCTCCGACGTCAGCCGAGCCGAGGCCACCGACATCCTCCGCACCGTGGAAGCCGCTGGCCTCGATATCAACAAGCACCTCGACTACATCAACATCGTCGAGCAGGGCTACGGCCTGGTGGACGTCACCCCCGACGAGGTGCACGTGCAGTTTCGGGTGATCGACACCTTCGCAGAGGGGTCCGTGGCCACCACGGCCTGGGAGTACCGCATCGCCCGGGGCACCACGCCCTCAGCGTGCCCTGCCGCCGGTTCGGGACCCGACACGGCCGACCCAGAGGGGATGCCGGACTCCCCATCCTCAATGCCTCAGTCCAACGGCAACGGCAACGGCAACGGCAACGGCAACGGCAACGTTGCCGGCGGCGGTCTACCTTCCTCCCCAACCCGGGGCGCCGCCCGCACGCCCAAGCCCGGGTCGGACGGCGCCGCGGCGCCGTTGCCTGCCCGCTTTACCGGCTGAGGCCCGCTCGGCCAAGCAGCCGCTTCCGCGCCCTACCCCACCATCAGCGCGAGCGCGGGGGTGCCGTGTTGGGCGGGGGAGGGTTGCGGGGGCGAACGCTGTCAGAATTGCCGCCGACCTGGGAGGGCACCGATGGCGGATATGAGCGATGCGGAACGCGTGGGGTTGGTGGAGCAGTTCTGGGACGCACTGAACCAGCGGGACTTCGCCGCTGTCGGCGCCATGATGAGCGAACACGGCCACTACATCGACGTGCCGCTCGTCGGTGTTGAGCCCGGTGCCCACGGTCCGGCCCAGACCGAGGCACGCCTGCGTCTGGGTCTGGAACCGCTCAGCGACTACCGGCTCCACCCCGGCACCATCGTCGTCACCGGCGACATGGTGATCACCGAGCACCTGGAGGAGTGGTGGTGGCGCGACGGCGAGCAGGCCGAGGTGCGGTTCTGCTCGGTGATGGAGGTGCGCGATGGCAAAGTGGACCGCTGGTGGGACTACGTCGACCTCAACTCCATCTTCAGCGTCGCCCCCCAATGGTGGACCGACCACATCGCAGCCG
>ERZ1026792.39-NODE-39-length-148500-cov-7.594246_pt1 | contig 148500 bp, 157 predicted proteins | sample MGYA00520884_ERZ1026792 | MGnify/ENA primary metagenome ERZ1026792 (study PRJEB33270, sample SAMEA104284473) | anaerobic digester metagenome | biome: Anaerobic digester microbiome; feature: mesophilic sludge digester; material: Anaerobic digester biomass | place...
AAAGCAAGGCAAAATGCAGAAAAAGAGGCTACATAATGGATGAATTGACCTAAAAACAACCATAAAGATTGAAAATATTAACGCAGGAATTTAAAGCTCTTCTAATTGGTGCTAAATCGAAACCCTCCAATGTGTTTTATCTAATAGATACTGGTACTTGTCGGAAGAAAGTCGTAGAACATAAAAAAAATATTACGAAATTTCTCGAAAACCGTGACATCAAATCATATTATTTCATAGAGTGTGATTTTCACAACCCTCGAGAGGTATTAGATAAGTTATTAGAAATTGATAGTGAATTGGTTGTTAGATATACTTATCTCGACATGAGTACATTAACAAGAAACTTGGGTTCATATCTCATGAAGGCATTTCAGTATACAAGTGGAGAGATAATCTATTTTGAGCCAATGGAATACGGAAAAAATCTTTCTCAGGGATTGGAGAAAAAAAACTACTTTCCGGATCTCGGCAGGAATCATGATCCATCAAAAGAAGACGTCTTAATCATGTTTACTGGTCATGAATTAGAAAGAGCTCATTTGCTGGCTGAAGATGTTGATCCAGATGAGGTAATTTTAATGGTTCCAAGGGGAGATGATACAGATAATCATGCAAAATGGAACGGTCATGCAAGAAAAGTTGGTGAAGAATTGGCATGCAAGTTGCCCTTGAGAAAAGATTCAATAGAAATAAGATATACACCATCTCATGGATATCAAACAATTTTATGCGATTTAGGTAAGATTATTGCGGATTTTCCACAAGAAAAATATAATATATCATTTGCATCTATGGGGACAAAAATTAGCAATTTGGCTCTTAATACGGCAACATCAACAATAGAAGGCTTATGTGTTTATGATGCCGTGCCGGAAAATTATAACGTAGAGGATTATTCAAAAGGAGTTAGAATTAAAAATCCGTATTCATTTCCATTAAGGATAGATGATAGAATCAAAACATATTAAACTTATTTTGATATACACAGACTCATTTTGAAATCGAATATCCGGGCGCTAATCATCCACTATCTTTAAGTAATGGTATTGTACATTATTGTTAATAGCATTTTGCTCAAACAGGCTTTGAAATTTGCATCTGAAATGAATGGTGATCTTATGAGAATAAGCGATCAGGTAACTCAGATCTTTGGACCTATGAGTTCCAATATCTTTAGTGCTTTGATCATCCTTGTTGTGGGGTGGATCGTAGCTTTGATTGTCAGCTCTCTCATTGGCAAAGCGCTGCGTCGCACTGCAATGGATGAAAAAATAGCCCGGGTGGCAGTGGGCGAGGAAAGGGCCAGATCCATAGACTCGAATCGATGGATTACTCGGATAATTTATTATGTTCTACTATTTTTTGTTATAGTAGCATTTTTCGAGACTCTGGGCTTAACACTGGTTGCTCAGCCATTAAATGAGATGCTAACGGTGGTCTTCGCCTATATTCCCAAGCTCTTTGCCGCCCTATTGATAGCGATCGTCGCTATCGTCTTAGCGATGGTTCTCAAGAGGGTGGTATTGACAGTTCTTCGATCTGCAAACATCGATGAGGACATAGGCAGCAAGGCCGGTCTGGAGAGAAAGGAGATGCCATTGAGCCAGACTATTTCCGAGATCGTATTCTACCTTGTGCTCCTCCTCTTCCTGCCCATGGTCCTCAATGCACTCTCTTTGGGCGGGCTTCTCGAGCCCCTGCAGGTGATGATGGCCAAGATGCTTGGCTTCCTCCCCAATCTGCTGGCAGCAGCAGCTATCCTCCTCGTCGGCTGGTTTCTCGCCCGCATCGTGCAAAAGATCCTCACCGGCCTGCTGCTGGCAGTCGGCTCGGAGAGGCTGAGCGAGAAGGTGGGCCTTTCCCGGGTACTGGGAGAACGAGGGCTGGCCGGTTTGATCGGCCTGATCGTCTATGCCTTGATACTGATCCCCGTCCTCATGGCAGCCCTCCAGGCCCTGGACCTGGTATCTGTCACCCAACCGTTATCTAATATGCTCAACCAGATACTGGCTGCACTTCCCTCAGCCTTCGGGGCCATTCTGATCCTGGCCATCGCTTATGTGCTTGGAAAGATCGTGGCAGAGCTGGTCACAAACCTCCTGGCGGCAGCGGGATTCGACTCCATACTGGTCTGGCTGGGCCTGGGAAAGGAGCCGGCAGAAGGAGAGAGAAAGCCCTCCCAGTTGGCGGGCTACCTGGTGCTGGTGGCAATAATGCTCTTTGCCCTGATAGAGGCATCCAGAATCCTCAACTTCGCCCTGATGGCAGACCTGATCTATGAGTTCATAGTCTTCGCCGGCCGCGTTCTGGTGGGACTGGTGATACTGGCCACCGGCATTTACCTGGCCAATCTGGCTTATGACACAGTGATGGCCAGCAACACCAGCCAGGCGAAGATGCTCGCTCAGGCGGCCAGGATTTCCGTATTGATATTCTCCGGAGCCATGGCCCTGAGGCACATGGGACTGGCGAATGAGATCATCAACCTGGCATTCGGACTGCTGCTGGGCGCCATCGCTGTGGCCGTGGCCCTGGCGTTCGGACTGGGAGGAAGGGAGATCGCCGCCAGGGAGATTGATAAGTGGTTGAAGTCGATGAAATGAGCTTTAATAGAAACGATTTAGTAATCAAGAAGAGATCATGGGATCTATGTTTGGATCCAAAGATCATCTCACCACTATAGACAACCACCTCTATATCGAGGACGTCGACTGCTGCCGTCTGGCCGCGGAGGAGGGCACTCCACTATATGTCACCTCCGAGAGAAGGTTGCGAGAGAACATCCGCCGCTATCATAGAGCATTTCCTGATGCAGAGAAATATTTCGCGGTGAAGGCCAATGGCAATCTGGCCATTCTGCAAGTCGCCGCTCAGGAGGGAATGGGGGCGGACATATTCTCTGCAGGGGAGCTTTCCCTGGTTCGCCTGGCTGGCATCCCCAGGGATATGATCCTCTTCAACGGCAACTCCAAGAGCGAGAAGGATCACATAGCTGCCCTCCAGGCAGGGGTTCGCATCTCCGTGGACTCCAATGAAGAGCTGGAGCACCTGGCCAGGACCGCCCGTAACCTGGATTCAGAGGCTGAGATCCTCTTTCGAGTCAACCCCAATGTATCGCCAAAAACCCATCCCAAGATCGCCACCGGCCTGAGATCCTCAAAGTTCGGCATCCCTGCGGAGCAGGTGGCCGGGACCTATAAGAGAGCGATGGAGCTCGAAGGGATAAAGCCAGTGGGACTGCACTGCCATATCGGCAGCCAGATTCTGGACACCGCCCCCTTCGCCGAGGCAGCGGGAAGGATGATGGACATCACCAGAGCAGTGGTGGCTGAGGGCGGGAATGTGGAAAGAATAGACCTGGGGGGAGGCCTTGGCATCCAATACCAACCAGACAGCACTGCCCCCCTGCCCTCGGATCTGGCAAAGGCCGTCTTGCCGGTAATCCAGGATAGCTGCCGGGATATGGGAATCTTCCCTCAGCTCATTTTGGAGCCGGGCAGGAGCATAGTGGCGGACAGCACTATCATGCTCACGGGAGTCAATGTGGTCAAGAGGGCGCATGTCAACTTCGTGGCAGTGGACGCCGGCTTCAACGTCCTCGCCCGGCCCATGCTCTATGACTCCTATCATCATGTGCTGGCGGCCAACCGTGCGGAAGAGCAGGGAGAGGAGACCTATACCATCGTCGGCCCGATCTGCGAGACCGGCGATGTGCTGGCCCGAGACCGCCGTCTCCCTCGCCTGGTGCGGGGCGATACCCTGGCCTTCCTGGATGCTGGTGCCTATGGCTTCTCCATGGCTTCCCAGTATAACGGCCAGCCGAGACCGGCAGAAGTTTTGGTCTCTGAGGACCGCTGGGAGCTCATCCGGCATAGAGAGGATGAGAGCGCTCTATTGGCCGGGCAGACCATCCCATCCCGGCTGATGTGGTAGGGGAATATGAAGGCAGATCCGTTGGTTGCGGCAGATAGGATAAAAGGGATGATTGAGCCGCTGCTGCAGGGCCAGTTCTCTTCGGGCCTGGGCAAGGTATTGGTCTATGTGCAGTCGGTGACCCGGAGCCTGGATTCCTCTCGAGCCGCTCTGAGAGCATTAGAGGAGAAGAGAACGGGAAGTCTGGATGCCAACTATGACGATTGGGAGAAGAGGAGAGCGGCCATAGAGCAGGCTTATGGCAGGGGTCTGAAAAACTCCATTGGTTTTGCCCGCCGCAACCTGGATTCTGCGCAGCTGCAGGCTCTGGAGGAGCTGGTGCGGCGCCCCCGCCTGGCCAGCAGAACAATTCTGGAGAAGAGGGCTCTTGCCCTGCAAAAGAGCTTCGACCGAATGGAAGATCCCGCCGCGGGCATGCTGGAGCACTATACGAGCACCTCCGATCCGCTTAACAAGTATCTGGTGGCCGGCCCCTGGGGCCACGAGTACCTGCAAAAGAGGAAGATCGATCCTGGGGGGTATGACATCGCTCTCTGCAGGCTATTGGGCTGCCAGGATACTGTGGCAGGCAGAGTGGTGATGAGCTATGCATCCATCTGCCAGGCGATCGATGAGCTGGAGGCAGTGGCACAGGGTGCTCTGGATTGAATTCTCTGGATCATCTCCTCTACTGCAGCAAAAGGTAATATAATCCTAAAGAGAGACTTAACTGGCAATTGGAGGTGATGCGGCTGCTGGAGATTGAAGATCTGTCGGTCAGCATTGGCAGTAAGCAGGTTTTGAAGAACTTCAACCTTAGGATAAACAGTGGTGAGACCCATGCCCTCTTCGGCCCCAATGGGACGGGCAAGACCACTCTCTTGAATGTCATAGCCGGTATTCCCAGGTACACCATCGATAAAGGGCGCATTATATTTAAAGAAAAGGATATCACTCACATGTCCATGGACGAGCGGGCGCGCCTGGGAATAGGCATGGCCTTTCAGCGGCCGCCGGCCATTCGCGGCCTGAGGCTCAAAGACCTGATCACGATCATCAATCCCCAGGCAGACACCGAGTCCATTCTCAAAAAGATGGACTTTGAGGCCTTTGCGGAGAGGGATGTTAACCGCGGCTTTTCTGGCGGAGAGGTCAAGCGCTCGGAGATGGTTCAGCTTTTAGCCCAGCAGCCGGACCTGGTGATGCTGGATGAGCCCGATTCTGGGGTGGACCTGGAGAACATCAAGCTCATAGGAGATGCCATAAACCAGCTCACTCAGAAGGATCAGCGACCAAGCTACCGGACGAAATCGGGGATCATTATCACCCACTTCGGCCATATCCTGGATTATATGAAGGCAGACCGGGCCCATGTCATGCTGGGCGGTGCGATCGTCTGCAGCGGAAATCCGGGCGAGATCTTGGAGCAGATCAAGAAAAGCGGATACGAGGGTTGTGCGGGGTGCGCATGTCAAGCATAGAGGAGAAGGCCCGCAAAGCGCGAGATAAGAAGGCGCTCTTTGGTACCGATGTAAACCTGGAGAGCTACCAGTCCGATGCCAAGCCCCAGAGCGCTGTCGATGATGCACTGGATCTGCCCAATGTGGTAAAGAAGGCAGCTCTGGACGTGGGCGTGACCCTGGATGACGAATCCTCCGGGGCTTATGTGCAGATGGATCAGACCCCTGTAGTGGCCAAGTCCCTCTACGAAGGGGTGGAGATCATGGATATCGCCTCTGCCCTGAAAAAGTACGACTTCCTGCAGGACTACTGGTGGAAGCTGGTGGCCGCGGACGCAGACAAGTACACGGCAGATGTGGCCGAAGCCCCTCCGGCAGGCTTCTTCATCCGCGCCAAGAAGAACATGAAGACCATCTTTCCGGTGAAAAGCTGCCTGTATCTGGGCTCCACCAATCTCAACCAGCGGGTGCACAACATCGTCATCGCCGAGGAGGGCTCTGAGCTGCATGTGATCACCGGCTGCACCACCCCCGCCCATGTTCAGAGGGGGCTGCACATCGGCGTCTCCGAGTACTATATCCAGAAGAACGCCAAGGTGAGCTTCACCATGGTGCACAGCTGGGGAAAGGAGGTTGAGGTGCGTCCGAGGACCGGGGTGACCATCGCGGAGGGTGGATCGCTGTACAACAACTACATCATGCTCCGACCGGTCAAGACCCTGCAGACATTCCCCACAGCCAATCTGGCCGGCCGGGGAGCGGTGGCCAGCTTCAATACAGTGATCTACTCCACCATGGGCAATATCGATGTGGGAAGCGATGTGTTCCTGAACGCCCCTGAGACCAGCGCCGAGTCCATCTCCCGAGTGGTCTGCATGGGCGGGGATGTCATCGCCCGGGGGAGGATGACCGGAACCGTTCCCGGAGCGCGCGCTCACCTGGAATGCGTCGGCCTTCTCCTCTCCAATGAGGGGCGGATCTACTCCATTCCGGAGCTCGATGGCCGTTGCCGGGACCTGGATATGTCCCATGAGGCCGCAGTGGGCAGAATCTCCGAGGAGGAGCTGGAATATCTGATGGCACGGGGCCTCTCCTCTGAGCAGGCCACCAGCGTCATAGTTCGGGGCTTTTTGGATGTGGAGATAAAGGGCCTGCCCGAGGAACTGAAAAAGGAGATCAAGGATATCACCCAGAGGGAGGACCTGAAAGGATCCTGAAAATATCCTTTTTAGCTTCTTTTCTCGTATTTTTTTTCGATAAATTCCCGCTGATCTTCTCCTTCAATCTCAATCCCGGGAATAGAGAATCAGAGGCCATGCAATTTGCCGCAAATCGTCTGCAAATATTTATTAGGGGGGATGGGGAATACATATCAGGTGTTTTCAATGCGAACCGAAATTCTCCTCACCTTATCCATTCTCTCACTTTTATGCCTGACTGGATTGGGTGATGTGGGTACTATTGAGTATTGGCTGACCAAAGGAGCAGAAGAATACGTTAACGGAAGCCTCAAAGAGGCTTTTAGGTCATTTGACAACGCCACCACCGTCGACCCGGAGAATGCAACCGTCTGGTTTGCCCGGGGGATGGCCCTCAGCGGTCTGAAAAGATACGAAGAGGCCATTTCGTCCTATAATAAATCCATCCGGATCGATGACAAGAATGCAGACGTCTGGTATGCCAGGGCGACAGATGAAAGCTATATTGGCAGGATGAACGATTCTCTTGCTTCCTATGATCAATCCCTGCAGATAGATCCAGAGAACAAATTCGTATGGTATGACAAAGGCAATTCTCTCCAGGAATTGGGTCGATATGAAGAGGCCATAACCTGCTATGATCAGGCCATACTCATCGATGGAAACTGGAGCAGGCCCTGGGATAGTAAGGGTTATGCGCTGGGAGAGCTGGGCCGATATGAAGAGGCCCTGCAATCATTCGAAGAGTCCGTAGACATCTACCCCAACAGCTCTCAGTCCTGGTATGGCAAGGCGCTGGCATTGCGCAGCCTGGGAAGGACCCAGGAGGCAGAAGAGGCATGGAGCACATATCGGGATCTGAGCTATGCCCATATCAGCTTCAGCGATAACCGCGGAGAGTCCATGGAGGACGCCATAGTCATTATGAATGCAAGAACCGATCTTGAAGGGGTAGGCTCAGAGTATTATTATCTGGAAAAGAGGTTCGGGACGGATGCAGTGGACAGGGATCGCATATCTCAGTACCTGGTCGAGGGTGAAGAGGGCAGATCCTATGATGTGCTGGAGGTCCATCTTACATCCGGAGAGAATGCCACCATATACTTTGACATTACTGACTTCTATGGAAAAGGATTCGTCTAAAGCCGAAACTCTTGCAGAAAAAATAGGAGACGATAATCGATGTCAATAGAGGATAACAAACGCATTGTACTTCGCTTTTTCGAGGAAGGACCATCCAAGGGAGACTTGAGAGCCGCAGATGAGTTGCTGGCTCCAAACTTTGCCCTGCACACACCCCTTCCATCAGCTCCAGGAATTAAGGGGATGAACGATGTGATTACAGCATGCAGGTCAGCCTTCGAGCATCTGAATGTTACCGTAGAGGATATGGTGGCAGAGGAAGACAAAGTCGCTGCACGCTTCACAGCTCGCGGCATACACAAAGGTGCTTTCATGGATTTAGTGCCCACAGGCAAATCCATAACCATGACAGGCATCGAAATCTTTCGGATAGAAAACGGAAAGATCGCAGAGCTCTGGGGTGAGGCCAACCTGCTTGGGCTGATGCAACAACTAGGGATCTTGCCGCCCTTGGGGCAATAAGGGTGGATGATCCGGCGGGAAGTTCATCCTTCCCGCGGCGAGATTCACCTACCCTTCAGTTGTTTCCTAATGTGGCCGTGAATCCCGATTTCTGCCATTGAAGATCTTCAGCGCTTCAAACCATAAAATGCTCGCTATCCCGGATGCAAAACAAATGGCTATATCAATAAGATGCAGATAGGCAAAGCTGAATATCTCTCGAAGGAATGGAACATATATCGCCATTGCCAGGAAGACCAAGGCGCCTCCCACCACCCACCAAAGGGCAGGATTGGGGGTGCTCATTGTCTCCAGGATGGTCCTGGTCCAGGATCTATTTGCCAGAATAAGGGCCAGATTAGCAAAAATGAGGGTGGTATAAGTCAGTGCCCTGGCTTCGGCCTCACCCTGACCACGATAGAGTGAGACGGTGAAAACTGCCATGACTATGACCAGAACGCTCAAGCCTTGAAGCAGACTGAGCCCCAATGCATGACTGCTAAACAGAGGCGCATTTGGATCTCTGGGCGGCCGGTCCATCACATCTGCCTCCTCAGGCTCGGCCTCAAAGGCAATTGAGCAGGCAGGATCTATGATAAGCTCCAGGAAGACTACATGAACCGGGAAAAATATCAACGGCCATCCCAGGAGCACGGGAATAAGCGAAATGCCCGCAATAGGCACATGTATGGCCAGAATGTAGGCCATGGCCTTCTTGATATTATCAAATATCCTGCGGCCTGATTTTATCGCCTTGACAATGGACGAGAAGTCGTCGTCCAAAAGCACCAGAGATGCTGACTCGCGGGCCACGTCTGTGCCCCTGCCTCCCATGGCTATTCCGATATCGGCAGCTTTTAGGGCGGGTGCATCGTTCACCCCGTCGCCTGTCATGGCCACGACCTCTCCATTGGCCTTTAGGGCTTTGACAAGCCTCAGCTTCTGTTCCGGTACAACGCGAGAGAAGAGGCAGATATCTCGGACCTTCTCCTGAAGTTCTTGATCGCTCAGTATTGCCAGTTCAGGACCGGTGATGACCTTATCTGTTGGCAGGCCAATTTGCCTGGCTATAGCCTGAGCAGTTCCTGGATAGTCTCCAGTTATCATCACCACTCGAATCCCGGCAGAATAGCATTCCTTAATCGCCTCAGGAACGCCTGGCCGCACCGGGTCTTCCATTCCTATCAAGCCCAGAAATTCAAACTCGAAGTCGTGCTGTCCATCGGGCAGATCGGTCTTTTGGAATGAGGCCTTGGCTACACCTAATACGCGCATGCCCTCATTGGCCATGGTCTGGATGTTATTGGATAGTTCTTTTTGCCGATCCGGATCGATGTGGCATAGTTCTGCAATAGCTTCAGGCGCACCCTTGGCAGCGATCACATACTCATTTCCCGAAGACGATCTCCAGACGCGGGACATGGCCAGCAACTTCTTTGATAATGGATACTCTCGAACCAGCTCCCAGTCCCTGTGGATGTGCTCAGTTTTGGCCAGGTAGTCCTCGCCCAGCTTTTTGAAGGCCTTCTCCATGGGATCGAAGGGATCCATCTGACTGGCCAGAATGGAAAACTCAACCACCTCATGAATGGCCTCAGGCAGATTGTCTCTGCCGTCATCCAGCTCGACTGATTGGCCGCTGGCGAATATCTTTTTCACCTTCATGCGGTTAAGAGTCAAGGTACCAGTCTTGTCCGTGCAGAGCACAGTGGCAGAACCTAGGGTCTCTACCGCCGGAACACGCCGGGTTAAGACGTTATTCTGAGAGATTCTCCACGCTCCCAGCGCCAGAAATACTGTCAAGACCACGGGGAACTCTTCGGGCAGCACGGCCATGGCGGTGGTTATGCCCGCCAGTACTCCTTGCAGCCAGTTGCCTCTGGTTATGCCATAGGCAACTACTACCAGTAGACACAGGCCCAAACCGAGCAACGCCAGGTTGCGTACCAGCAGGTTGGTCTCTTTCTGAAGGGCCGTCTCCTTGGACTTGACCTGCTCCAAAGCTCTTCCAATCTTGCCGATCTCGGTGTTTATTCCCGTAGCCCTGGCCACTGCCACCCCCTGGCCCTGCACAACCAGGCTTCCAGAGTAGACGAATGGCAGATCATCTCCACCCGGTCTGGCCATCACAGGCGAGTCGGTCTCAGAGCATACCTTCCGGACAGAGACCGATTCACCTGTGAGAAGGGATTCATCTGCGGAAAGATTGGTGCAGCTCAGCAAAACTGCATCCGCAGGCACGCGGTCGCCTTCTGCAAGAACAATCAGATCTCCCGGGACTACATCCCTTCCGGCTATCCGCTTCTCCACACCATCCCGGATTACCAGTGCACGCGGGCTAGACATGTCTCGCAAGGCCTCCAGGGCCCGCTCTGTCTTGCGTTCCTGATAGAAAGTGATGCCCATAACAACCAGGACAGAGCCCATTAGTATCAGGGCCTCTTGGAGATCTCCAAGCAAAAAATAAACCAGCCCGCCCGCTACCAGGAGCAGGAACATAGGCTCCTTGACAACTTCAAAGGCAATGGCGAAGGCGCTGCGGGGTTTGGTTGAGGGTAGCTCGTTGTAGCCTACTTCTTTTAGCAGTTTTGCGGCCTCGGCTTCGGTGAGGCCTCCAGCGGTTTTTATATCAAAATCATCAGCCAATAACGCAACCTCTTCCTGTACAATAGTCCGGGTATTTTCGTTGTTAACCCTGGGTGAAGAGATAGATATCAATCCATTGGTCTTCGGTTAAGAGATGATCAGCCAGTTGAGGATTCGAGGGCCTTTCAAAGCTCGGGCCATGATTATATGATTCGAGGCATGACTCGGGTTATCAGACCCAATATGCACAAAGGCAAAGATATTGGGTTCGGCTCCTAATGCGGTTTTGAAAGAAGCTAAAATCGATAGAGATTATTGGATCTCCTCGACGGGAGCCAGAGAGGACTTATGCGTCTGCTCATTAACATCGTTCTGATCTTGCTATGATAACTCCCAACGATAGCTTCGTTTATCATACATCCGAATTGCTCATATGGCCGCAGTGCGCGGACGGGCGCTTGCATGCACGCGGGGATGCCCAACGGGGGGGCAGGAGGGCGATGGAAGTGCAAAGGTTTTTATCAACACAGCCATAACATATCTGACGGAGGCGTGATCAGTTGGTTTGCTCAGATAACCTGGAGGTCAAAAATTTGATGTCACCTGTCGTTAATCCTGTAAAGGCTAACTCTGAGACAGGCAAAGAGTTCATCGAGGGCATCAGAGAAGGCCTGGAGGATTTTGCTGAGGGCCGCTGTAAGGTCTTCAAGGATGCCGATGAGCTATTGGCCTACCTGCTAAAACCCTGATTTATCCAATTTTGATCCTTCATGGCATTTAGGCCCCTCCTTCCAAGTCATTTTCATAAGCAATTCAAGAAGCTGACGAAAAAGGATGCTGCTTTGGAGCAAAGGTTTGGGAAGAAGATCAAAGCGATATGTGAAAATCCCGAAATAGGAGAACCCAAAAGCCACAACTTGAAGGGCCTTAGAGGCGACCATGTAGATCCTTTTGTGATTATTTACGGCGTATTCGGCGATTTCATCGTTTTTGTACATGTAGATCATCATGATAAAGCGTATGCCGCAGCCTATGAAATAGCAAAAGCTCTTACTGAAGATGAAGGGCTGCTAGCAACACTCGCAAAGGTAGGCGTTACCTCTGAAGAGCTTGTGGCCTTGTAAAATCGATAGGTAAGTAGAGGCGATATCACCTAACTTTTGTTCTCTATACTTCTTGTCATCTGCAAGTTTTATCGGTGAAAACGCTCTGAGGTTGGATTTTCGGGCATCTTCCCTGGGGTTGCCCGCACGGCCCGCAGCGCGCGGGCGGGCGCTTGTATGCACGCGGGGCCATCCTCTAAGCTATAAATTGAAAATATTGACGGAGTTCGTTATGGGGACCATCGACCTTACGTTAATCAGAATCCTCTTATATGGCCATTCCTCAATGGATGATATGCATGGAGGAATAAGCAATGATGCGGCTTTGATCGTTGTGGAACCGCAAAACGATTTTACAGAAGGTGGTGCATTGCCTGCGCAAAACGCAAGCGAAGCGATCACGGTAATCAACAAAATCATTCCGAGATTTCGGTATGTTATTGCCAGCAAAGATTGGCACCCGCCAGACCATTGCAGCTTTGCTAAATGGCCGATGCACTGCATCGCCGGCACGATTGGTGCAGAATTCCATTTCTCATTAGACCAAAGGAATATCCGGACGATAATCCACAAAGGCGTGGAAAGAGATGATGATGCTTATAGTGTGTTCGAAAATTCGCACCTGGAGGCCATGCTCAGAGCCGATAATATCAGGAGGGTCTATATCACGGGCTTTGTCCTTGATGTATGTGTCTACGAAACCGCCGTAAGCGCAATAGCCCTGGGTTTTGATACTTACATCGTTCTTGATGCGACCAAACCTGCGTATCCCGACCAGTTGGAAGAAACAATGGCCAAGATAAGAGATGCAGGCATAAAAGTGATATACAGCGCAGATCTTCTGGCCAGATCTGAATTAAGAAATGGGGACTAAAATAATGTCGCCTTTTTTCTAGCCCTTCATTTATCTGGTAGTTCATTTGCAGTTAACAGGAGCACTTTAGAAATCCAGGGCATTTGCCGTATAATCTATTGGCCTGATTTTTTCCGTTGAATCTGCTGAGGGAGCAAACGGGGGCTCGGGATCTATACCGAAAATGCTGCAGCAGGCCGAAAATCCCCTCTCCGGAGGCCCCTGAAGATATAACCTTGATCACAAAAGGCCTCAGGTCCACCACCAGCTTGCCCGCATGGCTGCGCGCGGGCGGGCGCCTGCACGCCAGGCAATCGGGGGCCGTAGGAGCGTAGGTGGGAAGGTGGGCCTTGGGCTTGTGATCTGTGGTCGGGTGGCATAAGATGCAAGCTGGAGGAAAGGGCAGGGCGGGTGTGAGGGCTGTGGGTGCGATAGGGCATGAAAAATTTGCCAGACAATTGTGGGGGCGTGAAATCCTATCAATCATGCTAATACGTGCCTTAATACCACTAAGATTGGATTACTTTGATAATTCTACGCTCAATTTTTCCCATGCTTCATCTGGCAAAACGGATAGTTTTAATGCATTTTGTTGGACCGTCGCGGCGCTTAGGAAGTACTCTTTTGTCTTAGATAAATCAAGTTTGAGCTTCTTTTTTAAACTGATTATTCGAACTAATACGCCCGGTGCAAGGAAGGCCTGTTCAGGGGAAAATAGAGGATATTTCCTTAGAATATCCAAATTGCTATATCCACCTGTATTACGGGGTCCATTTAGATCGATATAGCATATCTCTAAATACAAATTTAAAGCATCCTTGAGACGCCCCTCCATTCTTAAAAGTTCTGCCATATTAAGCTTTGTATTTCTGTAAAGGCCCCAATCTCCCCTCCTTGCATTTTCTATTATCTGTTTATTGAATAATGACCACTTTACATCATTATCTGAAGGCTTACAGCCAAATCTTGCTGCTATGGTTGCCTTCTCTTCTTCAAAAAGCAGCTTTTTTTTAAGGTATATATCGTGAGTTCCATTTTCGACGGACCATTGTTCTTTGATTAATTCCGCCTGAGCCATGGTTACAAGCACTTTCCGGCCATCTGATGGTCGTGTTCTAACATAGATGAATCCGCTGCAACTTGGGCATTTCATCTTTCGGGAGGGCATCTTGTCTAAGGACCAGCCACATTGTGGGCATACCGGCTCAGTATTGCCTATATCTTCTTTCCCACTTTTTGATAATGGATGTTTGATAGAATTAGGGGGGCTCATTTTTTATGCACCAGATTTAACTAATCTCAATAATATGATATTAAGTCTATTATTTTTTTATACTTTCACATGGAACACAGCATCTCACATATGCCTAATATAAATTTTCGCATATAACCTTTTCGATCTAACAAATTTATAATAAATTTGGTAAAAATAATAAATTTGGCAAAAAATCTTAGACAACAAATGGTCTTATATAGGACTCTATGCATCTTATCTTATTAGAGGTAGTATCGAATGGGAGAATGGCCAAATGCAATAGAGCAAGCTGTGGATAATGAAGCAATTCAGGAAGTAAGGTCTGATTCTGGCATTGGGCCCATTGAAAGATTAGCCAATAACTATACCGTCTCCACCGATCGACTTCTTGGTTTTTTGCTTGATATGTCTTATGATGAACTCCAAATTGTAACCTGTGATGCATGGAAGCAACGCTGTGGTGGGGTTCCAAGAAATTCATTAGTTATTATAAAACCAAGTCCCGCGATTCAGGCTTCATATCCAAATATGAGACCTCGACTAATTCTAGTCCGTATTACAGATGCTATTCCTACACCAATAAAGCAAGAAATACAGCAGACGATTTTCCAGATTCATAGGCTACAAGCACCAGTTGATCCAATTACAAATGAAGCACTTCAATGGGCAGCTCTTAAAGGAAGCATCTTAGGAACTTACTATGACGATGTAATTGATACTATTGATGAATCCGGAAATCAGGTACCTTTATTTAAACTGGGCTTTGGAAATGATATTGACAGCTTCTTTTCGCCTCACTTTTATGAGGTTTATGTTCCAATTGATGAACATTTATCGACATTAATCAATTCATTTGTCGCTGATAAATTGCCCGTTAAAATTGGACAACTAAGATATACTGAAACCATAGCTTCTAGCGTTACGCCTGATATAGATGTGCAAGTTTCACCAGAGGATTTCATAAAGAATCGAACTGCCCTTTTTGGAAAAACTAGAATGGGAAAATCAAACACAATAAAAGTTATAGCGGATATTATATTGCAATCAAATAACAATGTTGGGCAAATTATATTTGATCCATCTGGGGAATATTCATATTTTAATGAGCAAGATCAAACCAGCATTTATTTGATGCATAGAGATCGATGTACTCGATTTAGTCTAAATCCACGTCAGATTAAACAAGAACAAGAAGAGAATGTTCCGGTACCCAATATGCTGAGGACCAACTTTTTCCAACATGTGCAACTTGGACATTCTATTATAACCAGTCTATTTGATACGTTGCATCCCCGGCGTCCTGGATATCTGGAGCCATTCTTTCTGTGGAATTCTGTTGATCCTGATGAAATAGATACTCAGTTCCCAGATAGAGGAGATAGAACACGGTATTGCAGGGCTCTTAGTTTATATTATGCTTTGCTAAATAAATCTGGCTTCACTGCTCCAAATAATTTTTCCATAGATCTAAATTTGAGATGGGAAATAAAGAGGGAATTGGCCGCTAATGAAACACTTCGCGCATCAGCAATTTTGGAAAGTCGAAAAGGGGAAGAAGGACTAGCAGAAAGACAAAAGCTGGATGTTGCTACAAGAATTTATGAAGTATTATATAGAATTTACCAGAACAGAAGGGAAGACAATACCCTATTTCCGATAAGTACAAGAAGTGCCAGGCCTTATTTAGAAAACTTTGAGGAAATGGTTCTAAGAATGATTGGAGACCGGAGCATATCCGGCCCTCGCTATCTCATGCCATTCACCAGGTATCATGATCCAAGTGGCATAAATATTATTAGACAAATTGTTGATGACGCAGATAACAATAGAACTGTTATCTTAGATTTGTCCAATGCAGATCAAACCATAGCACAGTATTACAGTGAAATCATTTGCAAAGCCATACTCAATAGGCAAATGGATCGATTTGCAAATAATCAACTTGGAGATCATTCCGTATTGTTCTATTTTGAAGAAGCGCATAATTTATTTAGGCAAGATGACAAAGATCTGAATAGCGTTTACAACAAACTTGCTAAAGAAGGCGCTAAATTTGCTATTGGGATGGTTTATGCAACTCAATCAATGACAACACTAAGTCCTGATTTGCTCAAGAATACCGAGAATTATTTTATAGCTCATTTGAATGATGATCGAGAGATCCATGAATTAGAACGAAGATACGAATTTCGTGACATCGCATTGGATGTACAAAGATCACGCACAAAGGGATATGTCAGAATGATAACTCTTTCACAGAGGTTCGCTTTGCCGGTGCAGATTCGTAAGTTTGAGCCAAGGCAAAATGCTGGGAACTGAAGGGCGATAAAAATGTCCTATGTTGGTTCTGGTCAACTGCCAATAGAGCATGCATCTAAGATTGGCCATATGAAGTTCATCCAAGATGCCCATATTCAGAGAATGCTCAGCGAATTTGAAAGCACAACCTCGACTGCAATCGAGACTATCGGATTTAGAACGGGTCATATAGATATTAACAAAGATAATGATATTAATTTTATAATAGCCATCGATGGAGGTGAATCAGTGGTTCCAAATGAGATACGTTCTCATAAACGACTTGCATTTATATCAGTTTGCGCTTTGCTTTTGCGTGTTCAAGATATAGAGGAAATGAGACAGTGTCCAATTATAGATCCGAGAGATTTACCTTCTAAACTGCAAGTATGGAATAATCCCGCAATACTTCCCCTCTCCGGAATCCGACACCCAAATGAAACAATAAAGGATACTATCCGAAAGACTATTGATAGCACAATGCACTACACAGGACTTTATAATACACTTAAATTTTTAGTTTCCAGGGAATGGGACCTTAATTATGAGATGGGCTTAAATGAGGCACCTCATTTCTGTTGCCGAAATTGCGGAGAAGTTGTTTACATTCCAAAATCCGCACTTAGTTTTAGGTGTCTGAAATGCAAGCATCTTCATACACTCTCTGATTATCTTGGCATAGGTGAGGATAGTCCTGAAGAGTGGGCACGTGAAGAAGCAGCAACAGCGCTAAGAGATGTTCTAGAAACACTCACACTCTTTCATTTTGTGCGAATTTGGTATCAACAACCAAATAAACTCGGACAAGTATTATTCATAAAAGATGGACCACTTTTACTCAGAGCAGGGCTTTATAGATTATCTGATTCAATAAGGGCATTAATTCAATATTTGCGCGACAATGAAATACCTCTAAATCTGGTTGGAATAGAAAAAAATGGAGAGCTAGTTAATCACATTGAGGAAATTAAGGAGAACCTGCCAGAACCAGGTGATTATTTTGCACCGACAGTTAAATATATTATAGAAAATATTAGGGGCTACACATTTGATCCGTCAACGTATCGCAACCGCGTACAATATGGTTCTAAAGTAGTAGCAAGGTTAGGTCCACATCATGTCGTACCAATCGATATTCCCACAGGCGACTTTCTGCTTGAACCAAGCTTTGAGGATCTGTATAGATTTAAAGAAAGCTTAACTGTTTTGGCGAAGATGACCTGTTATAAGTACGAAAATGCCTTAATTCCTATTGTCTTAGCCAATGCTTACGCATCGATATCTCAACGGCCCTCGGGAGACATTCTGTACTCATTCGCATCTCGTTTCTTCTCCTAAAATGTCCGTAAAACCTTTCTTAAAATGGCCCGGAGGAAAACGATGGATTGCGGGAAATTTGGCACAAATTATTTCAATCAGACTCCGTAACAGATATTACGAACCCTTTTTGGGGGGAGGTGCTGTTTTCTTTTCATTGCTTCCGCAAAAAGGTACTCTATCCGATATAAATGATGATTTGATGAATGTATACATTCAAGTGCGAGAACATCCAGATGTTATTTTGGATGCATTGAAGAAAATACCAATTACAAAAGAAAAATATTATAGTATTCGTGCAGATGAACCTACAGAATTAATCGAAAAAGCTATACGATTTCTATATCTAAATCGAACCGCATTTGGCGGTATTTATCGCCTCAATCTAAACGGAAAATTCAATGTTCCATTTGGTGGAGGTAAACGTACACCTGAACCTTTATGGTCAAGAGATTTGGTAAAACTGGCATCGAAAGCTCTTCAAAGGATGGATTTGGTGACCTCTGATTTCGAGGAAATTATAGATCAAGCTGGAAAGAGAGATGTAGTATATTGCGATCCTACATACACAGCGACTCACAATAGCAATGGATTTATCCGCTACAACGAAAGAAACTTTTCATGGGATGATCAAGAACGTCTTGCTGCTGCGAGTCTAAGAGCATGTAAAAGAGGGGCTTATGTTCTGGTGAGTAATGCGAGTTGCCCTAGTCTTCATGACTTATACAATCCTTTCCAGCCAAAAATTCTTGCCAGAAAAAGTCTTGTTAGTCCAAAATCAGAGGCACGCCGGGAAATAAACGAATATCTATTTATTTTAGATCCTGATGACATGAAATAGGATATTGGCTTTCTGGTGAAAGGACTGCTCACTGAGCCGAATAGATCAATCAAGATTACGAAACAGAACTTGATAAGGGACTGCAAATTAAGCGGTCCAACGTTGTGCGATTAGCCCTAAACATTTCCGAGAAATTGATCCTTACTTCGTTCAAGTTCCGGAGGCATAAAGGAAAAATTTATGTAACAAAAGGATTGAGGCGGGACAAAATTCGGAAACATGATCTTTGGATCCACAGGATTTTCAAATTGTTCTACTTCTACAATCTCCAGGGCGAATCCAATCTCTCTGTTTCTAAAATAATCAAAAAACTCTTCTTCAGAGACCCCAGCATCATCCTTCAGCTGACGCCATAAATTGATTGGTTTATCCTCGATTATCTTACTTATCCTAAAGATTCCAACTATTTTTTTAATTGGATTGGTGGAATAAATATACACTCTACCTATATTTCTCTTGGAGAATGCATTCTTGCGAAATTCGTATTTTTTTCTCCCATTGATGATGGACTCCGCAAACTTTGGCTTAATGGATAGTAAAACGTCCATCGATCCCACCCATTTCCCTTATTTTGATGTATCTTTCTGTAGATAGCTCCACGGCCGATTGTGGGGCCGCCTTGAGTATGCCGTTGCCTATTAGCTCTTCTAATCCTAATGGCTTTGTAAAATGAATGTGATGCCTGAAAAGAAAAACAGATACAGGGCCTTCTTCGACGAGTTTATCTATTTCCATTCGAGAAAAAACTGTTCTCTTTGCGGCAAGTTGGAGTATCCTTTCTGCATCGCTAATGCCGACATGTATCGACTCCACTACACCGACTGAGGTTATCGCTTGAAGATCTTCAGATCGATAGAATAGTATCAGATCGCCTGGACCTATTCGTTTAATATTCGAATGGGATAGATATGCCTTCTTTATTGTATTTCCTTCAACAATGAACTCGCCAGAATGCTCGAACAATGTGGTCTGCCTGCAGGGGAAATCTGTGAACAGTCTGTCATGATAGGCTGGCAGAATGGGCAAAACGAATTTTTTAACATCATCGCCATCATAAAAGCTGGGATAAAATATTCTTGAGATCTCGATCGGAGAACAATATTTAAGTCCTTCATAGCCTTTGGCAATCAACCTCTTTACGAATATATCCTCTCCATTATCTTTTATAGCGATCTTATTGAATCCATATTCTGAGATCAATTCGACCAATCGATCTGGCGGTTTTGTGAAATGGGTTAAATAGATCTCATTTATGCCATTTCGAACCGAGAGGTCTACCGCCATCTTGATGAATAGCTCTCCGATTTTATAGCCGATATGAGTTACTTTTAGTGTGGCAATTTTTAACCGTTTTTTCTTGGGGAGAGGCGGTTTCGAATTATCGATAGACTCGTCCTCGAATTTGTATATAAGCAGAGCACCGATGCTTCCGTCCTTTCTATAATATACCCAGCTATTTCTTCCCTCATCGGATATTTTCTTGAACCATCTTTCAAATTCTGGATTGTATTCTTCTTTTAGGCTATCAAATATTGGATCTGAGTAATCTAGATTGCTGACTGGCTCACTTTTCAAGGCGGGTGGTATAATTATACGATCTCTGGTTAAATATACCTTAAAAATCTGCAATGCTTCATCTAGCAGAAGTATTTTATCGCTAATACCTAATTCATTTGATATTTTATGAATATCTCTATTTTCTGTTATGATAAAATCAAATAAATCTGCTAATTTTTTCAGGTCAGCCTTCGATAATGGTCGACTATCAAGTTCAATACTTGCCTCTTTTAAGGTATTTCTGAGATCTTCTAAGTTTTCCGAGAGGACTTTATCCCGCTTCACCTCTTCGAAGACATAAGAATCCAGTAGAAGCTTCATTGAGATCTCCTTTATTATCCTGCAAACATAATATTATTTGCGATTAAGCGCTATAGTTTACTAGACAATTTATGCCTACAAATAGCCGATCCATAGAGTGAAGGTAATAAATAATAATTAATAAATGCGGAGGACGGGAGTCGAACCCGCGAACACCTTCGTGACAGGGTCCTAAGCCCTGCGCCTTTAACCACTTGGCAACCCCCGCGTTCTTCGACATGCACCCCTTTTCGGGGCTCGGCCACACTAAAGAACTCAGCTCTACTAGAACTTTGCGATACCTTCAGGTCTCTACCATCCCTTCAGGCCCGCCACCCGCCCGCGCCCTCCTGGCCGCCGCTATCAGCTCTCTCATCTCCCCGGCTGTGAGATCGTGCCTGTGCTTCTGATCATCCCACTCCCGCCGGAAGGGATAAAAGTACTCATAAAGCTCCAGAACATCCCGCGACCAGAGAACCGAACCCTCTTCGATCACTGCCATCTTGATATAAAGCGGCAGGATCTCGAAGATTCTCAGGTCGTACTTCTCAGAACGAAGATGGGAGACGAACTCCCTCCACAGCCCTGCCCTATCCTCTGCCACCGGGGCCACCAGGCAGAGGTCTATGTCGCTATCCGGCCCGGCATCGCCCCGCGCCCAGGAGCCGTAGAGCAGCACTCCTAAAACCCTCTTCTTCCAGGATGGCTCTGCCAGAAACTGCAACTCTTTTCCTAGCCGTTCGGTAACGACCTCTCCAGCCACCCCTCCACCCCCTCTCCGAAGGCGACAATCCCGCCCTCCAGATCCTTCATGCTCTGCATGGCCACAAGATCACTTCTCGTTCTGCTTCTCTCCCATCAGCCAGGCCATCACCGCTTTGCTGGTGTGCATCCTGTTCTCCGCCTCATCGAATACCCGGGACCTGGGCCCGTCCATCACCTCATCGGTGATCTCCTGCCCCCGGTGGGCAGGCAGACAGTGCAGGGCAATGGCCCCATCCCCTGCCAGGTCCATGAGCTGGGAATTGATCTGATACCGGCCGAATACCCTCAGCCGCTCTGCCTCCTCCGCCTCATCCCCCATGGAGACCCAGGTGTCGGTGACCAAAACGTCCGCTCCTCCGGCCGCCTCCTCCGGCTCCTCGACAACCTGCGGGCTTCCGCCCAGGGCGCGGGCCTCTTCCAATATCTCGGCCTTTGGCCCATACCCGGGTGGGGAGGCCACGGTGATCTCCATCCTCAGGATGGCCGAGGCCAGAATCAAGGAGTTGCAGACGTTGTTCCCATCCCCAATCCAGCCGATCTGCAGGCCATCCAGAGCCTGGAAGTTCTGGCGAATGGTCTGGAGGTCGGCCAATATCTGCAGGGGATGCTCCCAGTCGGACAGGGCATTGATCACCGGGACGCTGGCGTGCTCCGCCAGCTGGAGCACAGTGCCGTGAGAGTGGACACGGGCGGTGATGCCATGCACATATCTGGACAGCACCCGGGCCGTATCGGCTATGGTCTCCCCCCGGCCCAGCTGCAATTCGTTGGCCGATAGGTATAGGGGATGGCCGCCCAGCTCCCAGGCTGCCACCTCCAGGCTGACCCGGGTCCTGGTGGAGGGCTTCTCGAAGATCATGGCCAGGCTCTTTCCCTCCAGGGGCTGGCCATGCCGGCCGCGCCTGGCCCGGAAGGCCTCAGCGCTCTGGATCAGCCGCAGTATATCCTCTCCAGAGAGGTCGGCAATGGAGATCAGATTCATGTCAGAATCCTCCTTTCCGGGGCCCTTGCCCTAGGCCCGCAGCCTCTGCAGGATCTCATCCATCTGGGTGATGCCCTCACTGCTGGGGGATACCTGTGCCTGGATCCCTTTGAACCCTGAAGCACCGGCCGGGCAGGACTCATCCCCCTCCAGCTGATTGGACCAGGGACTTTTTATCATGAACGCCAGACCCGGATGGGGCTTATCGGCAGAGGCTGTGGCATTCACCACAATCCGGTTCAGCTCGTTTTCCAGCAGAACCTTCCCCCCCTCTGCTATCCCCAGACTGGCCATATCCCCCTTGTCCAGGATGATGCTGGCACTGAGCCGGAGATACTCCTCCGAGTGCAATCCCATCTTTTCCGCCCCGTACTGGAAGATATCCCGGTAGGTGACAACCTTCACATCCACTGCCATTTAAATCGCCTCCATGATCCTGGTCAAAATCTGTTCATCCGCAAGCTGGTTGGTCTTCATTGAGGGCTCGAAGGTGACCCGCACCCCATCCGTTCTCAGCGCCGTGCCCCCGGTCTCCAGACCGGATATGGCAGAGGGGATCACCACCCGGGCAACATCTGCGGTCAGGGACCGGCGGGGATCAATGGCGATGATGGGGGCAGCAGCAAAAGACCTCGCCAGGCCAAGAGGCAGATCCAGCAGGGGATCAGAGCCCAGAACCAAAATGGCATCCGCCCCCTTCACCGCCTCCACCAGGCTGGGGGCTTCCGCCGCCTCTCCGGAGGCAGTGAACTTGACCCCTTTGACCCTTCCTGTCCGGTCGAACAATAGCTGGCTGTATCCGCGGGAGTTGTACTGGCCGGTCATGGGAACCACCTTGAATGTGGTGATCTCATTCAGCCGGCGAAGGAGTTCCTCGAACCGATCCATCTGATCCTGCAGGGAGACGAGCATAAGAGGACCGGGGAAGATCACCCCGTACTCGGTCTTCTTGATTATGGAGCCAAGCTCAATCATCTTCTTCTTGTCCCCGAACTTGGGGATCTTCCCCTCCAGCACCGCCAGGATCGCCTCCAGGAACTGCAGATCCTCGCCCGGCAAGACCCGGTAGGTGGTGTTGGGACAAAGCCGGGCGGTGGGCGACTCCCTCACATCCACCACGATACAGGTCCTCTCCTCCTCGTAGCTCTTCTGCCTTTTCTCGCCTCGGGGGAAATAGGAGAACCGGGACAGATGCCTGGGCTGGGTGCTGGATGGGTCCGAACCCCAGAAGATGGAGGTATCAGCGAAGTTGCGCACATCATCCAGAGTGCAACTGGGAATCTTCCCGGAGAGGATCCTCTCCATGAGCTGCCCCTCGCAATAACTGGAGGGATCATCAACGAACGCCCCGATCTTCGCCGCCAGGGCGAGCCCCACCTCCTGCGCCTCCAGGGTGCAGTTGGACCAGCCGTAGATCACGGGCGCGCTGGCGTTCCTTAAAATCTCCGCCGCCCTTTCTATCGCCTGATCTAAAGAAACCTCACTGCCCTCCACCAGAGGCCCCGTCCTCTCGCTGAATAGGGCCTGATAGTGGGCCTGGCCTTTGCGGCAGAGGTTCCTGGCCTGGGAGACAGACCCAGAGCCAGCGTCCGGAAAAAGTATGTCCTCGCATATGAGCGAGCAGCCTGTACAGGTCTTATAATTGAATTCTGTCATCTGCATCACCTCAGACGAACTCTATGGCCTTGCTCGGACAGGTCGCAGTGCAGGCATTGCACAGAATCTTATTCGGCCCGAAGCGCTTGCATTCTTGCAGGTTATTGGCCACTACCACCCCGTCCTCCACCCGGAGGATGACACGATCCCCCTCCGGACCGAGGCCAGCGCCGACCCTGGTGGGCTCGGCCGCCACATTCACCGGACAGGCGATCACGCAGTTGCCGCAGCCAAAACACTTCTCCGGATGAATGACAAGGCCGGTCTCTGAGGCGCTCTCCAGTGGAGCCACGATCTCCTTCAGCTTGGCGAGCTTCGCCTCATATTTCTTCTCTTCGAATAGAGGAGTGCACTCCTCCAGCTTCTTCTCCCGGCCCAAGAGGCCCACGGCAAAAGCCATGCAGGTGGGAAGCCCGCACTTCTTGCAGTTGGTCTTGGGCAATAGCATATAAATCTCCATGGCGCTTACCATAACCAGATACCTCAGTTTGGGAAGGATACAGCAGTAACATCAATCTCGATCATATTTATTGCCTGCGCAAAGCTTTTCATACTTCTTCAGGAATTGTCTTTTCAATGCCCTTCAGCAATCCCATTGCCCTTTTGGGCCTCCTTGGCATAATACCCCTGGTAATAATCTACCTCATCCGGCCCCAGCCAAAGGAGATCCGCTTCTCCTCCATCCAGTTCTTGCGAGAGGGGGAGGCGAAGCGCACCGCCGTCCTCAGCCGTCTGATAAGCGATCCCCTCTTCTGGGTGCAGCTCTTGGCCATCTGCTCTCTCTCCCTCGCCGCAGCCGGGCCCTACACCAACGAACAGGGGCCGGCAAGCAGCCATCTGGTAGTAGTCCTGGACGGCTCTGCGAGCATGCAGTCCTCATTCTCCCCCGCCCAGAACATCATCCGTTCATACCTCGACCGCTATGAGAGAATCAGCATCATCTTAGCAAAAAACGTTCCACAAACGGTCCTCACCGAGGGCAGTCCAGCTGAGGCCCGAGATCAACTCCCACAATTTAAGCCGGCTGCAGTCTCAGCAGACCTCTCCAGCGCACTGACCCAGGCCAGCATACTCCTGGGCAGCACCGGGGGGGATATTCTTCTGGTCTCGGATTTCATCAGCTGGACGGGAGACGATCCCGATGTCACCCGCAATCTCATCGAGGCCGGCGGCCGGGTGGGAATAGTCTTTGCCGACTCATACCAGGGAGGGAACAACCTGGCCCTGACAGAGGGCTGGAATGTGCCGGGAACGGGATACGTAAACCATACTGCTCTGATTCACAACTACGGCCCGACAAGAACCATACCCATTACCATCACCGGCCCGGGCGGCAAGACCAGCCAGGCAGCTGCAATCCCCCAGGACGGCGACTACTACCTATCCTTCACCGCCTATCCCGGGGTGAATGAGATCTCTCTGGACATTGAGGACGCCATCTCCTGGGACAACCGGGCTTATGTCTATGTGCCAGACCAGGCTAAGAGGGACGTTCTTTATCTGGGCGAGGCCGGGCCAGCCCTAAAAGCCCTCCAGTCCCTGCCAAATGTTATTGTTATGACCTCAGGCAGGTACTCGGACTTCGATCTGATCGTCCTGGCAAGGAATGCCTCGGCCGATGGCGAGCTCAACCGCTACATCGACGGCGGCCGGGTGATCTACCTCCCCTTCGATCTTGAGAGCCCCCAGTATCTCCCGGTGAGGGTGACGGGAAAGCTCCCCGGCCCCACCAGGCTTTGGGTGAGAAATTTTGGTTTTGCCGAGGGCCTGCACTTCGATGAGATCGGGATTTACAGCTACCCGAACGCTGCTGCTCGCGGGGGCGCGACCACCATGGTGGAAGCCAATGGTGTCCCCATCCTCGCCTACTGGCGGCTGGGCGAGGGGATTGTGATCTATGACGGCCTGGAGATGGACTCAGACTTCTATCTGCGCCCCGAATACCCCATATTCTGGTATCAGATGATCAACTGGATGACGGGGGTGCCGGATATAGAAGACTCCAACCGGAAGACCGGGGAGATCATAGCCACAGGCGAGCAATCCACCATCCAAACCCCCAGCATCAGCCTCATCGCCAGCACTATTGCCCTGGACGAGGTGGGCATCTATCGCTTCCAGGGACGAACGGTGGCGGCGAACATGTACAACCCCACTGAGTCCTCCCTCCTCCGCAGCCGAGATTTCGAGCAGGGTGAATTTCTAGGAGTGGTTCGCAATACCATTGTACAGAGGGATCTATCCCACTGGGTGATAGCCCTGGCCGCCCTGGCCATCATTCTGGAGCTGGCCATCATGCGCTGGAGGAGGGAGACATGATCCAGGATCTCTATTTCGCTCGGCCGGAGCTTCTCTGGGCCCTGCCACCCCTAGCCCTGTTGGGGCTGGTCTACGTCCACCTTCGGGCCAGGAATAAGATCCTCGCCCTCTCCAGGCTGCTGATCTTCTGCTTGATACTGGCAGCGGCTGCAAACCCCTATTTTGTTCAAACCCAGGTCGTCCAATCGCAAAAGCCGAGCATCACCGTCCTGGATGACAAGACCGGATCGATGACGGTATTCGATCCCGATGTGGCGGCACGAGTTGCCGATCTGACCGGGGCTTCTTTGCGCACATTCTCCGGTGACTCGACTCCCCTGGGGGACAGGATCCTCCAGCATGCCCTTCCAGGAAGCACAATCCTCCTGGTGACGGATGGCTACAGCAATAGCGGCCGATCGCTAGAAGATGCCCTCGCCCTGGCCAGGAGCTCGAATAGCACTGTCTTTGCCCTGGACATCGATCCGGTGAAAGGCGATGCCGGGGTGGAGATATCAGGACCAAACACCGCTGTCCTGGGAGGGGACTACCCCTTCCGGGTGATGGTTAGAAGCTCCCTTGACTACAGCGGACCCCTATCGGTCTATGCCGATGAGAAAAAGATCTACAGCGACCAGATCCAGGCCAATGGGAGCGCCTCGATCAAGATCTCTCATTCCTTCCTGGAGACGGGAAACCATATCCTCAGAGCGGTGATCGCCCCGGATATGCAGCCGGCAAACGATGTTTACCAGAAGTCGATATATGTCGTCCCCAAGCCGGAGGTTCTCCTCCTCACCTCAAGCGACTCGTCCCTGGCCCAGAACCTGGATGATCTTTATAAGCTGACTGCAGCCTCTGAGCTTCCCCCCAGCCTGGATAGCTATAAGTCCATTATCCTTGATGATATCGAATACAGCTCGAGCCTCGACCGGCTGGAGGATTATGTGCGCGAGGGTGGCGGCCTGGTGGTAGTGGGAGGCAAGAATTCCTACGACCTGGGAGAATACCGCAACTCGACTCTGGAGAGGTTCCTGCCTGTGCAGTCCTTTCCCAGCCGCTTTGAGGGAGGCAAGACGCTCATCTTCGTCCTGGACATCTCCTTCAGCCTGCTGTCCACCCTCACCAAGGACGGGACCACCCTGCTAGACTATGAGAAAGCCCTGGCGGTGGAGCTGCTGCAGTCCCCCCAGTTCCAGGATTACAATGTGGGACTGGTGGTCTTTGGAACCCGGGCCTATAATGTGATCGATCCTGTCCCCTTATCCCGGAGCCAGAACGTCCTCGCTGACAGAATCGCTACCCTCGCCCCCACAGGAACGGAAAACAGCTATCTTGACTCTGGCCTCGAGCTGGCCAGAGATATGATCCAGGCCAGCGGAGGCGAGGGGGAGATGATTGTCCTCTCCGATGGAAACCTCCAGAACTATGGGGATGTCGTAGTACGATCCAAGGAGCTGATCCGGGAGATGAACATCACCACCAGGCTGATTCAGGTCCAGGCCATCCCTGGCGCGACGGGTAGCTTCCCGGATATCGCCAGCAGCACGGGCTCGGAGTTCACCTATTTCGTTTATCCCGACTCTCTGACCACCATCAGCACCCCTCTGCCCGAGGAGACAAGGCCGCCGGAGAAGAACATCACTAGCTACGACCTGGCAGTGGTCAACCAGAACCACTATATCACCACCGATCTGGAGCTGAACGCCACCATCACTGGCTTCAATGATGTCACCCCCAAACCCGGCTCTTTGAGGCTGGTGGCACTGACCGATGGCAAGCCCGTCCTCACCGTCTGGCGTTACGGCCTGGGGAGGGTAGCGGCCCTGACCACAGACAACGGCATTTCCTGGGCCGGTCTGCTATATCGCAGCCCCAGCTCTCAGCTGATATCCTCCGTCGTCAACTGGGCGGTGGGCGATCCCCGGCCGCAGGAAGACAGAGTGGAGGGAGAGGATGGATGGCAGAACACTCCCTTGCAGATCACCATTGCCAGCAACTCCCGGCCCAGCCTGCCCGGGGCGAACGTGGAAAAGATAGGGGACAATAGATACACGGCGACGTTTACTCCCAACAGCAGCGGCATCTACTATATAGGAGACTACGGAGTTGCTGTCAACTACCCCCTGGAGTACAGATACATCGGATACAATCCAGATCTTCCCAGCCTGATCATGGCCAATGGAGGCAAGGTCTTCACCGAGGAGGAAGCGGGGAGGAGCCTGATTGCAGAAGCATCTCGGGTCAGCCAGAGGATGACAGAAGAGAGGGTATCCAGAAGGGACGCTCTGCTCATCATCGCCCTCTTGATATTCCTGTTGGAGATTGTATCAAGAAAGATCAATGACATACGAAGGCAGGGGCGGACAAAGCCGTGAGGTCACCATCAGATTTTAATAGCATAATCAGCCTGTAGTGAGATATATTATGGAGGTAACTGCCACCAAATGAGTTCTCAAATGTGTGCCGTCTGCGGCCTTCCACAGGAGCTATGCATCTGCGAGGAGGTTGCCAAGGAGCAGCAAAGGATCGTAGTCAAAGTTCAGAAGCGTAGATATGGAAAAGAGGTGACAGTTATCCAGGGCATTGATCCTCATGAGATCGATCTGCAGGAGCTGTGCACTCACCTGAAATCCAAGCTGGCCTGCGGCGGGACGGTAAAGGACAGTCTGATCGAGCTTCAAGGCAATCATATACAAAGGATCAAGGATATCCTGGTCAAGAAGGGATTCGGCGCAGATCAGATAAGCACCTGAATCCCATTTCGCAGGTTTTTATCGATGGGCAGGCAGATCCTAACTTACGTATTTTCTTTGCTCATTTTCTTTTCTTAAAAAAGGATTGATTATGATGAGGGAGAGCGCAATGCCTGGCTGCCCCCCTCCTCTTGAATTGCATTGGAAGGAGCCACCTCGTCTGAGCTCATAACAATTGAGAATATCCACTCGCTCAGGCTGGCGCAATGCTCGGGAATGCATTCCTCTATGCAGCCGGCGCAGGGCTCAAAGGCATCCAGAGCCATAAGAGGATCGAAACGTCTGCCGCTAGTCCTGCTGACGCAAAAGAGCCTATAAGTCCTGATGCCGTCGACCGACTCCACCTCTCGGGTAATATGGCGATCTTTGAGCAGCTTGGCCACTATGCGAGAGCATTTTCTGGAATCGATCTTCAGAGCCTTCCATAGATCGCTTTGCAGGGCTCCCTCAGGATGCGATTTAATGTAATCTAATGCTTCCTCGACAGACATCCCCGACACTCACTCCACTGGGCTGATTAGAATGATGTTATTGCCGCGCAGGATGACCGATCCCAAAGAGCGAGTCTTCTCGCCCCCGATCAGCTCCACGGTCTCCAGCAAGTGCAGGTTCAAGTACTCATCTACGCTGTTGAGAACACCCTCCAGCACGTATCGGGGTGATCCCTTCATCTCTACCTGAATCTTGCTACCTACCAGACTCTGTACCTTCTTAGTTGGGAACATATTTCAGACTCCTTGGCCACTTCGACGGATAACCCTTATGCAGTTTCACTGGTCTATATTGATGCGGTCGATACCCGTCATATCTAGACGGATACCACACCTTTTATCCCAGCGACGCTCTTCACGAGCTCCTTCTCGATGAAGTTCTTCAGGGTCATCTGGGAGAATGGACAGCCCGCACAATGCCCCTGCAGCCTTACGGTCACAATGCCATCACTGATATCGACGAGCTCAACATCTCCGCCGTCCACGCGAAGGCCCTCCCGGATCTTTCCCAGGGCCGCCTCCACCTCGTCATTTAGGTTTTGCATGAGTATTATCGTCTCCTTTAACCTTTATGGAATTAACCTGGTGCCCGATTATGGTAAACCTTATCCCTTTTAAAGCTTCCTCGAGCTCTTTTATGAGCCGCTGACACTTATCTGGGCCTACAACGGTATTGACCATGACTCCGGGCTCTGAATGATCTCGGATGGCCTTCAATGCCATATCGGGATCCTCGCTCAGCTGGAAGCTCTTCCAGTTGGTGGGTGCCATTCCTTGATACTCAATGAGATAAAAGCCGGTGATTCCAAGCTCCGTCAAGCTGTTGATGACTCTGACGAGATGCTCGTGATCTACAAAAATCTTGACCATGGTCTTCATGGAGTTTCCTCACCTATATATCGGCCATAAGACCTTATAAAACTTCGCGATACCGGGATATTCTTTTATCCTACCCAGGCCATGCATTCCCTACCATGCCATCCAGAGATATCAGAGACGTGCTGAAGAGCAGGGGAATCACTGAGGAAGAGATCATATCTGCAGCAATGGAGCTATACTTCCCCCATCCCGGAGTGGAGACGCGCGAGCGAGCAGAAGCCGTATTCCGCCGGGAGATGAACCTAGCTCTGTCCGACCCCAATCTGGCCCTGCTCATATACGCCGCCCTCCTCCTGGAGGTGGAGGGAGAAAGGCGCAACCTTCCCAACCTGAAACCGTCCGACTATGAGAACGATCTGACCTGCCTCATCGCGGACGAGGTCATAGGCCTGAGCATAGCCAAGTACGTGGGCGGATATAAGGGGCTGTTCGATTATGTGCGCTACGACAAGGCCAAACCGGGAATACTCTCCCGGCTGGGACCCTTCCTGGATGATGCTCTGGCCGGGCTTATCGGCGGAGTCTCAGCCAACATGTACACCAGAGCGGCAACGAATCCGGGGAGCGGGAATTGAAAGGCCTCTTGTTCGCCCTTAAATCCGGCTTCGGATGGCTATCCGCCATACCGGTAGGCATATCCATGGAGGGGGTGGAAGCCCTGATGAACCATGTCTATGTCTTTCCCCTGGTGGGCTTGGTTTTGGGGGCGATCCTGGGAACGGTATCCTACATCGCTCTGCAGGCATTTCCGGCGAGCCTGGTTGCCGTAGTGGTAATAGTCGCTATCTACTGGCTATGCGGCATAAACCACATCGACGGCCTGGCAGACTTTGCTGATGGTGTCATCGCTCACGGTACAAGGGAGAAGAAGATCGCTGCGATGAAGGACGTATACATGGGAACCGGAGGAGGACTGTATATCGTCGTTTTAATCCTGGCGGCATTTGCCGTCCTGTCCAGCCTGCCGGAAAGGCTCTTGCCCCTGGCACTTCTCACCGCAGAGGTCAGTGCCAAAGAGGCTATGATATCCTTTGCTGCCTTCTCCAGCTCCCTGCAGAAGGGATTTGGGCAGATAATGATTCAGAGGACGGATAAGGGCCAATTCCTCCTGGGCCTGGTCATATCGGCGGTCATCTGCTCACTCGCCCTTGGAGCTCTCGGACTGGCGATCCTGGCCGCAGCCCAACTGGCCGCACTTTACCTGGTATGGGTCTCGAAGAGAAACTTCGGCGGAGCGACTGGTGACGGCATTGGAGCGACAAATGAGATTGCACGGGTGACTGCTCTCGCTGCCGCCCTGGCGTTAGGAGGTGTTCTGCCCTGGACGCTCTGGTGATGGCTGGAGGAAGGGGCTCCCGTCTGAATAGGGGAGAGAAGCCCATGGTGACGATCTTCGGCAGGAGGTTGATTGAGTATGTAGCCCTGGCCCTGGAGGATAGCTCAGTGGAGAAGATCTACGTCGCCACCACTGAGAATGTGCCCCTCACTCGGGCCTGGGCACGGGATTGGAGCCTATCCGTGGTGGATACTCCGGGGATGGGCTTTGTCCCGGACATGATCTCTGCGGTGAATGAGGCAATGGTTACCGATCCCATAATGGTCATCATGGCCGATCTGCCCCTGATCACAAGCGAGCTCATCGATACTATAATCGAGGTCTATGAAGAACGTCCTGAGCCAGCCCTCTCCACCCACACTCCACTGGATCTGCACCGCCGTCTGGGCCGGAGGCCCGACTCCCTCTTCAACTACCGGGGCCAGCTGATCGTGCCCTCAGGGATCAATGTGCTGGACGGAGGAGAGATCGAGAGAGAGCAGGAGGATTATCATCTGATAATGGAGAGGATAGAGCTGGCAGTGAATGTGAATGTGGCAGAGGACCTCCGCCTCTGCGAGCGGATACTGCAAGGTGATTTTATTTGAATGACACCATAACGATTAACGGCGAGAAGTTCTCTCTCGGAGACCTGATGTTGCTCACCGGCGAGGATGAGGTAAAAGAGCCGAAGGGCTATATTCTCCTCGTGGCCCGAGCATTGCGCAACCCATTGAGGCTTCCCTGGCTGCTCAAAGAAATATGCAGCCTCTGCATCAAGGAGGATGAGCAGAGGGATATGAGGCTTAGCCTGATCCGAGTGCAGGTCGATGCCGAGCTGAAGATGAACCAGGATATCCAGAGATTCCAGCAGAGGCGTTATGTTGCCCAGGTGATTGAGATCCTGCTGTTCAACGATCTGATGCTTGCCCCCAGGGAGGCAGTGGAAGAAGGCGATATGGAGTAGACGATGCCTGTGCCCATGGACCATTCCATATCTATGGCGCAAGGGAACTCCGGTCTTTAGGCCGGAGAAGCTGACCTTCCTTTCATATAACACACAGGAGCAAAAAAATCTGATTTCCGGGGAGAGGACCACCTGCCCAAGAAGCCCTTCCTGACCTTAAGGGCCCCGAGGCCTTAATTCCGGCATGGTACGACGCCGGGATCATGCCAGGGGGGCCTGGAAGGTCCTCGCAAGCTCAAGATCTAAGTGGTCTCATTCTGCATTTCTGCGGCGCTCGGTGATGCTGCAGTGCTCCCGGGTGCGGATGGGCTCCCTCGCACACTGCTTCCAACAAAAGCGGCCTTTGTCGTCAATCCCACTCTGGCGGCATTGACGGTGATGTTGCTCTTGCCGGCATCAGGATCGCGGCTCAAAAACTCATTGATGCTCTCGGTATATAGTGCCGATGAAACGCCACCGGGGCTCTTGGCGAAGGCGATGTTCCCAAATACTGCCGGACTGATCCCGGATAGATCCAAAGCATATGGATTCTTCCATACATACGTGGGATCGAATTGATTTATGATGCTCCTGTTTATTGCAGAAATATCTTCGCGATTACTAGCTACTGCCTCAGAAGGCAGCTGGGCAATTGCAGGCGCTATCAATGCCAGCATGGTCGCCAGGACCATTATGCTAAAAATCTTTGCCATATTAATCCTCCTAAATGCGCATCCTGCCCTCATTCCCACTCCCTGGCACAGATGCGATCGGTGATCGATTGATGCTTCTATCGCGGGAGATGAATGCTATTTCATCACCGCAGATAGCGGTTCGAACTATAATGATAATAAACCTTGTGGTTATCGTTTATCCCGCTCCAGAACCCGGAACTCGTACTTTCCTCCATCCATCCTGAGAGTCCATATCCTCCAGCCCGATGGGAAGCAGACGTTCTTATGAGCGATTCCCACAAGGTCGAACTGGATGGTATCACCCCTCTTGAACTCCCCTGCAGTCAGGGTCTCGCCCAAGGTGAGCGCCCCGATCTCCCTATTGTTCACCAGCAAGATCACATCGCGTTCTCCGGCTCTGGTCATGGTTACATACAAGGTGCCGTCGATCGGGGCGGCGATGTCTGGTGACGGTGGGAAGGCTAGAACTGGACTCAAGCCTATGGCAGCGGAATAGAATGGGAAAGCTGAGCCTATGCCGCACTCTCCCTGCTTGATTCTGAACCACCCTCCCTCCCCCCAAGTGAGACCCCAGGAGTTCTTCCCTATCCAGCAATCCTCCCCTTCGTCATAGCCAACGATCAGAATGGCATGGTTGCCTACGAAGTTCCCATAATCCTGACTGTAGATCCCGCCATCATGCTCGAAGAAGTCTGCATAGACCGCCATGCCGCTCATTAGAGGGCCGGTTGAGGCGATATGGGCTTTGGCCTGCTCCGGGCTGAAGATCGTCTCAGAGAATGTGATGGCAGTCAATCTGCTCTTGAAATCCGGGCATGGCTTCCAGTCTCCAGCATAAGGACAGCAGAGCTCATCGCAAACCCCGGACTCTGCAGCCGTGAGCATCCGCCCGAATTGAGCACCGCTCTCGCATTTTCCACCTCCTCGGGGAAAAAGATAGGCCTCAGAGAGATCGGGCTGCAATTTGGGGTCCTGATTTGCGATCTTTATCATGGACTCCATCAGGGCGATGGTGGCGAAGGCAACGGAGCTACTGCATTTTCCCTGATCGCGGATGGGGGTGGTAAAGTCTTCGCCCTCAATACTCCTCCAGTCAAAGGAAGAGGGATGCTCCACCGCCCTCAGAAGCTTTGCCATGGCAACAAACATAGCCATATTATGCTGAATCTCTGCTGGCGATACTATCAGCCCGGTCGAATATGTCTTTCCCATTGTCTTCATCTCCAATCAATGCTCAGACGGCAATTCTGCCAACATCGCTATCTCCGCCGCACAGTCTATTGGTGGCTAAGACGAAATGCATACGAAATATCCAATCCCCGGGGCTGCATTCCTTGGCTTGAGTTCATTTGGAGGGACGACATTTCTATAGCATAATAGGCTGGATGAAATATATACTTGTCCGCTTTTCAGGTAATGCCAACCGACTGGAGGTGGACGCCTCTTCCCTGGGATACGTTTAAAATTATAACGAAGATAATTGACAGGCAGGTGGGCAAAAGTGAGACGAACTGACATGCAAATGGCATTTGTTTTGATGTTGCTATCATGCTTATCGATTCAGGCCATAGCCCTGGATCCCGGCACCATCGCAGTGCCCAGTATCACCGGAGCCAACATGGATATGCCCAAGCCCCTGATCACTCCCCCCAGCATGGATATGGCAAATTCCCCCACCAAAGTCACCGTGGTGGAAGGGAAGAGAGATCCGTTCTCTGATGGATCGCCATTCAATGAGACTGAAACCAGCGAAGCAGATAAAGTGAGCGGGGATTGGACGGTGAGATTTGCCAATCGGAGCGATGTCTCCCTGGGCCTCGACCTCTGGGCCTCCGGTGGGAGCAAGGTGATGGGCTTTGGCGAACTGAGAGAGGGCCTGGCGAAGAACTCCGTATCTGCCAGCGGCTCCTTCGAGGGAGAACTGCTAATGCTGAAGGTCAAATCGGCGGCGCCAAAATTCCCGGATCAAAGGTATGACGGATGCGATCTTGATCTGGTTTTAGCGAATGAAACGCTATTTGGAGCTTATATACTGAAGTGGAATGGTGAGATCATGGACGAGGGAAATGCCACCGCCGTGAGGATATAGGCCCCTGGAATGGCTTTGCATCGAGAAACAATTTATATGGCTTAAAGACCACCAGAAATGGAAGCATTATGGTCCTGGACAACTTAGGCGGATCGCTGCGCAATGCCCTAAAGAAGATTGCCTCAGCGAATAAGATAGATAAAGCACTGGTCGACGAAGCGGTACGGGAGATTCAGCGTGCCCTCCTGCAAGCAGACGTGAATGTGAAGCTGGTGATGCAGCTATCCAACACCATCAAATCGAGAGCATTGGACGAGAAGCCCGCTCCGGGCATGAACCCAAGGGAGCATGTGATCAACATCGTCTACCAGGAGCTGATAAACCTTGTAGGCCGCGGTGCCGACATCCCTCTGAAAAAGCAGAACATCATGCTCGTGGGCCTGCAGGGCTCGGGAAAGACGACCACCGCAGCGAAGCTCGCCACCTTCTTCCAGAGGAAAGGCTTACGCACTGCGGTAATATGCGCTGACACCTTCCGGGCAGGAGCCTATGACCAGCTCAAGGCTCTGTGCGAGAAGCAGGGCATATTCTTCTACGGCGAGAAGGGCAACACCGATGCCCCGGCAGTAGCCAGGAACGGCCTGGAGGCCACAAAAAAATACGATATACGGATCGTCGATACCGCAGGGAGGCATGCCCTGGAGGGGGACCTGATCCAGGAGATGAAGGACATCCACGCAGTGGTAAACGCCGATCAGAAGCTGCTGGTGATGGACGCCGCTTTAGGCCAGCAGGCCAGCGAGCAGGCGAAAGCGTTTAACGAGGCGGTCAACATCACCGGGGTTATCATCACCAAGCTTGACGGCACTGCCAAGGGCGGCGGAGCCCTTTCTGCGGTGGCGGAGACCAAGACCTCGGTGGCCTTCATCGGAGTGGGCGAGACGCCTGCGGATTTAGAGCGGTTTGAGGCCGATCGCTTCATCTCCCGCATGCTGGGGATGGGTGATATCAAAACCCTCATCGAGCGGGCCCAGGAGGTTCAGACCGAGCAGGAGGTGGATGTCGAGTCCTTGATGCGGGGCAAGTTCACCCTCAAGGATATGTACCAGCAGATGGAGGCCATGAACAAGCTCGGACCATTAAAGCAGATCATGCAGATGCTGCCCATGGGAGGTCTGGGCTTTGAGCTATCGGACAAAGAGTATCAGATGACCAAGGACAGGCTGGACAAATACCGGGTAGTCATGGACTCCATGACCGCCGCAGAGCTGGATGACCCCAAGATCATCACCGCCTCGCGCATCAAGCGCATATCCCAGGGCAGCGGCGCTTCGCCTGACCTCGTCCGCGAGCTGCTCAAATCCCATCAGGCCATGCAGAAGGCGCTCAAGGGGATGAGAGGAGGCATGGGCAAGATGAACATGAAGAGGATGATGAAGAGGTTCAACCCAGGCGCCAAGACATAACGATGCTCTGGCCATTGCTGCTTTTGTAGATGCTCTTATCGATTCGGCCCGATTGGCTGCCTTTTCTCTAGATCACTGGCTGCCTATGCATAAGAGGTGCTTGCCGCCGGTAATGGTGTGGCGGCGCTGATGATGGTTATCTCTTTATCTTGGGGTGCGGAAAGGATCACACTTCCGGTCAACGTTCCCGATTCGATCGGCATCCCCCGGGAAAATGCCTCATACACCCCGGTGATGGCAGTCTTGCTTGCGGACAGCTCCATTCTTATGACCTCCTCCCCTCCCGCAGCCATGACGAACACCATCAGGTCCTTTGTCCCAACCGACCCGGCGGCAGTGATGTTAATTCTTCGGCCTTCAGAGCTAAGCTGCCCTGAGCCCATAACCAGGTCATCCTGCTGAAACATCTCCAGATCCAGATGTCTGGCGGGGCTGCCCTTAAGATTCGCCGACCAGCTTCCGGTGAGGTTTAGCCCCCCGGAGAGGCCGACCTGTGCCTGCGATGACTCTTCCTCTCCCACGGTGATTGGGGTGAGTATTCCCCTGCCGGTAGAGACGGTACCCATATATCCTTGTGATGCTGCCCCCGAGAGGAGGATCAGCAAGACCAAGATCGCCATCGGAATTCCTTTCAAATGCAATTGCATTCACCACTCAAGCCTCTTTTCCACAGATGATACGGCAATCAAATGATATAGCAATCTCTGGTATAATAATCGTGGGCTTGAAAGGCGCAACTGAAAAAAAGGGGGATCTATTATATCCCGCCAGGGTATTTTGCGATTTTGCCGGGCCGGCTCTTGCCGGCCTTAAGTCCGCACTATGCCATCGCTGGAACGGCCACCGGCTGAACCGACAGCAGCTTTCCAGAGGCTATGCCCGGTTGGGTCACTCCCGGAGCGGTGTAGACGAAGCTGCCGTTCATGGATCCCGGGGTTATGGTCAGGCTCAAGCGATAAAGGCCCTGGCTCTGCACCGGGGACACGAACAGGGCCACTCTGTCGCCCAGTATAGTGCCCGCAGCGGTTACCTGAGCTGCGTTTCCATTCTGCATCAGTATACCATATCCCGATACTGCATCTTGGTTTTGGTACAGATTAAGGGTGAGGTAGCTGGTAGCTGCTCCGGTAAGGGTAAAGGACCAGTTCCCTGCTATTGCTACATACCTAACAGGCACCTTGGTGACGGCATTGGGGCTCATCCCCGTCTGTCTGTCGATATAAAACAGGCTCTCATTTCTAAAAGATAGCGATGGATCATCTGCAACGCCATAGACTCCTTCTTGAACCTCTTCTCGGATCACACTGCCGGACATATCCTCAGTGGGAAACTCCGGAACTGCATTGGCGCCAAGAGCCGCAGCCGATAGGCATGCGACCAGGGCCAACGCCATCAATACAAACTTGAATCCCATTCTCCTAATACCTCCATGTCATAGCATACCTGGGAGATCTTAAACCTTGTCTCTTCTGGAAAGGGGCGATCATGCGAAATGATAAAAAAAATTGGAAATTCAGTTCTTCGCCTGTTTAACCCTCTTGTAGTGCCGGTACATGATCCCCAGGGCATCTGCCACCTGCTCTGGGGTCGAGAAGACCGGTATTCCCGCCTTCTCCATCTTTATGACCCCGGGCATCTCAAACTCCTTTCCGGCAACGCAGGCGATGATGGGTTTTCCCTTGTAGTCGATGCTCTTCAGGGTATCAACATAGCTGTCCAGGATCTCCGCCTGGAGGATGACAATGAAGCTGCCCACATCAATGCTATCCACCCCGATCTCTATGGTGCTCTTCACAATCCTGGCGTCCTGGCTGAAGGTGTAGTCCACCGGGTTCATGCCGCAGACATAGTCCGGCAAAAGGTCCATCAGCCTCTTCTTCAGAGGCTCCTCCAGCTCGGAGAGGCGCATGCCATTGTCGATGATGGCATCGGCAGCTATCACCCCCAACGAGCCGGCATAGGTTATGATGAAAACCCCCTCCCGGTCAGGCAGGGGCTGCTTGGATATGGCTCTGGAAAGGTTGAACATATGCTCATAGTCTCGGGCGCGGATGATCCCCGACTGGCGGAAGACGGCGCTGTAGATCTGGTCGTTTCCGGCCAGAGAGGCAGTATGGGAGGCCACGGCCTTCTTTCCCGCCTCGGTCCGGCCGGACTTTAGCACCACTATGGGCTTTTTCATGGTGATTTGGCGAGCCTGGTCTATGAACCTTCTGCCGCCTTTCACCGACTCCAGATACATGCAGATGACATTGATGTTCTCGTCCTTGCTCACCGCCTCCATGATATCGGTCTCATTGATGTCCAATTTGTTGCCAATGGTGGCTATGATGCCGAAGTCCATGATATGGCGCAGCCCCCAGAGCATCCCGGCTGCACACACCCCTGCCTGGGATACCAGGCCGATGTTGCCCTGACTCAAGGCATCCACAATCCCTATGGACTGCACCATGCTGCAGTGAGTGTTGATGATCCCCGAGCAGTTCGGTCCGAGCAGCCGCACGCCATACCTATCTGCGATCTCTTTCATCTGCAATTCGATCTTCTTGCCTTCCGGCCCCAGTTCCGCAAACCCGGCCGACTCGACTACGATATAGCGCACGCCGCACTGGCAGCACTCCTCCACTACATCCGCGGTCATGCCTGCAGAGACCAGAATGATGGCCACATCCACCGGCTCGGGCACCGCGCTGATGCGGGGATAGGCCTTGATGCCATGAATCTCCTCTGCTCGGGGGTTAATGGGATAGAGCATACCCTTGAACTTGTGGCTGACCAGATTGGTGAAGACATTCCAGCCCAGCTTTCCTGGCGTACCCGAAGCCCCGATCACCGCTATGCTCTGAGGATAGAAGAGGTCATGCAGATCCTGCTTCTCTTTCCCGGCGGGTGGACTGGCCCTGGGCTCGCCCAGGATGATTCTGGCATCGACCACAGTGCAACCATGGGGATAGAGGAACACGGGATTAAGATCCATCTCCCAGATGCGGGGCTCCAAGTTCACAAAATCCGATATCCTCATCAGTAGATCCTTCAAGGCCTCGATATCCGCAGAGTGGCCCCGGCTGCCCTTGAGCAGGGAATACCCCCGGATCTCCTCGATCATCTCCTGTGCATCTGAGCGGGTGATGGGGATGGAGCGGAAGCTGACATCCTTCAAGACCTCAACGAATACCCCCCCCAGGCCGAACATCAGAACCGGCCCGAAGGTGGGGTCGTTTGCCACTCCCACGATGGCCTCTATTCCCGTCGGGGCCATCTTCTGCACAGAGATGCCCTCCACCGGCTTTCCCTGAAATGAGCTGACAATATCCCGGTAGGCTCGCCGGACGTCGTTCTCCTCATTCAAATGGAGCTTGACCCCACCTGCATCGGATTTATGGACTACATCAGGAGAGAGAACCTTCAAGGCCACTGGACTGGCCAGAGACTTGAATATCTCCACTGCCTCCTCTTCGGTTCTTGCTACCACGGAGCCGGTTGTGGATATCCCCAGCTCCTCCAAAATGGCCTTGCTCTCATGCTCCATGAGGTAAGTTCTGTCTACTGATTTTGCCTGATCGATGATGTCTTTGATTACTTCTGCCATTTTCAACCCCAGATTGCTCTTTTTCGTTCTGCTCTGAAGCGATGATCTTATCTTAGATAAAAAGGTATTATCTTTCATGGAAAAGGATATTGTCCAGGTCATCCTTGAAAAGGAGCTCACTGTCAAAAACCCTATTCTGATAGAGGGATTCCCGGGAATCGGCCTGGTAGGTAACATCGCCAGCCAGTACATAGTCAACGATCTGAAGATGACCTATATCGGAGCGATGAACTCCAAATACTTCCCGCCACTGGCAGTCCTTTTGGGAGGAGTAGTGAACATGCCGGTCCGCATCTATGAGGATGCGAGCAAGGGGGTAGTGGTTCTGACCGCTGACATTCCCATCCATCCCCTGGCCTCCTATGAGGTTGGAAGGGAGATAGTGGCCTGGGCAGAGTCCATCGATGTACAGGAGTTGATCTGCCTGGCAGGAATAACCGTGATGGATGATCAGAACCGGGTCTTTGGCGCTGTAAGCCGCCAGGAGCTGCTGGATAAGATAAGGGGCAAAGCAGAGATCTTTGAGATAGGAACGATCACCGGAATTACCGGTAGCATCATGAATGAGTGCCGCATAAGAAACCTCCCTGCGGTCTGCCTGCTGGGGGAGACGGCATCAGCAGAACCTGATCCCCGCTCGGCGATCGCTGCCATCGAGACCATTAACAAGATCTATGGCCTGGGAGTGAACACTGCCAAGCTCGCTGAACAGGCAGAGGAGATCGAGGTGCAGATGGCTCAACTGGCCCAGCAGATGAAAGCGGCCGCACCCGAGGAACAGCAGACCCAGTTGCCGAAAGAGTTCCCAATGTACGGGTGATGCCAGATGATTTACACAAGCCTAACCGGATTATCCAGACATGTGATAAAAGAGATTCTCGCCGCCAGGGTGAGGACGGTGGAGATCAGGAGCCCGAACAATTTCTTTGCCATCTACAACTGCCAGCCTGGCGAGAGGATATTCATCACCGATTCAAGCGCCCTGGATGTAGTTCCAGGCACTACCGGCCTTATCACCACCATAAAGGCCCTTCAGGTCATAACCCACAGAACCATCCAGTCTGGGGAGAATTATTATGAGGAGAGCGAGTCTCAGGCAGCAAGGCTGCAGCTTCAGCTGGTGGGCGTCGGTCGGGTGAGAAGGATTGCGTCCATTGAGCCAGCAACGCCCCTCACTTTAGACGTGGATGAGGTGAGGTACTGCGGGGCACGGTAAAAGCCTCTTTTTTTAGAGGAGAACGACCGAGAAGATCGGCTTTGCTCAAGAGATGAAGGTTCTTCTCGTCACCGGAAGGCTGGCCTCTGAGCAGGTCAGAAGATCAGCCTGTGGCGCGGATGTGCTGGTGCTGGATGTCGATGTAGCAGCGTTTATCACCCCGGAGATGCTCTGCCGGGCAGGGCCTCAAGGATACGACCTGATTCTGATTCCAGGAGCCATAACCGCCGATTTCCGAGGGGCGGAGATGGCTCTTGGCACCAGTATCCGCCTGGGTCCGAAGCATGCTGTAGACCTGATATCGCTCTTGCCCCGCCTGGATGAGGTTGAGCTCTCCACTACTGTTCCGGCCTGCGTCCTATTGGAGGCGAAGAGAAGGCAGGAGGCCATCATTCAGCTGGAGCGGCAGGAGGCACAGGCCAGAGGGCAGTTGACCATTAAAGGTGTCAAGATCGGCGGCAGCTCGCGGATGAAGGTCCTGGCGGAGGTCGTCGATGCCACCAGGCTCCGGGATGAGGATCTGGTGGAGCGGATCAGATACTTCGAGGAGCAGGGTGCCGATCTGATCGACCTGGGCGCATCCTTGGACGCCACCCCCGCCAGCGTCAAAAGAGCGCTGAAGAAGGCAAGGGAAGTCACTGCCCTTCCCATAAGCATAGATGCCGTTCGGCCGGATCTCATCTGTGCCGGCATCGAGGCCGGGGCGGACATGATACTCAGCCTGAACGGTGAAAACCTGCCCCTGGTGGGGAGCAGGGTGGCAGAAGCGGGTATACCGGCAGTGGTCATACCGGGACCTGGATCCGTCACCCTGGAGGAGAACCTGAACAAAGCAAAGGATTATGCAATCCAGATTATTGCCGATCCGGTCCTCGATCCCCCCTTGATGGGCCTGGCCCGGTCGATGATCAGATACATCAGCCTCCGTGAGGCCGATCCTGATATCCCTCTTTTCTTCGGGGTGGGCAATGTTACTGAGCTCTTGGATGGAGACAGCCAGGGGGCCAACCTGCTCCTATCCGTCCTGGCAATGGAGGTGGGGGCCTCATTGCTCTTCACCCCAGAATACAGCGCCAAGGCAAAGGGCTCCATTCACGAGCTGGCTGTGGCCTCGCGGATGATGGTTCTGGCCAAAGGGCGCCAGACTCCTCCAAAAGACCTGGGCCTGGACCTATTGATACTCAAAGAGAAGAGGAGAATTCCAGAGGAGGTTCCTCCCCGGGAGCTGGTGGAGGCCTCGGCAGACCATAAATTCGAGGCTGACCCTGCCGGAAGCTTCAGAATCTTCCTCTCCGAAGGGAGGATCGTGGCTGGAAACGGCAGGATCACAGTAGCTGGCACGAGCGCCCGGAAGGTGCTTAATACCCTCATCGACCGGGGATTGATAGGAAGGCTGGACCATGCCGGCTACCTGGGCCGGGAGCTGGAGCGTGCGGAGATAGCCCTGCGCCTGGGCCGGAGTTATATACAAGATGAGCCCCTATGGCCGATAGAGAAAGGTTAAATAATAACTATTTCGTGAGGGAGAGAGGATGAATCAGAAGGCTTTCGCTATCTTCGTAGGCGCTCTTATGGTGCTCTCAGGAATTGCTTATTTCCTACCCCTGGGCACCAACCAGAAAGAGATTGCTGTTACATCAGATGCCAATTCCCCTGAGACCTTTGGCGTTAAGGGGAGCCTGGTGGACTGGAGCTTCGATGGACTGGGAGACGTGCTGGAGATGGCACCGCAGAACACTGATATGGCATACTGGATAAATATCAGTTCATCTCAGAATCTGACCAATGCAGCAAGTATCGCCCTCCCGCAGTCCATCGGCCTGATCTATGGGGACCAGCTTTATTCCACCAGGATCGAAAGGCTGGGGGAGGTTCGCTTCAATAACACCTGGGCGGAGTTCCACTGGATCGAGCCTTATCCGATGGGCTACAACAGCCTGGTCATTCCCTATGAAGGCTATATGATGATCCCCATGGGCACCGACTTTGTCATGGCCATGGGCAGGCCAACTCTATTCGGGCCGCAAGAAGCAGTACAGCAGTCCATCGATGTCATATCCGGTGGGCAGCCATCGGAGAACTTCACCCTGGTTGATGACAGCGGAGCCGACCTGCAGGTAGCAGCCCTAGGTCGCGGTGGAGCGAGCATGCCCATGGCTGGCGGATATAAGGAGTTCAACCTGAGGATCACATCGTCCAGGAACGGTGAGGATGGTTTCGACATCGTCGCCCGGTATATCCAGCCAACAGCAGATACCAGCCGGAAAGCAAGCGATCTAGCTGAAAAGAGCGACCTAGAGTATTCCAGCAGTGGATCAGAAGGAGAGTTATCCGGATTTGTTTCCGAGGAAAACATTCGGTTTGTGCTGATGGGGCTTCTTGGGCCCTAGCGCAACCTTTTTACATGTGGAACTAATGGCAGATCTAGTCTTGAGGTATAATCCAAAAGGCGCTTTTGCGATGAATGATGATGGGCGTTGTCGCCCGGAAGGAGAATTAAGTTATGGCAAGACCAATATATGTAAGGTTTGATGTTCCAGCAGATTTGGCCACAAAATCCCTTGAGGCCTTAGAGCTGGCTCGCGATACCGGCCGAATAAAGAAGGGCACAAACGAGGCCACCAAGGCCATAGAGAGGGGTGTGGCCCGTCTGGTCATAGTAGGCGAGGATGTTCAGCCACCTGAGATCGTCGCTCATATTCCCGCTCTATGCGAAGAGAAGAAGACCCCCTATATCTACGTCAAGAAACAGAGCGAGCTTGGTGCCGCTGCAGGCCTGGGCGTTAAGAGCGCAGCCGCTGCGATCGTGGAGCCGGGGAAAGGAAAAGAGATTCTGGATGAGATCGTCCAAAAAATTGGATCTCTGAAGTAGGTGATATCCTATGGAGGACGATAACGGAATACCAGCAGAGGTAATCGAGGTCATCGGCGTCACCGGCATGCATGGAGAAGCAATGCAGATCAAGTGCCGTATTCTTGAGGGCAATAACAAGGGGAGAATCATAACCAGGAACAGCATGGGGCCCATACGAATCGGCGATGTCCTTATGCTGCTGGAGACGGCAAGAGAAGCAAAGAAGCTTACCAGCAGGTGAGGAAGATGGAAGAGAGAAAGTGCAGCTTCTGCAATAAGACCATTGAGCCTGGCACGGGCAAGCTCTATGCCAAGAAGGACGGAACGGTATTTTTCTTTTGTTCTGCCAAATGCGAGAACAACGTTGCCCTTGGCCGGGTAACGAGAAGAATAAAGTGGGCCCGCAAGGGGGCATAAGGCCTGGCGGATATCGAAAGAACATTCGTCATGGTCAAGCCCGATGGAGTGCAAAGAGGCCTGGTGGGCAAGATCCTGCAACGTATTGAAGAGAAGGGCTTCAAGATCGTTGCCATGAAGCTCGCTGCGATGCCTGAAGCGAAGGCTAAAGAGCATTACGCAGAGCATGTGGGCAAGAAGTTCTACCAGGATCTGGTGGACTTCATCACCTCAGGACCATCCGTCTCCCTGGTGGTCGAGGGAAGGGGTGCCATTGCCGCCATGAGAAAGATGAACGGCGCCACAAATCCAGTGGAGGCCGTACCGGGAACCATTCGCGGCGACTGGGGCATTGAGACGGGACGGAATGTGGTGCACGGCTCAGACTCCCCGGCGTCAGCATCTCGCGAGATCGCTCTTCACTTTGATCCCTCCGAGCTGGTGACATACAAGCGAATAGATGAAGAATGGCTCTACGAGTAGCTCCTGGCAGATGCTTCTGTCAAGCCCTCATGGGAGCCTTTAAATTCCCAAAAAATAAATCACTTTTTTAGGGCTAATTCTGTGAGAAGCGATATTTCATGCAGCAGAAATCCAAAAAGGCCGGCAAGGCAAAGGGCAAGCAATCAAACCTCAGGACACCGATAGTAGTGGTGATGGGGCATGTGGACCATGGCAAGACCACACTCCTGGATAAGATCCGAGGTACCGCAGTAGCCAAGGGAGAGGCCGGCCTGATAACCCAGCACATTGGCGCCACAGAGGTTCCTTTAGATGTGGTTCAGGATTTCTGTGGATCGCATTTCGGAAAGGAGATCGAGATACCGGGACTGCTGTTCATTGATACGCCGGGCCACCATGCATTCACATCCATGCGCAGCCGGGGCGGCTCCCTGGCCGATCTGGCAGTGCTGATCGTGGATGTAAACGAGGGCTTCCAGCCCCAGACCATCGAGTCCCTGAGCATTCTCAAGCGCTTCAAGACCCCATTTGTGGTTGCTGCCAACAAGATGGACCGCATTGGCGGATGGCATACCACCACTAATGCTCCTTTCGCCAAGAGCCTGAAGGTGCAGAGCGAGAGGGTCTCAGAGATCCTCGATACCAGGCTCTATGAGCTTGTGGGAGAACTCTACAAATATGGCTTTGACGCAGACCGCTATGATCGCATCACCGATTTCACCCGGACGGTGGGCATCGTGCCCATCAGTGCCATAACCGGAGAAGGGGTTCCTGACCTTCTCATGATCCTGGTTGGCCTGGCGCAGAGATTCCTCAAGGATAATCTGCAGCTCACCGCCACCGGTCCAGGGGTGGGCACCATTCTCGAGGTCAAGGAGGAGAAAGGGCTGGGCACTACATTGGATGTCATACTCTACAATGGAGAGTTTTTTGCCGGGGATACTGTAATCGTCGGCACCTCGCGCGAGCCCCTGGTCACCAAGATCAGGGCCTTGCTCAAGCCCAAACCGTTGGCTGAGATCAGGAGCGAGGAGAGGTTCCTTCCGGTAAAGCACGTATCTGCCGCTTCTGGGGTGAAGGTCTCCGCTCCAAAGCTGGATAACGCCCTGGCCGGATCAACCATCCGGGTGGTCTCCAATCCCGACGAGGTAGAGGCCCTATCCCTGGAATTGAAATCCGAGTTGGACGCAGTCAGGATTGACACCGAAAACGAGGGTTTAATCATCAAGTCGGACACCATCGGCTCGCTGGAGGCCCTGGTAGGGGAGCTAAAGGCAAGGGATATTCACATTCACTATGCAGATGTGGGGCCCATATCCAGAAGGGATGTGATAAGGGCCGCTGCCATCAACGATCCCCTTCTTTCCGCCATCCTGGGATTCAATGTGGATATACTGCCCGATGCCTTGAACGAGATACAGAAGACGAATGTACCTGTCTTCTCCAGCGATATCATCTACACCATCATCGAGAGCTACGAACGCTGGGTGGAAGATCAGAAGAATAAGATGGAGCAAGAGCGCCTTGAAGCGGTCATCCGGCCGGGGGCAGTGCGCATACTTCCAGATTGTGTCTTCCGGCAATCTAAGCCCGCTGTGGTGGGAGTTCAGGTGATCGGCGGGATCGTCAGGACCCAGGTCAATCTAATGAGAGAGGACGGGGCCAATGTAGGAGTGATCAAGGGAATCCAGGCCCACAATGAGAACCAGGGATCGGCAACCGTCGGCCAGGAGGTGGCCATATCCATCGACGGGCCCACTGTGGGCCGGCAGATCCATGAAGGTGATATCCTCTATGTCAATATCCCGGAAAAGCATGCCCGCATTGTGGAGCTGGAGCTGAAGCCGAAGCTGGCCGAGGATGAGAGAGAGGTGCTGGAGAATTTCCTGGAGATCAAACGCAAGAAGGACCCATTCTGGGGAAGGTAGGATATGACCTTGCAGCGAACTGCTTTTGAGCGGGATGACTCCAATGGCCATGCCGCTTAACGAGATCATAATTCCCCTCATCGCCATCGGCCTGGCGGAGATGGGCGACAAAACTCAGCTCTCTGTGATACTCCTCTCCTCCCGCACCCGGGAGTACATCCCGCTCCTGGCCGGAGTCATGCTTGCTTTTCTGATCACAGATGGATTTGCCATTCTCATAGGCTCCTGGATGACAGGCATAATTCCCCTCGATCTGCTAAAACTGATATCTGGCGGGGTGTTCATTCTGTTTGGAGCATTGATTCTCAGAGGAGACCAAAAGGAGGCAGAAGAAGAGAGGGGGCTATCGTCCGGGAACGCTCTTCTATCCGGATTTTCCCTTATCTTTTTATCGGAGTGGGGAGACAAGACCCAGATCGCATCCGCCCTCTTTGCCACGGAGTATAATCCAATCATGGTCTTCATAGGGGTTATGGCAGCGCTATTCATCCTCTCCGTTATGGCAATCTATCTGGGGCAAATCATCTCTCAGAAGGTCGACAGGAAGCTGGTATCCAGGATAGCGGGCACCATATTCTTGATAATAGGCATAGCTATCATCCTCTCTCTGTTGGCGCCATATACGTTTGCTATTATATCATAATGGCCCAATAAAATAGATTATAGCAATAGGAAGGGCCTTTGCCCTGCTATCGCTTTGCTGAATTTATGTAGTGGCTATATTATTATCTAAACCTTTTCTACCTTATCGGCCTTGGGGCCTTTCTCGCCCTCAATGACATCGAAGCTCACCTTGTCGCCCTCATCGATTGCGACACCGGGCTTCAAACCAGTCACATGAACGAAATAGTCCTTACCATCGTCACCAGCAATGAATCCAAAGTTCTTGACTCGATTGAAAAACTTAACTGTTCCATCTACCATTTTTTATTCCTCAATAAGATTAGACCCTCTGGAGGAGCTTCAACTACTTAAAGTTGCTGGCAGCTTCCCCTTCAGGAGGCAAATAACAGCCATGTGAAGCCCAATCTATAAGAAAAGGTTTTATAGAAGAGCAAATACTGCTTAACGAGAATCATTTGCTGGAGGATTATTATACATGGCAGGAATGGGTGGAACACCAGTTATCATTTTAAGAGATACCCGCAGAGAATCGGGAAACGAAGCCATTTCGAATAATATAATGGCCGCCCGCGCAGTGGCCAATGCCGTGCGCAGCTCAATGGGCCCCAAAGGCATGGACAAGCTGCTGGTGGATTCCATTGGCGACGTCACCATCACCAACGATGGGGTGACCATCCTCAAGGAAATGGATGTGCAGCACCCTGCTGCCAAGATGCTCATCGAGGCTGCCAAGACCCAGGATAAAGAGGTGGGTGACGGCACCACCACTGTAGCTGTGCTGGCGGGGGAGCTTCTCAGGAAAGCGGAGGTGCTCTTAGACCAGAAGGTCCACCCCACTATGATCGTGCAGGGCTATAGAATGGCAGCTGATGAAGCAGTAAAGATCGCAAAGTCAATCGCCTTCGAGGCCCAGGAGTCAGATCGGGCACTGTTGGAGAGAATCGCCCGGACCGCTATGACCGGCAAGCTGGCAGATTCTCCTGACAGCAAGATGGCCGGATATGCCGTTGATCTGGTCCTCAATGCCACCGAGGACTATGGGGATAAGAGGGTCTTCGACATGGACAGGGTCAACGTGGAGAAGAAGGTGGGCGAGAGCACAGCAGACTCAGAGATCATCGAGGGAGTGGTGATCGACAAGGAGATCGTCCACCAGAATATGCCCCGCAAGGTCACAGATGCCAAGGTGGCCCTGCTCTCCTGCCCCATCGAGTCCAAGGACACTGAGACCAAGACTGAGGTCCAGATCACCTCCTCCGATCAGTTCCAGATGTTCATGGAGCATGAGAAGAAGAGGGTAAAAGAGGCAGCAGATAAGGTGATCGCCAGCGGCGCAAATGTGGTCTTCTGCCAGAAGGGCATCGACGACCTGGCCCAGCATTACCTTGCACAAGCGGGGGTCCTCGCCCTGAGAAGGGTGATCAAGAAGGACCTGGACAAGCTTGCCAAGGCCACGGGAGCTAACATCGTCACCAGCCTGGATGAATTGAAACCCTCGGACCTCGGATCCGCCGCTCTGGTGGAGGAGCGGAGGGTGGGAAGTGGGATAATGACCTTCATCACCGGCACCAAGAAAAGCGCTGCAACCCTACTCCTCCGGGGAGGAACCCAGCAAGTCCTGGATGGCCTGGAGAGGGCCCTTGACGATGCCTTACATGCGGTGGCAGACGTGGTGGAGGACAAGAAGCTGGTGGTTGGCGGTGCAGCCCCGGAGATCGAGATCGCATTGCGCCTGCGCGAATATGCCGCCACCCTGAAGGGAAGGGAGCAGCTTGCCGTCGCCAAGTTCGCTGAGGCGATGGAGATCGTGCCCAAGACTCTGGCCGAGAACGCTGGCTTTGATGCCATCGATAAGGTGGTTGAGCTGAAGAGCAGGCACTCCAGCAACAAGAACATAGGGCTCAATGCCTATACCGGGGAGACGGTGGATATGTATGAGCTGGGCGTGGTCGAGCCCCTGCGGGTTAAGATTCAGGCCATTTTGTCAGCCACTGATGCTGCTTGCTTGATACTGCGCATCGATGATGTCTTAGCCTCCACCAAGGAACCTCCTGCACGCGGTGCAGGCGGCATGCCTCCGGGGATGGGGGGCATGGGTGGAATGGGAGGAATGCCCGGAATGGGGATGGGAGGAATGCCTCCCGGGATGTTCTGATCATCCCGAAACCATTTTTTTTATGGTACAGACATACTCTTTTGGTTTATTTTGGTTTGTTGATGATGCCGTTTTGGCTCAAGCATCCATTTTCACCTAATGAAAATGCAATAGTGCAAATCCGTTATGTATATCGATCACGTTATCTATATATAACTTACAATGAGATTTGCTTCTGAGGTCAAGCAGCAATGGAAGGATATTGGATCTGGCTGGCATTTCTGGCTTTAGCGGTGATATCCCTCAGCATCATCCAGCTGGAAGCTGGTCGCAATAAAAGGCTGCTAGCAGGCTATCGCCAGATGCAAATGGACGTAGAACAGCTGCGGGGCCGGCTCAGGGAAAAGGAGATGAAGCTGGACCAGCTCCAGCGGGAATGCGCACATCTGCTCAAGCTCAAGAGCCGCAACCTGGATCTGGAAGAGGAGCTCAAGAAGACGAAAAGATCGGCAGAATACAATTCGTCGGAAAGGCTGCAATACCTGGAGAGCTACCTTGCCCGCCAGGAGCAAAATCCTTCAGCCATCTTCCTGGGCACCTTTCCACCCCTTCGCCTCCACTCCATTGAGGACAGACTCTGCAGGATGCTGGAGGCGGCCAGGTTCGAGGTGGTGGTTGTATCCCCCTGGATAAAGAGGCAGACCTGGAATCGGATTGCTGCTCCATTGCAGAAGTTCTTCCGCCGGGGAGGGAGGCTGGTGGTGTTCATGAGGGGACGGGAATCGGACTACAGCTCAGGAATGAGCGATGACATCCAGGATGAGGTAAGAAGGCTGGGAGGAGAGCTCCTTTTCGTCCGGCCGCTCCATGCTAAGATCTATATGATCGACAGAAAAGAGGCGATAGTGACCTCTGCCAATCTCTCCCAGGGAGGGATCGATGACAACTACGAGGCAGGGGTATGGTTGAACGATCCCCAGGTCATCCATGATATCTGCTCTTATGTGGATGACCTGTACAGGTGCCGGCAGAGTTGAAAAAGGAAAGGAGCATTTAGGCGCGTTGGAGGATTGAGATAATTTGTCCAGGATTCGGGTCTTGTGAGGTTTATCATCCGGACGAGGATACATTTCTCCTCTTGCAGGCGGCCATAAAAGAGGCCCGCCCAGAGGATCATGTGCTCGAGGTAGGCTGCGGTTCGGGTCTCGTATCCCTGGAATTGGCCAGACAGGTGGAGAGCCTTGTCGCCCTGGACATAAATCCTCATGCAGTCAGGGCGACCAGGGAGAGAGGGGTGGAGGTGATAAGATCCGACCTCTTCGAAGGAATAAGAGGGAAATTCGATCTGATCATCTTCAATCCCCCTTACCTTCCCACAAAACAGGCAGAGAGAAGCGATCAATGGATCAACTATGCCCTGGACGGAGGGGAGAGCGGCAGGGAGACCATAGGCCGGTTCTTGCTCGATCTGGCGGAGCATCTCCGGCCGGGGGGAAGAGCACTGCTGCTCATATCCAGCCTGAGCGGACCGGAGGAGGTGGAGATGATGGCAGGGGACGCCGGGCTTATCACAGAGCGGGTGGCCAGCAAGGGATGCTTTTTTGAAAAGCTCATGGTGCTGAGGATCACAGTCCGCAATTGAGTTCTCCGGCGGGATAGTAGATATCATTTTATAAATATAGACTTATCAGCATCAGAACTGCCCGCAAGTCCATCGCCTTTACTATCCAGGAGAGCGATCAGCCTCTCCAGCACTAGAGAGACGCCTTCTCCGGTCTCGGTGGACATCTCTGCCAGATCACTGTATCTCTTGATATCAACCTTATTGGCGACGATCAGCATGGGCAGCCTGATCCAATTGGATAGATCCTCGGCCAGACGAAGCTGTGAATCCAGAGGATAGCCGCAGTGCTCGCTTGGGTCCAGAATGTATAGCACTACCCCCTGCAGATGGCTGAGGGCAGCCACGGTCTGCCTCTCGATCTCATTTCGCTCCGACATTGGCCGGTCGAGCAATCCGGGAGTGTCCACCACCTGATACCTCTTATCGTCCCGAACGAAGTGGCCCACAATTATCCCCCGAGTGGTAAAAGGATAGCTTGCCACTTCTGGTTTTGCCCCAGTGATGCGGATGATGAAGCTTGATTTCCCCACATTGGGATAACCGGCGATGAGAATGGTTGGAGCTTCCGGGTCTATGGTCGGCATCTTGCGAAGCAGATTCCGGGCAGAATTCAGGAACAGCATATCCTTTTCAATCGATCTCATCACCGATGAGAAGCGCCCAAAGGCCGACTTTCGGAGGGGAGTGCTGTCCGTCCCCCTGGCCCGCCGGATCTTTCCCACATATTCTCTGGTTATCAGTCTTGTCTGCCTGGAGGCCCAGCGCAGGCGAGATAAGCTGATACGGATCTTATCTACGCCAACCGTTATCTCCACCATCTCTCTGTAAAAAGGAGGCAGGTTCTCAAAGGAGGGAAACTTCCGGATCAAATTGGCAAGGTTATCTGAGAGGATATTGCCTGCATTCAGGACCATGGACTCATTGTCGGCAGCACGGGTGGCGCGCCGGAATGATTTATCTAAAAGCTCCTGCGATGTGGGGATAGTTGGAAGACGCTCAAACATCAGTGAGGACTAGCCGGCATTAGCAGATAAAGCTTCGGTCCGGCCTTCCGTCTCCTTTGGGGCATGCGCGGCGCGGATTGCGGGATTCATTTAATAAATGGTTTTCGGAAGGCTTAAATAGTACTTCTTTATCTATATAGATGAGGTGACCTTTTGAAGAGACTAGGCACCGCGCTTCATGTCGTGCAGAATAAACTGATAGTCCAGAGTGAAGAGATCGTTGGAAGCGAGACCGCTATCCCCAGGGGTAACTCCTGGGTGGTGGATCAGAAAAGGACCAGGGTCGGAAAGGTTTTCGATATATTCGGTCCCATCGATCGTCCATATATAATCGTTCGGCCGAATAGAGGAACAGATGCCGCTGCCCACATCGGAAAGAAGCTCTATATCGATGAGGCGCCGGGGAGAGATAGCAAGTGGAAGAAATTGAAAAGCTGAGAGAGATAGAGAGGGCAGAGCCGGAGAAGCTCAAGGAGCGTACCCGGCTCAGACGCGAGAAAGAGAAGGTAGACGAGTTTGAGAAGTTTACAGTCGAGTGCCCAGAGTGCAAGAGCCACACCCTGGTGCGCGACTATGAACGAGCAGAACTGGTTTGCTCCGACTGCGGCCTGGTGATCGATGAGAACTTCATAGATCAGGGGCCGGAATGGAGAGCCTTCGACCACGATCAACGCATGAAGAGGTCGAGGGTTGGGGCGCCCATGACGTACACCATCCACGACAAGGGACTCTCCACCATGATCGACTGGAGGAACAGGGACTCATATGGCAAGACCATATCCTCCAAGAATAGGGCTCAGCTCTACCGCTTGAGAAAATGGCAGAGGCGCATCCGGGTCAGCAATGCCACAGAGCGAAACCTAGCCTTTGCCCTGTCTGAGCTGGACCGAATGGCATCAGCTCTAGGTCTATCCAGAAATGTGCGGGAGACGGCGGCGGTTGTCTACCGCAAGGCTGTAGACAAGAACCTCATCCGGGGGCGGAGCATTGAAGGCGTGGCAGCAGCAGCGCTCTATGCCGCCTGCCGCCAGTGCAATGTGCCTCGTACCCTGGATGAGATCGCAGAGGTATCCAGGGTATCGAGAAAAGAGATCGGCAGGACATACCGGTTTGTGTCCCGGGAGCTGGCCTTGAAGCTCATGCCCACCAGCCCCATCGACTACATCCCCCGCTTCTGCTCCGGCCTGAATCTGAAGGGCGAGGTGCAGGCGAAGGGAATTGAGATCCTCCGCCAGGCCGCGGAAAAGGAGCTCACCAGCGGGCGCGGGCCCACTGGCGTGGCCGCAGCCGCTATATATATCGCCTCCATCCTCTGCGGGGACCGGCGCACACAGCGCGAGGTGGCAGATGTGGCAGGAGTGACAGAGGTCACCATCAGGAACCGCTACAAAGAGCTGGCAGAAGAGCTGGACATAGAGATAATCCTTTGAAGGGATATCTCTAGCATCTTTTTTTCAGGCAATTGCCCTAGAATCAGATTCCTGTTTTAGCCTTTATCTGCGAGATGTCCTCTTCTATCTTTGCCAGCCTCTCGGTTAGATCATCTCTATAATCTGAACGGATATCATCAATACTAACTGCGATTTCCTCTTTGGCGGAGTCTATTTTTTCTGCCAGCAGATCTGCGGATGATTTGACCTGATCTCTTACCCCAACGATCTCCGCTTTCAGGTCGTCTCTTGTGACCCTTATCTCGTCCTTTAGTTCTACGCGGGTGGCTTTGACCTCGTCACGCGTGGCTTTCACCTCATCGCGAGTGGCCCTTATCTCTTCCTTGAGCTCCTCGCGAGTGGCTCGTATCTCATCTTTCAGTTCCACTCTGGTGGCTTTTATCTCCTTCAGCACATCCTTGTTTACAGAGATCAGCTCCTTGAGCAATTCCGCTGCTTGATCGATCCTCTGATCGGTCTCTCCACTGCCCGAGACCACCTTAAAAAATCCCTGGAACTCATTTGCTGCAGCTGAATACTCCTTCTGGATATCTGCCACCTGAATCAGAGTATTCTTGATGTCTATGGCGGCAAGTAGGCTCCCCAGGTCGTAGTCTTGCCCTTCTGCCACCACCTTGACCCGGCCGTCATCGAGGTTCTGGACGTAGCCGGTCAGTCCAAAGTCCCTGGCAATGGAAACCACCCTGGCCCGGTAGCCAGTCTTCTGAACCTTGCCGGAGATATAAGCGGTCAGCCTGCGCATTATAGTTAATTTTCTCACTCTCTTTATTTAAGCCTATGACCTGCCGTATTTTAGAGTAAGAAGGAGGGAGGCAAAAGTCAGTGATGTAGGAGGAAAAGATGCTTCGACCTTTGCCAATTACTATATACGGCAATTGCCGATATAAAAAACTTTCGCTTGATGGCAGCGGACGATTCCAGGGCAAAGAGATGCTCGGCTGGTGAAAAGATGTTGGAAGAAGATCCTCTGGGCGACATTGCAGTTCTCACAACTATTTGCCAGCAGCCTCCTGCAGCAGCAATTGTGCATCCCCATGCATGCCTGTGAGTTTTTTGGTGATGATGTGCTGCGGGCCATACTCCTGCTCCGCCAGCCCTTTAATCCGCCAGATATCGGAGAGGAGCCTGCCGATCTCCTTTTGAACGTACCTGCGGTTCTGCTCGCTCATGGTCAAAACATCTCGGTCTTCTCAAAGCCCCTCTTTCATTTTACCCTTTTCGCCGTCCTTCCCAAAGCCTGGGACAACTGACAGATCTAATTTGGCATAGTGGCAGCCGGGTGGGGCCTCTCCGAGCGCATGGCTAGAAACCTTCCTGGCGGCGGCACAGGAGAAAGGAATGCCGCTGTTGACACTGGACAGAAGACTGTACGAGAAAGTAAGAGGGAAAAGAGATGTCCGTTTGGTCTGACAAGAAAATTTAGCGATCAGAACCATACCTATTAAGCACTGGCCGCACATCATGCTCTATGGATGACCGCCGGACGGCCCGCCTCTGGGAGGTGGATTTTCTTCGAGGACTGGCCATTGTAATGATGGTCATCTTCCACCTGGCGTATGACCTGGACTTCTTCAGGATCCATGAGATTGATCTGTCCGGAGGATTCTGGTTTTATCTGGCCCGCTTCACTGCCTCCCTCTTTCTCCTGCTGGTTGGCATCTCCCTCACCCTGAGCTATTCCCGGGCGAAATTGGCCGGCCAGCGGAATCAATACCCTTTCAGGCTCTTGAAAAGAAGCCTCTGGATAATGAGCCTGGCCCTGGGAATTACCCTTGTAACCTATATCGTCATTGGAAGGGGATTTATTGTCTTTGGAATACTCCACCTCATCTCCATTTCCATACTCTTAGCCTATCCCCTCCTCCGCCTGGGCAGAATGAACCTCCTTTTAGGGCTGGCAGCGATCTTGCTGGGCCTGTACATCCAGGAGCTTGAGGTCGACTTTTTCTGGCTCATCTGGCTGGGCCTGGCTCCCCGAAGCTTCACCTCCCTGGACTATGTGCCTCTATTGCCCTGGTTTGGGGTGGTGCTGATGGGTATGGCCGGGGGAGCATTGCTCTACAAAGATCTCGGCCGCCGCTTTCCCCTGCCCGATATCAGTGCCTGGCCTCCGGTCAGAGGGCTCATATTCTTGGGCCGCAACTCTCTGGCCATCTATATCCTCCATCAGCCTCTGCTGCTTGGCCTGATCTACCTGGCAGAAGGCCCGTCTCTCTTCTCTTTTGCCTGGAAATGAAATGAGGAGAAATTATGATGAAATGAGGATGAAATAGGAATGAACCAAGGGAAAAGAGAGCCTTGTATACGACCGAAGATGATGGCCAGCATTCTGGAAAGCGTGACGGCTCCCTTCGGCCCTGCGGGCGGATAGGGCCCTTAATGTTATCTATCAGCAGAGCTATCCATATCAGCATGCCATTTGAAGAATGCAGCATTAGCCATAAGGGCGTGCTCGTAGTGGGCGGTATAATCGTAGACCTGATTGCCAGATCTGAGAAGTTCAAGGTGGTCAATGACAACCTCTGTTTTCCCTTCGACTCCAAGATCACCCTCGATCAGCTCAGCCAGGATACCGGAGGCTCAGCACACAACCTGGCAACCAACCTGGCAGAATTGGGCACAACCACTTACATCCTCGGTTCAGTGGGCAAAGAGGACCACGGCGAGGAATACCTGAGAAACCTGAGGATTCACGGCGCAATCACCAAATATGTCACCTTAAAGGAGGGCCTGACCGGGATGTCTTTGGTCTTTCTCTATAACGGCGAGAAGACCGTTCTGACCAGCAGAGGGGCCAATGCCCTGCTGGGTGAAGAGGACCTCAATCCTGAGGTCTTTGATAAGATCGATACCATGGTCCTTACCAGCCTGATAAGCCAGGAGAACATGGCGCTGATGAAAAAGGCCATAGAAGAGGCGAAAAAAAGAGGCATCTACATCATCACGAATCCCAGCATGAGCATGGTCAACCACCGACCAGAGGAGCTGAAGCATGCCATGCATAACAGCCAGGTGATAATCATGAACGGCAAGGAGTCGATGCTGATAACCGGGGAGAAGGATGTCGATTCCGCTATCAAGAAGCTGAAGGATTATGGAGCAGAGACGGTGATCGTCACCCTGGATGTCAGAGGCGCGCTGGTTTTGGATAATGAACGGACCTTCCGGGTGCCCTCCTACAAGGTCAAAGTGGTGGACACGACCGGCGGGGGAGATAGCTTCACCGCTGGATTCATCCATGCCAAATACCATGGATACTCGAATGAAGAAGCTGTAAAGTTCGCCTCTGCTGTGGCCGCCCTGAACATCGTCACCCCGGGAGCGAGCACCGACCTGCCCAGCGAAAACGATGTGGTCGAGTTCATGAAGACGGCGGAGTTTCTGGAGGCTTGATTTGGGGGGCGAAGGGAGGGATCGCACCCGCATGGAAATCTCATCAGGCCATAAGGGCTAAGTCCCCTTTGCGGAATATGCTCTCCCCCTCCAGGTGCACCCTCTCCGGCAATCCTCCGAAACGGGCCCGGACGATCAGATCTCCGATCTGTTCTTTCATCACCCGGGCGATGCCGATGATGGATGTCGTCGGCCGGGCGTTCACATCCACCGCCTAGGGTCGTTCCCCCAGCACGAAGTCGATCAAACGCCATTTGGCGAAGACCAAAACGCGTGGCCGAATGTTGCATCACGATCCGATACAGGGAGGGGCCATTTTTTCCTCATATTCGTGGCTTAGCAGATTTAGCGGGATGCCGTCTCAGCCAGCGACACCTGATAGGCCTTCCAGCCGGGGCACCAACCGGTATGCCAGCGCCAGATTCTGGCTACCACGGAGTCTGGGTGCTTGTCAGAGTATCTTCGCAGGGGGCAGGAGTCGCAGGCGTGCTTTTTTTCGGACATGGTTTCCAATCTCTTATGCTCGCTATTATGCTTATCTCTCAATGGGATTACTCTTAATCAACCGAGCTCTCCCTTCAGGAACGTGTACTCCCCTGTCACATGCACCCGCTCCGGCATCCCGCCAAACTTTGCCTGCAGTATCAGCTCCCCGATCTCCTCTTTCATCACCCGGGCGATGCCGATGATGGATGTCGTTGGCCGGGCGTTCACATCCACTGCCCACGGTCGTTCGCCCAAAACATAATCTATGCCCGCGTAACCGCGCAAAGCCAGGACATCTGCCGCCTTCTCCGCCGCCTCCCAGATCTCCGCCGCCCGGGGAGTGCGGTAGGGCACCTGGCTTCCCTGATATCTCATCTTCCCATCGGCAAAGTCGATCAGCTGGCGGTTGAGGGTTAAGGGCAGAAAACCCTCTTTCCCCACGATGAAGCTGGCGGAGAGGTGCAGCCCCTCATGGTAGCGGGTGACGATCTCCTCCGGGCCCGCCCGGACAAAGGAGCTGATCCTCACCCCTTCCGAGCCCGAGCCGGTGCGCGGCTTGACCACATACTGCAGGCAGCCCTTATCCACCGGATCGGGCCGGTCCACGATTTCTGCCACTGGAACGCCGGAGCGCGCGAGCGCCCGGGTACTGAGCAGCTTGTCCGCAGCCAGACTGGCGGCAGCGGGGCTAGAGCCAAGATTGGCCGTCCGGCCTTCAATTATCTCCAAAAAATGAGGCTGCAGGCCATCAGGAGCGATCAGCAGGCATGCTTCTGCCTCGATCGACTGCAGGAGAGACCCGAAATCCCTCCCGCCTCCCAGCATTATGGGCTTGCCCTCTTTTAACCTGGGCCCAGAGGTGGGATAGGCCACCTCGTGTCCGCTGGACGCGAAGCTCTCCACCAGACAGGAGAGCATGGCTCTGCCCTCCAGCTCATGTGTGCCGCCCAGACCCAGGGCGGATGCATACTCGGCAACGAAGATGTCCATGAATTCTCGAACTGCCAATGAAGAGCAGGCTATACTAGTCTTATGGCCGAAGAGGCCGAAAGACAGGGCTATTGAGAGGAGGGAGATCGGCAAGAGACAAAGAAGCAAGAGATCATCAATTAACCTTTTATTCCAGCCCACTTCTCCTAAAGCCCATGAAGCTTCCGGGCACGGCGACAGCAGAGGAGAACATCCACATCGCCATGGGGAAGCTGGCCATCAGGCCTGGCGATCTGTTCCTGGATATAGGCTGCGGCTCAGGGGCAGTCTCCCTGGCCGCCTCATGCTACACAGACAGGATCTACGGCCTGGACCGCCGACCAGAGGCGATAAATCTCAGCAGAGAACTGGTTGAATGCGGGAAATTCCTCCTGGGCGAGGCAGAGGAGATCATACCCCGGCTGCCAGCGGTGGACAGATGCTTTATCGGCGGCACAAGGGGAATAGACAGATTCCTTCCCCTTCTGCTGGAGAAGGCCAGCCCGGGATGCATGATCGTCGTCGACCTGGCCAGGATAGGAATAGCCAGCAAGGTGGCAGAGCTGATGAAAAAGGAAGGCATTTTCAGGGAGATCCTGCAGATTCACATCAATCGGGGCTACGACCTGGCGGGGGACATTGCCTTCAAGCCCATAAACCCCATATTCATGGTGATCGGCAAATGTTAATCGGCATAAGCCTAGGACCGGGCGATCCGCAGCTATTGACCTTCAAGGCAGCAGCGGCCTTGAAGAGCTGCAAGCGGGTCTATGTTCCAGGGGAGATGGCAGCAGAGCTGGCCAGGCCCTACTCCTCCCCCCAGATCCTGGATTTCCCCATGATCCAGGATGAACTGGAGTTGAAAAGGATCTGGCAGAAAAATGCAGATATCATCGCCCAGGACGCTGGCACCAGCCAGGTGGGCTTTGCCTGCATCGGCGACATCAACACCTTCTCCACCTTCAGCCATCTGAAGAGGGTGATAGAAGAGCGCCATCCGGGAATAGAGATCCAGACCATTCCCGGGGTGGGAGTGGTCCCAGCCCTGGCCTCCAGATTCGATGTACCTTTGGAGAGGTCTTTTCTGGTCTCGGACGGATCCCAGGTGCAGTCGGTGATCAGGATAAAGGCCACCAGGCCCAGGAAGCTGGCTGAGGAGCTACGAGAAGAGGGTTATGAGGATTTCACATTGGGCATGAGGCTCTTTACCCCGGAGGAGAGGATCGTCCGGGGAGAGATGCCGGAGAGGAGCGAGTACTTCAGCGTCCTCTTGGCCCGGAGGAGAGAATGAAGGTCTACTTCGTAGGGGCGGGACCGGGCGACCCGGAGCTGATCACCGTCAAGGGCAAGAGGCTCTTGGAGGAGGCGGACCTGGTGGTGTACGCCGGCTCTCTGGTCAATCCCCAGCTCCTGGAGGGATTGAGAGCCATCAAGGTCGACAGCAATGGACTGTCAATAGAAGAGACCCAGGCAAAGATGGTCGAGTTCCTGCGAGCGGGAAAGAAGGTAGTGCGACTGCACAGCGGCGACCCTTCGATCTATGGCGCCATATTAGAGCAGATGAAGCCCCTGGAGGAGATGGGAATAGAGGTGGAGGTGGTCCCCGGAGTCTCCTCCCTCTTTGCCGCCTCTGCCGCTCTGAAGACCCAGCTCACCCTTAAGGGGATCTCTGAATCTCTGATCGTAACCAGGCCCAAAGGGACCACGCTGGCAAAGGACGACCTGCCCACCCTCAGCCGCCTGGGAACGACCATGGCCATATTTCTGGGAGTCGACAAGATCAGGGATATAGTCCAGTCCTTAGACCGGCCGGGCACAACTCCGGTGGCGGTGGTCTATCACGCCTCCTGGCCGGACCAGCAGGTATTGTGCGGAACAATAGATGATATCGCCGATAAGGTAGAAGAGGCGAAGATAGACCACAGCGCCCTCATACTGGTGGGCGATGTGGTTAAAAGAACCGGATTTAGGAGGTCTCACCTATACCGGAGCCGCTGAAGTCCCTGGCCATCCTGGTCTTCCCCCGGGATAGGGATAAGGGAGAGAGGATTGCCCGGGCCTTAAGCGATCGCTATCAATCTACTCTAGTCCTTTATGAGGAGGAGAGGATGAAGAGGCTCCTTGAGAAATACGATCTGCTGGTAGCGATCATGGCGGTGGGGATCGTGACCAGAAGCCTCTGCCGCCATCTGCAGGACAAATGGCGAGACCGGCCGGTGGTTGCCGTCGACTCCGCCCTCAGCTGCGCTGTGCCGGTGGTAGGAGGCCACCACGGGGCCAATGACCTGGCCCTGCTTTTAGCAGAAAGGATGGGGCTCTATCCGGCCATAACCACCGCCACCGATGCCTCGGGCCGGCCCTGCCTGGAGAGCGTGGCCGGGCGGCTGAAGGCTGATATCGTGAACAAAAGCTCCTCAAAATCCATCAACCTCGCATTCTTGACAGAGGACGTCCCAATATTGAGGCTGAAGGGGCCTAAGATACTGCTGGTGGATGAAGATGTGGCGGTGCTCAAGGCAAAGGGGCTGGTTTTGGGTGTGGGGGCCAGAAAGGGCGTATCCTCTGAGGAGGTCCTCCAAGCGATAGACCAGGCCCTGGCGGAATCCGGCAGGAAGAGAGAGGATATAGCATTCTTAGCCACCGCCTGGCTAAAGAAGGAGGAGGAGGGCCTGCTGGAGGCGGCGAAGTCTCTTGACAGGGAGATCGTCTTTCTCTCCCGGGAGGAGCTCAACTCCCAAAAACCTTCCACTCCCTCGAGGGCAGAGGACCTGGGACTGGCGGGAGTTGCCGAGCCCGCAGTCCTCGCCCTGGCAAAGAGGCTCATTCTTCCCAAGAAGGCATACGGAAGGGTGACCGTTGCCATTGGAGAAAATTAAAATGACTGCCGAAAAGGGATTGGGATTCAATGAATGATTCTGCACTCAGCCGATCAATAGACCGTCATTGCGCTAACAGGCTCTCAATCGTTGGCATCGGGCCGGGTGATGCCTCCCTCCGCACCCTAGCGGCAGTGGATGCCATAAAAGGAGCTGATTATGTGGTCGGCTACCGGCCCTATCTGAAGCTCATAGAAGACCTCTTGCCGGGAAAGGAGGTCTACTCCAGCGGCATGGGAAAGGAGACAGACAGGGTCCGAGCGGCTTTGGATCTGCTCAGCCGGGGACCTGTGGCCCTGGTGAGCTCGGGAGACGCTAACGTCTACGGCATGGCAGGCCTGGGCCTGGAGATGGCAGAGCATCCAGCTGAGGTGGAGGTTATTCCTGGGGTCACATCATTTACCGCTGCAGCTTGCCGGGCCGGCCTTCTCTTCCGAGAATGCGTGGCGGTGATAAGCCTCAGCGACCTTCTCACCCCTTGGCAGGATATCGAGGGCCGATTGCGACAGGCAGCGGATTTTGGAATGCCCGTCGCCCTCTACAATCCTAGAAGCCGGAAAAGAGACTGGCAGCTATTGCGCGCCCTGAATATCTATGAGAAAAGAGATGTTCTGGTGGCAAAAGAGGTGGGAAGAGAGGGAGAAAGGCTCTTTTGGACCACAGCCGCTGCCCTCATGGATAGCGTTTCCCTGAGAGAGGAGATCGATATGACCACGCTTCTCATCCTCCCGGGCAGGGGCACTTACAGGGGGGATGTTGCTCGAGAGGCAGAGGTGAACCTGGTGGGCACCGGCCCGGGAGGTCAGGCAAACCTCACCGCAGAGGCCCGGACCATCCTCAGCTCATCTGAAAAAATTCTGGGAGCAGAGCGTTACCTGAACCTGATCGGGGACTATCCAGGGGAGAAGGTCGCTCATGCGGGTCCCTGCCCGGAGAGATCATACGCCCGCTTCCAGGAGGCAGAACAGCTCGCCCGCTCGGGAAAGAGGGCGAGCATCCTCACCGGCGGCGACCCGAGCATCTTTTCCGCGGGCTGGCGGATCATGGACCTGGCCAGAAATCGGCTTCCCGTTCACATATCTCCTGGAGTGAGCGCCTTCTCGTCAGTTGCCGCAAGGGCAGGAGCTCCCCTCTCCGGGGACTTCGCCCTTCTCTCCCAGCTGGATAATCCAGAAGCGCCATCCCTGCTGGCAGCAGCAGGCTTCGGCGTTGTGATCTATAATGTGAAAGGGCATGAGGTGCAGGCCTTCCTCCAGGAGCTGGAACCGGAGAGAGCGGTGGCCCTGGCCAGGGACGTGGCCCGGAAGGGAGAAGAGATGATCATAATGAAGGCAGAAGAGCTGATGGAGACAAAGCCATCAGGCTTCCGGTTCACCCTTCTGGTATCCTGCCCGAAGGCGGAGATAATAGAGGGCAGGATCATAGCCCGAAGGGGATATGATACCAAATACAGCTACTAGAGCTGATTGATATGATAGAGAACTATACCGATATTGGGGCCAGCACACCTGAGGCGATAAAGATCAGCAGAAAAAGCCGGGAGCTCATATCCAGCATGATCGGGGACCGGAGCCTGGAGGACAGGATCACCCAGAGATGCGTCATTGCCACCGGCGACCCAAGCACAGCCGATATCATGAGATTTCAGAATGACCCTTTTCAGGCAGGCCTTAAGGCCCTGGAACGAGGCGCTCCCATCTACGTGGATATCAAGATGGTCCAGGCGGGGGTGCTAAAGAAAGGCCATACCAGCCCCATAGAGGCGTTCATCGATAAGGGAGACGAGCTGGCGGCATCCAGGGGGATCACCCGCACCTCAGCCGGTGTATTTGCCCTGAATGAGAAGCTCTCCGGATCAATAGCGGTGATAGGAAATGCCCCCTCTGCCCTGCTGACCCTCTGCGAGCTCATGGAGTCGGGACGGGTCCAGCCCGATCTGGTGATAGGAGTGCCAGTGGGCTTTGTCAATGCCCTGGAGAGCAAAGAGAGGCTCCGGGAGATCCCCGTCCCCTCGATATCCACTGCCGGTACCCGCGGCGGAACCCCCATCGCCGTAGCAGCCATAAACGAGATCATAAACACCTATGCCAGAGAAAGACCCTGAGCTGATAGCCGATCCAGTCAGCGGCTTTAGCATACCCCTCTCCTGGATCGAATCCTGTTCCGATCCCCGGGCCCGGGAGAAGATCCTGTCGGGCAGATGGACCATCCTCTCAAGCGGCCAATTATTAAAGCGCGGCCTTACCACGGGAACCACCGCAGCAGCAGCAGCGAAAGGGGCAGTCGTATCCCTGGTCCGGGCGACCGAAAGCCTGGAGGTGATGACGCCAGCCGGAATACCGGTCTCGGTTTCCGTTAAGGCAGAGAACGGCTACTGCAATGCTCGCAAGGACGGAGGGGACCATCAGTCCGATGTCACCGCCGGCCTGGGGATATCGGCCCGGGCAGAGCCATCTGGAGAGACGGTCCTCCTCGCCGGGGCGGGAATTGGAAGGATAGGAGCAGGAGGCCTGTGCGACCAGATCGGTCGACCGGCCATAAGCCCCTCAGCAAAAGGGCAGATCATGATGGCTATATCCGAAGGGCTGAAGGTGACAGGTCTTGAGCATGTTCGGGTGGAGATCTGGGTTCCTCAGGGAGAGAAGATTAGCCGCCAGACCCTCAACCCCAAATTGGGGATAACGGGAGGCATATCCATTCTGGGATCGACCGGATTTGTGGAGCCCTGGAATGAGCACCTGATAAATGAGAGGGCTGAGGAGCTGAAAGGGGCGAAGAAGGTGGTGGTCAGCACGGGCAGAACCGGACTCAAGCTCAGTCGGATTCTCTTTCCCGATCACGAAGCGGTGCTTATGGGAAACCAGCTGGGCCGGCTGGAGTTTGAGCCTGATCAGGAGAGCATCTTATGTGGCCTTCCCGCTCTGATACTAAAATGGGCTTGGCCCGAGATACTGGAGAATACGGGGTACAATACCGTGGCGGAGATGGTGGAAAAAGAGCCGGAGCATGAGAACATTGCCCTGGGATTGAGGAGGGCCAAAGAGAAGCTGCCTTACACCCGGATAGTTCTCCTCCATAGGGATGGGCGGATCTTATTGGAGGCTCCATGATCATCGTAGGAGTGGGCATCGGCCCGGGCATGATGACCCAGGAAGCCGGGGAGGCCATCGGCCGGGCGAGGTTGATCTATGGATCGAAGAGGTCGATAGACCTGGCCAGGGAATATATCGACCCGGACTGCATTGTCAGGGAGATAGAGGACTACAAGAGGCTCTCATCTCTGCCAGAGGAGGCCGTGGTTCTGAGCACCGGTGACCCCATGCTCTCCGGCCTGGGCTATCTGCCGGGCAGGGTGATCCCAGGGATATCCAGCCTGCAGGTGGCCTGCGCTCGCCTGAAGATCAGCGAGCTTGATGTGGTCCCCATCACAGTCCACGGGCGGAGGATGGACCCAGAGGCAATAGCATCGGAGCTGAGCCGGAACAAATCCGTCTTTCTTCTCACCGATGACAGCACCGATCTGGAAGGGGTCTGCCGGCTGCTGGAGGAGAGGGGGCTCGCGCGAAGCGTGCTCGCCCTAACAGATCTTGGCTACCCCCAGGAAAGGATCGAGAGAGGGAGCACTGCCTCTCCCCCTCAGGCCCCCGGTCTCTCCTGCGTTCTCATCGGACCGCTGTGAACGGATGAATTCAGGGATGGCAGCTCTTGCAGGGAAGATATCCCTGGCTTTTTGCCTCCTCGGCGCTCTGGAAATAGACCTTGTTCTCCTGCTTGATCTTCAAGGCATAGCGGCAGTCAGGGAGATGGTACTTCTTAGAGGTGCTGCTGCCTACGAAATTCCCTTCTGACTCCTTCTTTCCATCTGATTCATCCATGACCACAACGCTGCTGACTGATGCTTCGCCACCATCTGCATCGGCGCCGGCGCTACCATCAAAAAGCTCAGGATCCCCTGCACCATCTCCATCTTCGCCTGAACCAACTGATGCATCAAATTCATCTGCGACGCGATCATCGGCCTCATTCTCATCCTCTGACCTGGAGTCTTCTCCTTCTGCCGATATCTCTGCCTTTGATTCCTTCGAATCCTCTTGCTCGGCCTCTTCTGGAGCCTGAAGCTTGGTGGTTAGCCCTTCTCCTGACGATATCAGAGCACGAGCTTTCGTACTCTCGACACGCTCGATTTTTCTCTCTTTCTCGCCCTCTCTCCCTGCATCCTCCTCTGGCTCTTCTTCATCCTCATTTGACTCATATCTATAGAGAGATCTGCCGGCATAAAGGGCACGAGCATCAGATATCGATATCAATTCCCCAGAGGAGATCCTTTTAGAGATCAGATCCTCCTGGTCCTCAGCCAGGCTGCACCTTCTGTTCTCGCTGGCCAGAATGCCGCCAGGGCCTGATGCCTCCAGGGTGCAGGTGTAGTTGCCGGGAAGTAGTTCGAGGTTCTTGGCGATCTCGAAGCTGTAATCCCTGTTCGTCTCCAGCCTCATCAGCAGGTACTTGGTGCTTGAGATTGAGGCCTTCCCCTGGCGGAGGGTGGCATTGAGCAATAGATAAGGTAGAGTGCCATTCCCGGTGAGAACGACATTTCCCCGCAGGCTGAAGAGATCGATATCCAGATTGGGGTCTATCTCCATTTTCAGCTGACCCGACCACGCCTCTGACTGCTGAGCTGCACCGCCAGCGGATGAGGCATGCTGTGGTTGGGATCCCAATTCGATGCAGCCAGTGATGGACGATAATACCAGTATAAGGGGAAATAATATCGGAGCTATACCACACTCTCTAAACTTTTTCAAACACAATTGACCAACCCCTTGATTTCCAGTGGAAAGCAGAAGCCCTGAAATGCGCGCCTTATGAAACTGGCCCGAGCAAGGCAATCTTGAGCAGAGGGCCATTTGATCCTCACAGGAAGCTGCATTGCCTTCGAAAAAAGAGCTTGATTCTATTCACATCGATCGGAGCACACGCAGCAGTCCTTCTGCACAGTCCAGCATCTTTTTCAGCCTATCCAGATCCTGCTCAGATCTTATGCCTGCAGAGAGCTCGTCCAGCCGCGCGATCAATGATGCGCGCAGCCCAGCCTTCGCCTCCATGAGCCCGCCATCCATCCTCTCCTCATCAAAGGGGTCCGTACTCCTCGTTCCGCCAGGCAAACTCTTCCCTGCCGCCTGCAAGAGAGGCATACCGGGCTCGTGATCCGGCCGATCCTCTTCTGATCCCGAAGGCTCCGGAGCCTCTCTTCCAGCTCCGGAAAGCTGCTCACCATGGACCTGCTCATCCTGAAATGAACAGACCGGGCAGACTATCACTCCCTGACAGCGAAATAGGGGCGCTCCGCAGTCATGGTGCGTAGCCAGCATTGTGCATCCCCTCTCAAGAAGCCTGGTTATCTTGCTGAGTACTTCATCTTCTTCCATCGTCCCATCACCAGCATTACCACATACGTTTAAATACAACGATATATCATCCTTGAATCAAAGGCAGATAAACATCATAACCTTTTTCCCATAGATATGGGTGGTGGTTCTATGACAGCTGAAAATGTCCTTAAGCAATGTGTTGAGGTATTAGAACGTATTATGAGCGATGATGCAGTCCCGAGGAATATCAGGCGCTCTGCAGAGAGCGTCAAGACCATCCTCATGGACGAGAGCGTAAACGAGGCGATAAAGGCCGCATCTGCCATTTCCATACTCGATGAGATAAGCAATGACCCTAATATTCCACTTCATACCAGAACCCTGATCTGGAATGTTGCTAGCCAGCTTGAGACCATACCAGTCAGCTAAATCCCTCTTTTGGACCAGATAGCCAAGCAGCTTTCCACGGCCTATGAGAGGGACCGTATGGTTTCCACTGGAACTCAAGCCTATGTGACCTCTGTCCCTCCGCTAATCGTTCTTGGTTGGATATGCAGGATGAGTTTGACTCTTCGATCCTGCATTCACTGAGGTCATCTTGGGCTCCATCCATTTTTTTTGTCGGCATTCTCTATGCTTCAGTTCCTGCTATTCAAATATCTTCCATCCGATAGCAATAGCTGTAAATCCTTCGTGGTGATGCTCTTGAGATATCAAGGTTCAATTTCATCGGTTTAGCGCTTGCATTCAACTGGACGTGATCTGAAATTGCGATGAAGACGCTAGCTACGGATTCTGGTTTCATTAGCGTTTATTGATCCTGTTACTAACAGTCGACAAAAACTATTGAACTATCATCCGTATCGCGAAGAATATGATCGGTATTCTCAGTAACTACTTACTTAAATTGCAGCTTTTTTATGTGGTTACGTATCATTTAGCTATAGATTTAAGATGTTTATCTGCATAGATTAAAACATAGTCTCTTTCTCTGTAGAGAGGAAGATATATATATGAATAAAAGAGAACCTAGAAATGGCTAGTTTTATTTTATTATCTATCAGGGTATTCGCTGGAGTTTTATCTCTTTTCCAGAGGAAATCATGGGGTAGGAGGCCAATATTTCCAGAGGAAATGAAGGGGAGTTAACCATAACTCTTAATATCCACCAGGACGATTTTAAAATGTTCAAGGGGAATTATCTTGGTACCTACATCCAGAGGGTTATTTGCTGATTTATTGGCGCAAGGGGAGATATTTCAATCCAGAGACATCCTGCGTCCTACATATACACCATCCAAACTGCCTCACAGAGAAGAGCAGATCAATAACCTTGCATCGATTCTGGTCCCAGCTCTGAGAGGTGAGACGCCCTCTAATGTCCTCATATACGGAAAGACTGGCACCGGAAAGACAGCGGTGGCCAAATATGTGGGAAAAGAACTGGAAGAGGCCAGCTTTGAAGATATGAAGTGCGTTGTGATATACATCAACTGCGAGGTAGTCGATACCCAGTACAGGATTCTGGCCCACCTGGCAAGGCACTTCGACAGAGATATTCCGATGACCGGTTGGCCCACAGACCAGGTTTATGCAGAGTTTAGGAATGCTCTGGATGAGGAGAAGCAAGTTGTAGTGATAATGCTGGACGAGGTGGATAAATTGGTGCGAAAGGGAGACGATGTTCTCTATAACCTCTCCCGGGTAAACTCCGACCTCCTCCGATCGCGGGTGAGTATCATCGGCATATCCAATGACCTCAAGTTCACAGAGTTTCTTGATCCCAGGGTGAAGAGCTCTCTTGGTGAGGACGAGATCATCTTTCCGCCCTACGATGCTGAGCAGATCAGAGAGATCCTGGAACAGAGGGCCAATGTCGCATTCTGTTCCGGATCCTTGCAGGAGAGCGTAATACCTCTTTGCGCGGCATTCGCAGCTCAAGAGCATGGAGACGCCCGCCGAGCCCTTGACCTCTTGCGCATCTCTGGAGAGCTGGCGGAAAGGGCCCGATCTACTGTGGTCACGGAGGTTCATGTCCGCCAGGCCAGAGATAAGATAGAGCAGGATCGGGTAGAAGAAGTCATCAAGACCCTGCCCACCCAATCTAAGCTAGTGCTCTATAGCATCATTCTCTTAGAGGAGCAAGGAACGAGAAACATCACTACTAGTGCGGTCTACAATATGTACAAACAGCTCTGTCCTCTGGTAGAGACCGATTTTCTCACCCATCGCCGGATCACAGATCTCATTGCGGAGCTGGATATGCTTGGCATCTTGCATACCATTGTGATCAGTAAGGGCAGATATGGCCGGACCAAAGAGATAACATTGAGTGTGTACTCCGGCAAGCTCAAGTCAATACTGCAACAGGATTACCGGCTGAAGGATCTGACCAATGTCACTGTCCCCCAGCAAGCTCGTTTGGGGCTCTGATATATTTCCCAATATACATTTTTATTTATCTAATTGAATCTCCCTCTATGGCTTTCCTATCTCCGTTCATCCGGTTCCTGATGCCTCTCATCTCGATTGGGCCAATATGCTTTGTTCACCTCTCAGGGCACTCTCTATTCTAGATGCCTAATCCTATGAAATGAAGGGCTAACAAGAGGATTGCTCCAACTGCCCCGCCGATTCCGCAAATCAGTATGACCAGCCAGCTATAGCCGATATCCGCGCTGATGAACTGATTGGCCAGGAAAAGAATAAAGAGGCCGGCGATTGCGTTTATGACGAAATTTTTAAGGGACCTCAGCAAAAGAAAGGCTCCGAATATGAGAACGACCGCCAGCAAGACTATTCCAACTTCGATCATAGCTGTATATTAGGGTAGTCTAGCTATTAAAAATTCTCCTAATCAGCCTCTGAACGGCTCCATCTCGCTTGCCAGACGGTGGAGCTCTTTTGTATCCAAGGATAACGGATCAATGTGGATCAGCATTATTGCGTTCTTCATGGCAATCTCATCTCTCTGGAATTGAACGAACCGGAGCACAGTCTCATAGTTGCTCTGGGTGATCAGGTAGCCCATGCCTTCCAGGAGGATGATTGGATAGTTGGCCTGGTCGAGGAATTCGGAGATCATGCCGCTCAACCTGGGAAAGTTCGTGGGGTCCACCGTTCTGTATCCTGGTTCGCTCTTTTGAGTCAGCCATATCACAGTCTCCGGAGGTATGCTGAATCTCTCTTGCAGAGTCTCGGGATTGTGTCGGCTGAGGCATAACCCTTCCATTCCATGAGCTACCAGCTCGCTGAATACCTCCAGGCTCTTTTTGGGCTTCTCCTCCTCTACGATATACGTGGTCCCTGGGATAAGCGATACCTCAAATGGGCTCCTTCCATAGCTCTTCATGATCTCAGCCAATGTATCCTTGATATCGAAAGTGGGATCAAATGTTCTGATGATTCTGTCCAGCCTCCTTAAAGCGAGGAAAAAGCTATGCCTGGTCAGAACCAGTCCTGGTCTGATATTCAAACTGGGGATGGCGGTCAGAGCATCCTGCATATCTGGCTCGCAGGCCGGCCCGGCTTCGTCAGAGGGCCGATCTCTCTTTGGAGCCACCTCAAAGAATCCGCCTGCTGCAATAAGTTCATTGGCTTTCATGACCACCTCTCTTCTCACCCCTTCATTCAGTGCGGAGAGCATCGTATCTGAGAAGAGCCGAAAGAGGTACTCTGAGAGGGGACCCAGGGTGAACAATAGCTCCTTTGCCTCATTGACGCTGGAATTCAGTTCCATATGGACGAAATCCTCTCCCTCAGCCAGGATCAGATGAGTCCTTTTTCCCAGCAGCTCCATCTGATAGACGAAGTCCAGCATCTCCCTCTCTGGAACCTTGAACATGTTCTCATTCACCAGCTTTTCTATGCTGTCGATGAGCACAATGCTGTTTCTGCTGGAGTCGACGAACGATTTTATGGTTATGAATAGGAGGGGCAGATTTCGGGGTGAGATGTATCGATCGCTTCTCTTCTCGTCGCTCAGCTTGATGATGGGCGTCTCCTTGAATCCCCAGCGGAGCCTGACCTCCTCCGGGGAGGAGTGGGTGATACACAGCCCTTCTACACCGTGGGTGATCTGGTCGGTGAAGACCTCATAAGCGATATCAGGCACTATGTATATCCTTCCCCTCGTCAGATCATAGGTGGGAAGGGTCTCCTTCTTCTCTTCCACCACTGGCTTAACGGGAACCTGTTCCTCTACAATCATTCTGGTGGCAGAAGGTCCTACTGACCCGGTGAGGGTCTTTTCGAACTGGTTCCAAAGCTCCTGAAGTTGCCTGGGGCTAACCGTCTCTCTGGTCGCTCCCAGTTGCCTCAGATATAGATCGACCTGACGATTTGCTCTTTCCTCTCCTATATACTTTGCAAGGGTCGTCTCGATCTCGCTTATTGTCCCATAAAGCATAGCTCGGGGCTCAACTGGCAGCTCCTCGCCCTGTGCCATCGCTTTTTCTGCACCGTATATGAATGATTTAGCGATGCTTTCCTCCTCGAGACTGGGCTTAGTGAGAAGGGATACGAGGATGTAAAGGCTGGTGTTGACCAGCAGCGTCCAGAATACGGAGTTGGTCCACTGGTCAAGGCCGAGGCCGAATAGGTCTGTGGGTCTGAGGAAAGACAGGCCGAAGGCTCCATCTCTAACCAGGCTTGAGAGCATGCCATCGTCCCCGGCCATGGTGGGTATCAAGGCGGTGTAGGACCAGAGCAGAAATCCTGAAACGAGACCTGCCATAGCTCCTTTTCGGTTTCCTCCTCTCCAATAAAGGCCTCCGAGAGCAGCTGGCGCCAGCTGACTGGCAGCGAGAAATGAGACGATTCCGATATCTGCCAGTATCTGATAGGCAGCAACATGGGAGAAGAGGTATCCTAATAGGACAACCAGGAGTATATTCAGCCTTCTGGTGTTGAGGAGTGCATCGGCCAGGTTCTTCTGCTTTTTAATATGGCGCAGAATATAGGGGAGCTCCAGGTCGTTGAGCAGCATCGTGCCGACGGCCACGGACTCGACTAGGATCATGGCAGTGGCTGCCGATGTCCCTCCTATGAAGACCAAAAGAGATAGAAGGTCTTGATTGTGGCTATAAGGTATGGTTATTATGAAGGAGTCCTTGAGGCCGGGGGTATTGAGGAGCAACCCGCCCCAGGCGATGGCCGGAACGAAAAGGTTGATCAGCAGGAGGTAGAGGGGGAAGAGCCACATCGCCTTTTTCAGATGGCCCACTTCTGAGTTCTCCACAACCATGACATGAAACTGTCTGGGCAAGAATAATATGGCAAAAAAGGACACGAGGGTCAGGGAGAACCAAAGAGGATACTCCACGTCCATGAGGTTGGAATAATTCGGATTACTACGAGCCTGTTCAGCCATCTGGCTGAAGATATCCCCATAGCCTCCAAAGATTCCATAGGCAACGAATAGCCCTATCATCAGAAAAGCCACCAGCTTCACCAGGGATTCGAAGGCCACCACAGCAATCAGCCCCTCATGCCGCTCCATGGGGTCTAGCTGGCGGGCGCCGAAGATCATGGCGAATATGCCCAGGAGGAGGGCCACCACCAGGGTGCTCTCCCAGGAGAAGCTCAGGAGGGTATGGGATTCGGCCAGAGTCTCTAATGAGGTGGAGATGGCTATCAGCTGCAAAGCCACATAAGGGGTTACCATGACCAGGCTGAGCAGAGCAACCACTGCGCCGATGGCATAGCTCCTGCCGTAGCGAAAGCTCAAGAAATCGCTGATGGAGGTGAGGCGGTACTCCTTGGATACGCGAACCATCTTTCTGATGAGCACCCAGCCCAATGTCATAGCCAGGACGGGCCCTAAATATATAGGCAAAAATTCCAGGCCGGTAGATGCTGCTCTTCCTATGGAGCCGTAAAAGGTCCATGCTGAGACATATACGGATAGGGAGAGGGCATAGACATAGGGATTGCTGACGATGCTCTTGCCCTCTAGCTTTCTATTATCTGAGAACCTAGCTATTGCGAAAAGAAGGAGCAGATAGAGCACCATAACCACAAGAGCGGTATTCTGGCCTATCAACCAGAATTCCCCCGGTCAAAGAGGTACATCAGGAGAATGAGTATCATCCAGACTGCAGATATATAGACGAGTATCGCAGGCATGCCCAGCAGAATTATGGCATCGGCCAAGGAAAGCATAGGCCAGTTGAGCAGCACCCATCCTAAGAAGAAGAGCAAAATCCAGAAATCCTTCTGGCTCAGGAGGTCGTGGAGTGAGGCCATGGCTATAAACCCGGATAGGTTATAATCCCCTTAGCAGATATATCTACTGCATGTAGATCAGACTGCTTTTATATCAGGAATTCATTCTCGCAGCCGTGAGATGAATTGATCCTCAGAACTCATTATTCAGGCCAAATATCTGCGGATATGGACGGAAAAGAGGTCATGCTGGCGGGCTTCGCCCATGAGATCAGGGACCTGGGGGGCATAGCTTTCCTGGTGCTCAGGGACAGAGAGGGAATGGCTCAGATAACTCTGGTCAAGAAGCTCCTGGGAAAGGATGTTTTCAAGATGGCGCGCTCCATCAGCCGGGAGAGCGTGGTTATGGTCCGGGGGAATGTTAAGGCGGAGGCCAAGGCTCCGCGAGGATATGAGATCCTTCCCACGGAGATTCAGGTTTTAAGCGCCGCCCAGGTGCCTCTTCCTTTGGATCCCACGGAGAAGGTGGAGTGCGAGCTTGACACCCGCCTTGACTCCCGGTTCATGGACATCCGCCGGCCCTGCGTCCTGGCTGCATTCGAGATCGAGAGTGCAGTTCTTTTCAGCCTCAGGGACTATTTCCATCGAAAGGGGATAGTTGAGGTCTTCACCCCCAAGATCGTGGCCGCAGCCACAGAGGGAGGGACTGATCTCTTTCCCATCAGCTACTTTGAGAAGGAGGCCTTCTTGAACCAGAGCCCTCAGCTCTACAAACAGATGCTGATGGGAGCGGGCATGGATCGGGTTTATGAGATCGGTCCCATCTTCCGGGCGGAGGAGCATGATACCAGGCGCCATCTGAATGAGGCCATCTCTATAGATCTGGAGGTGAGCTTTGCCGATGACAAGGATGTAATGGAGATCCTGGAGGAGGCGGTGGCCGGGGCATATAGCTATGTGGCTGATAACTGCCGCCGCCAGCTGGAGGTCTTGAATATGGAGCTGGAGGTGCCCCGGCTTCCCTTCAAGAGGATCACCTACACCCGTGCTCTGGAGCTGGCGGAAGAGAAGGCTGGGGCCAGGATGCAATGGGGCGACGACCTGGATACAGAGACAGAGAGATTCTTAGGAGAGAGCATTGGAGAGCATTACTTCCTGATAGATTGGCCATCATCAATCAAGCCCTACTATACTCTGCCTTATGAGGATAAGCCTGAGATCTGCCGGGGATTCGATCTCATGCACCCGAGGATGGAGCTGGCCAGCGGGGCGCAGAGGGTGCACGACTACAGCCTGCTGGTGGAGAGGATAAAGGAGAAGGGGCTGGATCCAGATGGCTTTGAATTCTATCTTCGCGCTTTTCGCTATGGAATGCCCCCTCATGCCGGTTGGGGTCTGGGGCTGTCCCGTCTGGTGATGACCATGCTCAATTTAGAGAACATTCGCGATGCGGTGATCTTTCCCAGAGATCGAAGGCGCCTTGTGCCCTAGGATATGCCAGGAATGGAGAGGAAATATAGTAGCGTAAGCACAAATCATCTCCATTCTTATAAAATAATATTTAACATTAAATAGGCATATATTTGCATTTATGCCATTTTGGTTTTAGAGGAAAGGATGCGGCGCAGACCCGATAAGAGGGCTGCGCTCCTTTGCCTGAGGCTCCTGATATGGCTTAGACCTAATCCAGCTTCTCGATGCCCTCTTTCTTCACCTTTGGCTTCCATATTTTGTCTGGCATCCAGGCAGGCGCTCCAGCAGGCTTGTCTACCTGTACCCTCTCTCCTGAGAAGATGTGCACCTTCTTGGTGCCACGCTCACGCAGCTTAATCTCTGTGTAGCCGCGGTTGGCGGCTTTCAGTGCCGCTTGCCTGGGCGATTTTCCTGTGAAGACTCCAATCTCATTTCCCTGGGCGTCCCTCAGGGCAAAGTTTCTCATTTCAGCCAAATTTTTCCCTCCTGATGGTTATGATATGCCTCTCTGATTCGGTATATTAATTTAATCCAAAAGTATCTCCCCCTGTCTCCCAAATGAGGAGTGAGCAGCTGCCCGATCACTGCCAATTGATCCACCATTCTGTCCATAATTCAATGGTATTCGGCAAAAAATTTGGCAAAATAGGCGGAAGAACCGGGCTGTTCATCCTCCTATTAGCTGTTTTATCTCTAACCTATGGCATTCACCCCTTCCGGCCGGCTCGTCGCCAGGCTGCCGATGATATATGCTGCTGTACCGCAGGTCAACCCTACAAATACGGGGTGGATGAGGGGGTAGCCGTAGAAGTACCAGACCACCACCGAGAGGAAGGAGGCAAGCAGGCTGGCAATGAAGCCGGTCTCATTGCCTCTCTGCCAGAAGATGCCCAGGAACAGTGGCACCAGGACGCAGCAGGCGATGATACCCATGCTGACCGCCACCAGGGGCACGATCTGTTGTGGCACATTGATTGCCGAGACGGCGGCGATGATCAGTATTGCCACCCCAATCATGCGGGTGAGTAGGAGAACCTTCCGGTCGGCAATTCCTGGATTCAGATAGCGCAGGATGTCCGAGGTGAGGGAGGTTGCAGTGACCAGCACAATGGCGCTCATGGTGGACATGGCGGCAGATATGGCTGCCAGCAGGATGATCCCGTCAAAGCCCTTGGGCAGGATCAGTGTGGCGACGAATGGCACCAGGCCGTCGGGATTCTTGAGGAATGGAGCTATCTGCTCGGCGCTCAATGCTCCATAGGCCAGGATTCCCAGGGAGAAGATGCATACTGAATAGATGGCGATGGAGATGGGTCCGTAAATGCCCGCGAAGCGAACGACCCTCTTGTCCCGGGCGGAGAATATCATAATCAGCAGATCGGGAAGGGCGAGCAGTCCCAGGCTGATGGAGAAGGCCTGTCCAAATGTCTGCTGCCAGGGGATATTAAGGCCATTCATGCTGAGCACATCAAGGGGAATTCTCTCCCAGATATCCAGTCCGCCGCCAGCGGAGATCAGGCCGCCGTAGAGGAAGACGGCCCCTATCAGCATCAATACGCCCTGGATGAATCCCACCCAGATTATCGCCGGCAGCCCGCCGATGGCGTAGTAAATGGCCACTATGGCTACGGTGATCAATAGACCCTCCAGGTAGGATACGCCAATCATTCCCTGAAATAGGGTAGCGCATCCTTTGAAGATGGGGACCAGGTATACGGTATAGAGGATGAGCATGATGATAGCAAGTATGACCTTTCCCAGGGGAGAGTTGTATCTTCTCTCCAGCAGCTGGGGAACCGTCTTGGCATCGTACTGCTTTGCCATGGTCCAGATCCTCCCCGCCATGATCCAGGCGATGCAGGCGAATCCGACATGAAATAGGGAGCAGAAGATCACCCAGGGCATGCCGGCGGCAAGTCCGTAACCGCCTCCTCCCAGGAAGGAGGCTGCGCTGAAGTAGGCAGCAGTATAGGCAATGCCGATGACGGCAGGATAGGCGATGTTGCGGTTGGAGAGGACAAAGCCTGAGAATGTCCCCTGTCGCAGCTTAAGTGAGAGCAGGATTATCGCCAGGACGTAGGCCAACAGCAGCAATTGATTAATCATGGTATTTCCTCATTAATATAAATATAGTTGTGGATATCATAACTATAAGAGCGATCAGTAGCGCAATGTAGGGGGTGGGCATGCTCATTTTTTCTCACCCTGAAGTAGTCGATCACAGAGCAGGAGAAATGGCTGATCTGTGTCCCTCCATATCGAATTCATGTCTATGTCATTCTCCAATTTTGTACCTTAATGCACATTTTTTGACAGCGTATTGCTGCCTGGTTTAAAAAGCTTGTCTTCAGCCTCCGATCGGAAGATAGAAGTAGTAGCAAGATACAAATATAACAATAAATGAGGTGAAACTCTATGGAGCCTCGAATTCTTAAGGTCGGCGAGAAGGTCACAGGCAGATATAGCGGCATGGAGCTGGGCGAGAGCAGGAAGTTCTTCCGGGTGAAGCTCGGGGAAGAGGAGTTTTATCTGCCAAAGGACGTGGGGAACTCCCTTCTCAAGAGCCATCAGATGGGCAATCAGCTGTTTACCATTCAAAGGCAGCTGGATGTCTATGAGATAAAGCCGCTCATTGGTGCGCTGGATTAGATGGGACTGAAGCCTTTTGGCCTATCCCTCGCTCCCGGCAAAATGGCCATATATGAATCGCATGACTCTGATGGCATGATGAAATAGATCGGCATATTCCACTTAGCTATGCTTAGCAATATTTATATAAGACTTCATGCTGAAAAACATTGATGATTCAGAATATGGATATCTATCGTCTGAATTTTAAGTCCATATTGATATAACATCCTTCTATTCTAGCTCTGCCAAGAGCTTCCTTGGTCTGATTATCGCGTAGGATGTCGATAGGAGGGCGGAGAATATTTCGTTAGTGCAATGGCCGGATGATGCTATTGTATTTTTATCTTGTTTAATAATTAATAAATGATTGAAATTACGGATCGGAGGTGATTCGTTATGATGAACCGCACCATGAAACTGCTTATGCTGTCGGATATATTCGTCCTCACCGGATTTGGACTGATTCAGCCCATAATTGCCATTTATATTAATGGTGGCGGTGTAGCTGGAGGCAGCATGCTTTCCGCGGGACTTGCCAGTGCTCTCTTCCTATTCACCAAGTCCCTGGTGCAACTCCCCTTTGGCCATTATGTGGACAGGCAGTCTGATAAGACGAAGTGGCTGTTCGTGGGGACGATTCTCATGGCTGGTGTCCCCCTCATCTATGTCTCTGCCAGCAGCATATATCATATTTATATCGCAGAGGTTATTTATGGATTGGGAAGCGGACTCGCCTATCCAACCTGGCTTGGTTTGTGGTCTGCAAATCTCGATAAGGGACAGGAGAGCTTTCAGTGGTCAGTATACTCAACCGCTACCGGCCTGGGCACGGCAGCAACCGGGGCGTTGGGTGCAGCCGTGGCCAGCTTTGTTGGCTTTTCTGCTACTTTCATCCTGGCGGGAGTTCTATGCCTGTTGGGTTGCATAGCCCTGTTTTACCTGGATTATAAGAATGGCTGGAGGAGGATAATGGCAATGCTCGTGCCCTCTATTTGCTGGGGCGGCGGCAACTCCATCCGAAAGCTTTCAGACCTCCTCCACGGGAAGGGTCGGCACAATTTCGGCCTATGCCTCTATGGTTTAGCAAAGCCCTCTTTCATATATCCTCCAAAAGACCACAAAGCCGATATATATCCTGATCCAGAGCGCCTATCGAAAGGCGAATGAAAATGCTTATTGGAATAGATGTCGGCGGAACCACCACTGATGCTGTTTTGGTGGATGGCAGCCGGGTGGAGAAGACGGCCTATGTGCCTACGGATCACAATGATCTGCTGGGATGCTTGCTGGGGGCTCTGGATGAGCTGGTCAGAGGAGTGGACGTCAGCAAGATCGAGAGGGTGGTTTTAAGCACCACTCTGATCACAAATATGATTGCCGAGAAGAAGACGGATCCTGTGGCCCTGGTGCTGATACCGGGTCCGGGGACCAATCCTCAGGACTACAACCTGGGCCAGTCCATCATTCTTGATGGGGCCATAGACTTCCGGGGCAAGGAGATCGACCGGTTGAACGAATCCCAGATAAAAGATGCAGCCGCCAGGATAAAGGAGAGTGGAGTCTCGAGGGTGGCAGTGGTGGGAAAGTTCAGCCAGAGAAATCCGGCTCACGAGGAGAAGGTATCCCAGATCATGTCCCAAATCCTGCCCGGATCCAAGATCGAACTGGGCCACCGGGTATCTGGTCACCTCAACTTCCCCCGGAGGGCGGCCACCACAAAGCTCACCCTGGCCACCAAAGAGAGCTATGCGAGGTTCGCTCTAGCGATATCCAGGGCTCTGGAGGAGAGGCGGATCACCGCTCCCGTTTATATCCTGAAGGCAGACGGCGGGACATTGCCTTTAGAGGGATCGCTCCAGATGCCAGTGGAGACCATATTCTCCGGGCCTGCGGCCAGCATCATGGGGGTCATGGCCCTGACTCCTCCCGGCCAGACCTCGGTAGTGGTGGACATCGGCGGCACGACGACAGACCTAGCTCTCATCCTCTCCGGCAGTCCGCTGCTCTCCTCTAAAGGGGCGCGAGTGGATTCTATGCTGACTCATGTGCGCGCTTTTGCCGTAAGGTCCGTGGCCATTGGCGGGGACAGTGCAGTGGACGTCGCCGAGGACGGCCTGACAGTGGGCCCGCAGAGAAACGGCTCGCCCTTCTGTTTGGGGGGCACGGGCCCCACTCCCACCGATGCTCTGCGCGTCTTGGGCCGGTCGAGCGTCGGCGACCTGGAGCGAGCAAAGGAGGCGATGGCAGGGGTGGCAAGCAGGATGAACTGCACTGCAGAAAAGGCAGCAGAGATGGTGTTAGATTCTGTGGTGGAGAAGATCGCCTCACAGGTCAATGAGATGTTTCGGGAGTGGGAGCAAGAGCCTGCTTATCGCATCTGGGAGATCATGAAAAAGGAGAAGCTCGAGGCGCAGAATGTGGTTGGGGTAGGGGGAGCTGCCCCCGCTCTGGTGCCCCTCATCGCCTCCCGGCTGAAGGTGGCCTCGATTGTGCCTGAGCATGCTGCGGTTGCCAATGCCATTGGTGCTGCCGTTGCCCGGCCTACCATCACCCTTAACCTTCATATCGATACCGAGAGGGGTGAGTATGTGACTGCAGAGGATGGGATCATGGGCAAAGTGAATGAGAAGCAGATGTCTCTGGCTCAGGCTGAGCAGCTGGCCCGGAGGCTTCTCGTGGAGAGAGCAGGCCGCCTGGGGATTGAGGAGTATGCCGCTGAAGCTCTGGTCACTTCAAGCGAGGTCTTCAATATGATTCGGGGATGGTCGACGGTAGGAAAGCTCCTGGACGTCCGAATGGAGATTCCTGCTGGCCTGCTATCCTCATGGAGGTGCACGTAAATGGCTTCTAATGCAGGAGCGGGAAAGACCGGCCTGATATTCTTCCCCGCCTTCGACTGGGCCATCTCGCCCACCCATCCAGAGAGAGAGGAGAGGCTGCTTTATACCCGGGACCAGATCTTTGAGGAGGGGCTGATGGACCTCCCTCAGATCGAGGAGTACAAGCCCCGATTGGCAGAGAACAAGGACATCGCTCGCACCCATTTCTGCGTTCCAGATGTGGAGAGCCAGGTGACCGAGGCCCATCTCATTGCCGCCGGAAGCACCCTCACCCTGGCCGATGCCCTGGAGAAAGGGGAGATCAGAAATGGCTTTGCCCTGGTGCGCCCGCCAGGCCACCACAGCATGCGGGTGGTGCACGGCAACCGGGGATTTTGCAATATCAATAACATGGCCATACTGGTGGAGTACCTGAGGACCAAATACGGCCATAAGAGGCTCGCGGTGATCGATACGGATGTGCATCACGGCGACGGCACCCAGGAGATCTTCTGGCATGATCCCGAAGTCCTGTGCATATCCTTCCACCAGGACGGGCATACCCTCTATCCTGGATCCGGTTTCGTCAATGAGATCGGCGGGCCGCAGGCACTGGCTCGCACCCTGAACGTTCCATTGCCACCGGGAACTACCGATGAGGGCATCCATTATGTTCTGGACAATCTCATCCTGCCCATTCTGGAGGAGTTCAAGCCGGATCTGGTCCTGAACTCCGCCGGCCAGGACAACCACTATACTGATCCTCTAGCTAATATGCGGTTCTCTGCCAATGGCTATGCCCGGCTCAATGAGAAGCTTGCTCCGGATATCTGCGTCCTGGAGGGAGGCTATGCGGTGGAAACCGCGCTTCCCTATGTGAACACCGGCATCATCCAGGCCATGGCCGGCCTTGACTACTCCCATGTACGCGAGCCGGATTATGTTCCGGGAGCCTTTGTGCAGACCGATGCCATGTGGCGGGAGATCAAAAAGACGGTGGACCAGGTGAATGAGGCCTGGGCGAAGAGGGAGGAGATGGTCCAGATGGCGCGGGAGAGTCTGGGCGACTTCTACCGCCGGAAGAAGAGGGTCTTTTACGATACGGACATGATCAATGAGAGCCAGGAGGAGTCGGTCAGGCTCTGTCCGGACTGCCCGGGATACATGACCATCACCAGCTCTGCCCAGAGGGGATATGGCACTTTGAACAATGCCTTCTGCGTCTCCATCCCTCGTGGCGCCTGCTCGTCCTGCCGGGAGGATGCAAAAGAGGAGTATGAGGAGCATCTGGAGGACCGCAGGATTGGGTATGTCTATCTGCAGGACAAGGACCGGGACAAGTTCAAGTTCTGCAACAATATGACCCATACCCAGAAGGGGTACTGAGGGCCAGGCATATTGAAAGTTGGGCCATACTGGCCTATACTTGCCTTTTTATCCTTTCTTTTATTCTCTATTTTCCGGTTGTTTCTCCCGGAGTCTGAGAACTGTATGAGCGATAGAGCAAGAGAACTGGAGGCGGCGGCGGCATCGATCGATGCAGCCTCCCTTGATACGGCCAGGAAGGGGATCGTCACCGGCTGCCAGGAGCTGATCTACTGGCTGGAACTCTTATCCCGCCGCCTTGAAAAGGTCCCGCCCGAAAAGGAGCATAAGTTCGCCCGCGCATTCTCTCTTATAATGCTCGGCCACTTGCCCACCCGGCCCGAGACCTGCCCTTTTTGCGTCCAGTACGGGCAGAGCCGAAGCTGCCGGGGTTGCGGCTATGCTGCCACTCACGGGCGCTGCGATTCGGATCAGTCGTCTTTCAGCCTGTTCATCGAGGCCTTCAGTGAGTTGGGAAGGGTGATTTATCAGGATACAGGAGGCCTGAACTGCCATCCGGATGATGCCCGGCTGAGGCTTGAGCATTGCATTCGCTCCTCTCGCCTACTGGCAGCGGATATGATGGAGGATATTGATTCCTCCTCCGCCGAGCGGCTGATGGAGAGGAAGGCCAGGTACCTTGGGCAGATGATCGATCTTTTGCCGAAAGAGCTCTTCGGTCCAGAGATAATGGAGAGTTGGCGTCGAGTGCATGAGATGCTTCGCAATTACTGGTAGTACTCAGTCTGCTGTAAAATAGTCAAATCACATTTCAGCTCAGATGCTGCACGAAGAGCTCCTCATAGAGCCTCTTGACGTTCTCCGCCGTCTTAGTCATCTCCGGGAAGCCCTGGTAGTTCATCGCCTCCTGCACGTCCTGGGGAAGGCGGAGCTTGTACTGGCTGCGGGAGAAAAACCAGCCTTGCCGGGCATAGTAGCGGGAGAGATACTCCTGCTCCGTCTGGCCGGGGGTGGGGATGAACAGCCCATGCTTTTTGTCCAGCTCCACCATCTCCATCATGGTGGTATAGCCGGACCTGGTGATCAGAAAGCGGGCCCGGTTCATCAGCTCCACTTTATCCTCCGTGGATAGGTAAGAGTGAACTGTGGTTTGCTCATCCAGCTTCTCGTGCCTCTCCTTCTGAGGGCTTCCCAGGAGCACCACCTTCTCCCCGGGGAGCTTTTGCACCTGCTTTAAGATGATCTCCTCCAGCTTTGTCCTCTGGGGCTCGGGTCCTGAGACGATGATCAGATAATCCAGGTCTTCATCCAGATTCATCTTCCTGGTGCTGGTGAAGATTCCGGCGAAATAGGCTCTTTTGTTGGTGGCATCCAGGCGTGATCGGCTGAGCTTGCCGCTCAGGTTCGGCTGGCCCGCCCAGGGATAAATATCCGGCACAATGACTCCGTCGAACTTGACATGAACGAAGCTGTTCACGGGAATGGTGAGCATCTCAAAGGGGTAGAGGTACTGGGGCAGGCTGAAGCGGAGCTGATGGGAGATGAAGTAGCTGGGAATGTCGTGGCTGTAGACCCCCATGCGGTTGTCGCTTATTATCAGATCAAACTTATTCACAGAGAGGATCTCGTCCAGCTTCTTTCTCTCCCTGGCCAGAGCGCGGAGGAGGATGGGAATGCTGGCAGCGAACTTGGGCAGGAAGAACCGGGTGGAGCTGTAGGGGGCAGGATAGTCCTTGAATGTTATGAAATCGCATTCCGGGAATTCCCTCTTCAGAAGCGTCAGGGCATTGCCGCTGGTGCCAATTGTGACCTCGTGGCCCCTTCGTATTAGCTCCTCAATGATGGGAATGTCCCTGGTGGAGTGGCCCAAACCCCAGTTCAGAGGGCTCACGAATACTTTTCCCATGAGGCGGGAGATCAAGCTCTAGGTATAAATCGTTTTCTTGATAAGAGCTAAATATCAACCTGTTCCACCAATAGCCCGTGTACGAGCAGATAGTTCAAGCCGTCGACAAGATGAAGAAGGGAAGCCCTGGCTATGAAGGGATCAGCGCCATCCTGAATAGATATGCCGGGGGAGAGATCGATCTGGATGAGGCCTACTATGACCTCTTGGAGGCGGAGCTGATTGCTATGCCCAAGAGGTGCGGCATGTCCGCAAAGCGCCCGGTGACTGCAGAGGACGAACTGCGCCTGAAAGAGAAGATCCTGGAGAAGATCAAAGAAGATCTCCATTAGACGGCCAACAGAGATGCAAAGCAAAAGCGGCAAGGGTAACAGGTCAAGAGCATATGTTGGGAATAAGCGTTACTGAATTGAGGGACCTGGTCGTATCATTGATCGCCCTGGTAATAGCCTTCTCGGTGCTTTTTGGAGGGGCGGTGCTTGATATGAATATGATCATCGTCTCCACTCTGGGTGTTGCCAGCGGATTTCTCCTCCATGAACTGGCTCATAAGTTCACTGCCCAGCATTTTGGATATCTGGCCGAATACAGGGCCAATCTCCTGGGCCTCGGTCTGGCGGTGGCTTCAGCCTTCGCCGGCCTTCTCATTGCCGCTCCGGGAGCGGTGATGATCAGCCGGTCCCGGCCCCCTGTCCAGACATATATTCAAGACAGCATGTATGGCTCTACCGTCTCTGATCCGTTTCATCGGGAGGAGCTGGCCAGCCAGCTGAAAAGAGAGATGCTCTTAATATCTCTGGCCGGGCCGATGACCAACATCGTGCTGGCGGCTTTCTTCTTCATTCTGGGGATGAGCGGTCTGGCAGATGGCGGGGTCTGGGCGCAGGCGATTACATTTGCCCTCTTCATCAACCTGATCCTGGCGGCCTTCAATATGCTGCCCTTCGGACCCCTGGATGGAAAGAAGATCTTCGACGGCGACCGGCGGGTCTGGGCTTTGATCGGCCTGCCTGTGATACTGATCGCTCTGCCGATCTATCTTGGAATTATATAAAAATCGGCTCCTCGCTATTTTGCATGGGTGAACTCGAATCGCAAATTCTCTGTGTCTCTGTGTCTCTTTCCATGAAAACACGCCTAAAATCCGGGGGATATCAGCCACCACTCCTCGGTTTACCTTCTCCAATGCGAACCACATTATTGGCCACCAGATCCAGCCAGGTAAGCTGTGAGGTAGAGGATTTTCTATCGAAATCGAAGTCCAATCTCTTCTTCTTGAATCCTTCTTCTTCCCACATCTCGCGATTGACAAGAAGATGGTGTATCATGCTGAGAATTTTCCTGGAGAGGGCAGTAATGGCCTTCGGCTTACCTTTCCTGCGCAACAATCGGAGATATACCTTTTTGAGTCGCGATTTATTTGTCTTTGATGCTCCATGAGCCACCTGATTTAAGATCCATCTAAGGCCTTTTGGACCATGTTTTGTAATCTTTCAAATAATATTATTCTCATTCTACTCCCGTGCAAGCAAAATCAATCCAAGTATAAAAACTTTAAATTTTAAGATCACGTGTATTACTTCTCTAAGAAAACTATTTATCCATTCAAGTTATACATTTCCTACTTGTGGGAGAAATGACATGGCAGGGCTGAAAGGAAAACACATCTTTGGCTTAGTAACGGTTGGGGAGAAAGGTCAGATCGTCATCCCAAGCGAAGCCCGGAAGATCTTCGATATCAAGCCGGGTGACCGCCTGTTGATGCTCGGAGATGAGGAGCAGGGAATCGCGATTGTAAAGAGCGAACTGTTCATGCAGTTCGCGAAGGAAATTTTCAATGCAAAGGAATGCAGGGAGGAAGACAATTGACCGAAATCCGGATAGCCGGCCTGACAAAAAGGTACGGGGAAAGGACCGCGGTCAATAATCTTAACCTTACTATACGAAAGGGCGAACTGTTCGCGCTGCTCGGAATGAACGGCGCCGGCAAGACCACAACCATCAAGATGCTCTCGTGCCTCACTGTGCCCACTGCCGGGGATGCCATCCTGCTGGGTGACAGTATCGTAACCGGTCGCTCTGCAGTAAAGAAGAAGGTCAATGTCTCGCCGCAGGAGACTGCAGTCGCCCCGAACCTGACTGTTATGGAGAACCTCGAGCTGATAGCCGGGATATATGGCAGCGACAGGAAGACCGCAGGGACGAAAGCAGCCAGGATGCTGTCGGTATTCGGTCTCGATGAAGTTGCCGGCAGTAAGGCAAAGACACTGTCGGGCGGGATGCAGCGACGGCTCAGTATCGCAATGGGGCTGATCTCGGAACCGGAGATCCTGTTTCTGGACGAGCCGACACTCGGGCTCGACGTACTTGCACGGCGTGAACTTTGGGACACGATCAGGAAACTGAAAGGTGAGGTCACCATCATCCTCACGACACACTACATGGAGGAGGCGGAGGGGCTCTCGGACAGGCTGGGGATAATGGCAAAGGGCGAGCTGAAAGCGGTAGGGACAGTATCCGAGCTCGTATCCCTCGCAGGAGGAGCCCGGACGTTCGAGGACGCCTTCGTGGCGCTCGCAACGAGGCAGGGAGCGGGGGCATGAGGTTCCTTGTCTTCGCCTCGCGCAACTGCAAGGAGATCGTCAGGGATCCACTAAACCTTGCATTCGGCTTCGGCTTTCCGATTGTCCTGCTCCTCATGCTCACCGCCATACAGGCAAACGTACCGGTAAGCCTGTTTAGGATCGAAGAACTTGCCCCGGGAATGGCTGTATTCGGCCTTGCGTCCATCTCCCTCTTCTGCGGGATGCTGATTGCAAAGGATAGAAGCACGTCGTTCTTGATGCGGCTGTTCACATCGCCGCTTTCCGCATCTGATTTCATTCTCGGCTACACTTCCCCGATGCTGCCGATTGCAGTCATGCAGTGCGCCATCTGTTTTGCCGTCTCCATCTTCCTCGGGCTGGCAATGAATGTCAACGTGCTGGTCGCGATTGCAGTCCTCATCCCGGCAGTCGTCCTCTTCATCGGCATCGGGCTGATGGCAGGGACGGTCTTAACCGACAGGCAGGTGGGCGTCATGGTCGGGGCAGGGCTCACGAACGCCTGTGCATGGCTGAGCGGGATATGGTTCGCCCCCGGCCTTGTAGGGGGCTGGTTCGAATCGGTTGCCTATGTGCTCCCGTTTGTCTATGCTGTAAATACAGCACGTGCTGCCATAGTTGGCGACTATGCTGCAATCTTCCCGCAATTATGGTGGGTGATCGGGTATGCAGTCGTGATCATGACCACCGCGATCTTTATATTCCGGAAAAAGATGGACAACGACGACATGTGACTGGCACATAAGTTCACTGCCCAGCATTTTGGATATCTGGCCGAATACAGGGCCAATCTCTGGGGCCTCGGTCTGGCGGTGGCTTCAGCCTTTCGCCGGTCTTCTCATTGCCGCTCCGGGAGCAGTGATGATCAGCCGGTCCCGCCCCCCGTCCAGACATATATTCAAGACAGCATGTATGGCTCTACCGTCCCCGATCCGTTTCATCAGGAGGAGCTGGCCAGCCAGCTGAAAAGAGAGATGCTCCTCATATCTCTGGCCGGGCCGATGACCAACATCGTGCTGGCAGCGACCTTCTTCATTCTGGGGATGAGCGGCCTGGCAGATGGCGGGGTCTGGGCGCGGGCGATTACATTTGGGATCCTGATCGCTCTGCCGGTTTATTTGGGGATTATATAAACGAAGGCTGGTTTAACTCTGCAATTGTGCTGCTATCGAGGGTCAGTTATTTCAATACTCCATGCAGGACGGGAAGTAGGTGTTGAATGAATGACTCAAATTGAGGTTCTGCAGGAGATCTCCGATACCCTCATTTCCATCAATGATTGCCTGGAAGGGATTGGTGAAGAGCTTGAGGAAATCAGCATGGCCAGCAAGATGATGATATTCTTCAAGCTGATCGAATTGAAGCCGGAGATGAAGGACAAGCTCGGGCCTTTGATCAATGAACTGGCAGAATCTATGGACTTCGAGATGGATGAGGCAGCAGGTGAGGAATAGCGAAAAAGCTCTCACTGAAAGGGCCGCCTGAGAGATTCAGGGAGGAGGTGGGCCCCGAATCTCTCGCGCATCTCTTGATTTGGTTTACTTAACAAAAACATCACAGATGTTTATTATATTTAGCCCTTTCCATTTAAGAATGCCGGCCCTCCCATTTTTCTTGAGCCCTCCTTTCAGCGAAGATCTTTTGATCTAAGCGATTCTGCAGTTGAGGATATGGATGAGCATGTCCTGACCAGGTTACGTCAAGAGCTGATTGAGGGAATCGACGAGAAGACCAGAGACGGAGCATCGCGTTTTTTCAAGGAGGAGGTCAAGTTTTACGGTGTCAAATCCAGCCTGGTCAGGAAGATCGCGACCAAATACTTCCGGGAGATAAAAGGGAGGGACAAAGGGAAGATCTTCACCCTCTGCGAGGAGCTTCTCCGCTCAGACTATGGGGAGGAGGCGTTCATCGCATATGAATGGGCCTATTCCCTGCGCAGCCAATATGAGCCCTCCGACTTCACAATCTTCGAGGGCTGGCTGGAGCGGTATGTGAACAACTGGGCGAAGTGCGATACCCTATGCAACCATACCCTGGGAAGCTTCATTGAATTGTATCCTCAGTACATGGAGAAGCTCTTTGGCTGGGCCCGGTCAGACAACCGATGGGTGCGGCGGGCCTCGGCTGTGACCCTCATCCTCCCCGCTCGCAGGGGCGACTTTCTGCCGGAGGTCTTCATGATCGCTGACATCCTCCTTCTGGATAAGGACGACATGGTGCAGAAGGGATATGGCTGGCTTTTAAAAGAGGCGAGCCGGGCTCATCAGGCTGAGGTCTTCGACTATGTGATGAAAAACAAGGCCGTCATGCCCAGAACGTCTCTGCGCTATGCCATAGAGAAGATGCCCGCGGAATTGAGAAGAAAAGCGATGGAGAGATGATATCCTCTGGAACTATCCGCAGTACTTGCACCCAGGAACTGTCTCCCCATTTCCTAGATAGAGCACCTGGCTTCGGCTGCCATATCTGAATACCGTTACTCCCTTACACCCTGAGTCGTAAGCCAGTCTGTAAACCTGGAGCACATCGCTTACCGTTGCCTCTGCAGGCAGGTTCACCGTCTTGGATACTGCATTGTCCGTATATTTTTGGAAGGCGGCCTGAATGCGCACATGCTGCTGGGGGGAGATGTCAAGAGCAGTGCGGAACAGCTCCTTTAGATCCTGCGGCAGGCCAGCGATATCCTGTACGCTGCCCCTCCGGGCCAGCTCCGCTTTGAGATCAGGGGAATAAATCCCCCTTTCCATCGCCATCTTCTCAAAGAGCGGTGAGACCTCCAGCAGCCGCGCCCCCTCCAGCACCCGGCGCACGAATGCCAATGCAAAGAGCGGCTCAATGCCGCTGCTCGTGCCGGCGATGATGCTGATGGTACCGGTGGGGGCAATGGTGGTCACAGTGGCGTTTCTCATGCTGCTATAGCCCCTTAGGCGTGACTTTTCGAAGAGTGGAAAGGAGCCCCGGACCTCCCCGAGGCGGGCCGACTCGGCCCGAGCATGCTCGGTGATGAATTTCATCAACTTCTCCGCCAGGGCCACAGCCTGGGGCGAGGCGTAGGAGATGTTCATCATAATGAGCATATCCGCAAAGCCCATCACACCCAGGCCGATCTTGCGGCGGCTCAGTGTGGCCTCTTCTATTTGCGGCAGGGGGAAGCGGTTCATCTCGATTACATCGTCCAGAAACCTCACCCCCAATCTGACCAGATCGGCCAGGTGATCCCAGTCCAGCTCTCCTTTTCTCACCAGCCGGGAGAGGTTGATCGAGCCCAGGTTGCAGGACTCATACGGCAGCAAGGGCTGCTCCCCGCAGGGGTTTGTGGCTTCGATCTCCCCAGGGAGTGGGTGGGCGGCATTGATGCGATCGATGAAGATGATCCCCGGGTCGCCACCCCTCCAGGCGGAGGTGGCGATAAGGCCCAAAAGATCCGCCGCCTTCAGCTGGCCCGCCGCCAGGCCCGTGCGCGGATTGATCAGGTCGATTTTCCCCTCACCCCGCGATTTTTCCATAAATTCGTTCGTCGCCGCCACAGAGAGGTTGAAGTTCTCCAGGAATCCCGGCTGCTCCTTGGCCTCGATGAACTCCATGATATCGGGATGGTCGACCCTCAATATCCCCATGTTCGCTCCCCGGCGGCGCCCGCCTTGCTTGATCACATCGGTCGCCGTATCGAAGATGCGCATGAAGGAGACCGGTCCGCTGGCCACTCCGCCTGTAGCCCGGACGACATCGTCCTTGGGCCGCAGTCGAGAGAAGGAGAATCCCGTGCCTCCGCCGCTCTGGTGGATGAGGGCCATGCTCTTCAGAGCATCAAAGATACTGGGCAGCGAATCTTCTACAGGAAGGACAAAGCAGGCGGACAGCTGGCCTAAAGGCAAGCCTGCATTCATTAGCGTGGGGGAGTTGGGCAGAAACTCCAGGTTCCTCATCATCTGCAGGAAAAGAGATCGATAGCTTTCAACATCACCGCCATATTTTGACTCGGCCTTGGAGATATGATCGGCCACCCGTCCAAACATCTCTCCCGGGGTCTCCACCCCATCTCCCCGCTCGTTCCTTAAGAGATACCTCTTCTTCAACACCTCCGCAGCATTGACCGAGAGCTTCAGGTCATCTGCCACTCCTAGATAGCGTTTGGCTTCTCTGATCTCCGTTCTTTTTTGGCGGTAGAGGATATAGGCCTTGGCCACATCGGCGTAGCCAGCGGATATGAGCGCTCTTTCCACCAGGTCCTGGATCTCCTCCACTCCGGGAATGGTGCGGGAGAATCGTTCTTCTGCCTCTTTAGCCACCTCCTCTGCCAGCCTGAAAGGAGCATCTTCCTCCTCTCTGCCCACGGCTCGAAAGGCTTTGGATATGGCCAGGGCAATCTTCTCGGTCTGGAACTCGACCACCCTTCCGTCCCGTTTTCTGATGCGCTCGATCATCCCTGTTCATCCTGCGGATTCGAAATCCATCCGCTCTATTAGATCCGGATTATCCCGCATCCTATACCTATCATGCATAATCGATATAAACCTGCATCTCTCTTGCCCGAGCCGTTAAATTTCTATGGCTTGACCGCAGACTTACTACAATTACAGAGGTTAAATGAAATGAAAATTGCCATCTCAGGAAAAGGAGGCGTGGGCAAGACCACCCTCGCCGGAACCCTGGCCCGTTTATTTGCGCGCGACGGCTATAACGTCCTGGCGATCGACGCCGACCCGAGCATGAACCTGGGCTCGGCTCTGGGCATTCCTGATCTGCCCAAGCCGGTCACTGAACACAAGGACCTGGTTGAGGAGCGAGCGGGCATGCCCATGGGCATGTTCAAGATGAACCCCAAGGTCGACGATGTTGTAGGCATGTGCGGCTGCACCGGGCCGGACAACGTCAAGCTGGTGGTCATGGGCACCATCGACTCCGGAGGATCGGGCTGCATGTGTCCTGCCAATGCCTTCGTCAAAGCCCTCCTTCGACATGTGATAACCCGGGAGAAGGATCTGGTGATCCTGGATATGGAAGCGGGCATAGAGCATCTGGGCCGGGCTACTGCCAGAGGCGTAGACGCCATGATCGCAGTGGTGGAGCCGGGGATGAGGTCCATTGAGACCGTGGAGAGGATAATGCAGCTGGGCAAAGAGATAGGCATCTCCAGGTACTTTGCTGTCATTAACAAGGCGGACGACCCCGGTCCTGTGGCGGACAAGCTCTCGGCAATGGGAATTCCAGTCCTCGGAACCATACCCTTCGATCGCTGCCTGGTGGAGGCGGACCTGGCAGGCACCCCTCCTATAGATGCCGACTGCCCTTCGGTCCAGTCCATCAAGAGGATAAAAGAGAAGCTTGAAGAGATGTTCGGCGAGAATAAAATAGAGAAGAATGAATAGATCGAGAAATAGATGAAACAGGCAGGCCTAGAAGGCCAGATGGCCTGCTCTTAATCCCTCTCCTACCACCGACCCTATGACCCGAGAGCCAGGTCCCATGATCCGGCAGGCTTCCTGGGCCTCTTCCTCCGCCAGCACCACTAAAAAGCCCATTCCCATGTTGAACGTCTGGTACATCTCCAGATCCTCCACCCTGCCCTGCTCTTGCAGGAAATGGAATATGGGCTGGGGTTCCAGCGGATCGGTGATCTCGAATCCGAGATTGCTGATCCGGCGCAGCTTTAGTAGTCCCGAGCCGGTGATGTGCGCGAGGCCGTGGACATCGCACCTTCCCACCAGCTCTACGATCTCATGATAGATTCTGGTGGGAACTAAAAGCTCCTCTCCTATGCTTTTTTCCCCTCCGGGCAGGCGATCGAAGTAAGTGTATCCGGATTGGGCCACTATGGCCCTGGCCAGAGTGTAGCCGTTGCTGTGCAGGCCGCTGCTTGGGACCCCAACCAGCACGTCCCCTTTCTTGATCTTCTCCCCGGTCACCACCTTATCCTTGTCCACGATGCCGATAGCGGTTCCGGCCAGGTCGAATCCCCGGATGATCTCCGGCAGGGAGGCGGTCTCTCCTCCCACGATGGTCATATTGGAGAGTTCAGCACCCCGGGCGAGACCTATGGCTATCTGCTCTGCGCGTTCGGGATCGACCTTCTCCACCGCCAGGTAGTCGACAAAGGCTATGGGCTCGGCACCGATGGCATACAGGTCGTTCACATTCATAGCTATGCAGTCTATTCCCACGGTATCCCACTTGGAGATGGCATTGGCGATCAGAACCTTTGATCCCACCCCGTCAGTGGTCATGGCCAGGGCAAAGCTTCCCATATCCAGGAGGCCTGCATAATGGCCTATATCGGTCAATGGTGCCCCGAACCCTTTGCGCCTGGTGGTGAGAACGGACTTCATGGCCTCGATGGACCTATTCTCCAGGCTGATGTCCACTCCTGCCTGGGCATAAGTGAGCTTCTTCATGCTTCACCACCCAGACCGAACTCGCGATGAAGCTCCCGAACTGCTCTTTCCCCATCCGCCGATGCTACCACAAAGGAGATGTTATGCTGGCCAGATGCCTGGCTGATCATGACCACATTGATCTTAGCCTGACCCATGGCCTTGAACACCCGGGCGGCAACCCCCGGAGTCCCGGCCATTCCCGAGCCTGTCACCGCTACTGTGCAGACATCATGGTCATGGGAGATCTCCTTGACCACATCCCTAGGGAACTCAGATCGCAGAGCCTCATCCGCTCGATCTGCCTGTCCCTCCTCTATGACCATTGATATGTTGGCCTCAGAGGAGCCCTGGCTGATCATCACGATATTGATCCCCGCTTCGGCCAGAGCGGTGAAGGCGCGAGCAGCAACGCCCAGTGTCCCTATCATCCCCGCGCCGGAGATGTTCAGAAGCTCGACTTTCTGATGCAGTGTGACCGCCTTGATCACATCCTCTTTGGGAACATCGTCCCTCACGATCTGAGTTCCTGGGTCCTCGGGATCGAAGGTGCACTTAACCCTCACAGGGATACCCTTTTTTATGGCTGGCTCGATGGCTCTGGGATGGAGGACCTTAGCCCCGAAGTAGGAGAGCTCCATCGCCTCCCGGTAGGAGATGGTGGGTATCGTCTTGGCCTCTGGCACTATCTTGGGATCAGTGGTCATGATGCCGGAGGTCTCCTTCCAGAACCAGATCTCATCCGCATTGATCGCCGCACCGATCAGTGATGCGGAAAGGTCGGAGCCACCACGGCCAAGGGTGGTGTTCGTCCCCTTCTCGTCCTGGGCTATGAATCCGGTGACCACTGGGACGCCCTTCAACGGCAGTAGCTTCTGGGGGATGAGGCCATAGGTCTTCTCCAGGGGTCTGGCATCCCCGTAATTGCTGTCGGTGATGATTCCTGCCTCTCTTCCGGTATAATGCTGGGATTCGATTCCCATATCCCGCAGCACCCCGGATAGAATGGGTGCAGCCAGCTGCTCGCCATAGCCGGAGATATAGTCGAGCGAGCGTCTGGTTAGCTCTCCCAGATAGCAGATGCCGATGTAGGCCTTCTCGAGCAATGAGAGCTTCTCAGATATTATACCCTGTACCTCTTTGGCGATTGCAGGATTCTGGATTGCATCTGCTATCGCTTGGTTGTGTCTATCTGTGATCCTCTCCATGAAGTCCATCACATCTGAGACATTGCCTTCGCTGGCCGCCCTTCTGGCACAGGCCAGAAGCTCATCCGTTACCCCTTGAAGGGCAGAGGTGACGAGGACTATCTCATTGTCGCGATGGAAATGCGCGACAAGATCGCCCACATGCCTCAGCCGGTTTCCGTCAGCAACGGAAACACCACCAAACTTCATTACCAAGCGCGCCATCTTAAAAACCGAACCACAGCTATCTTCGCATCGATTTAAGCTTTGTCCAGCGATGGTTCAAGAGGGCGGTCTGCCAATATGAAGGATCGTATATTTCCCTTTACAAACCGCCCGAAGAAGGGGCCGAAGGCTTAAATACATTGAGCCCGAGGAGTCTCAGTCCTAGTCAGGATTATATGATTTATCTCAAACTTCGCGAGGCGTATTATGGGCAAGAGGAAGAAGATAGCAGAACGCGTAACCACTCTGATGGATAAACCCCAGTTTATCAGGAACATCGGAATCGTAGCACATATCGATCACGGCAAGACAACCCTTTCTGATAACCTGTTGGGCGGGGCAGGCATGATCTCCATGGATCTGGCAGGAAAGCAGCTATTCATGGATTTCGATCCCCTGGAGCAGGCCCGAGGAATCACCATCGATGCCGCCAATGTCTCCATGGTCCATGAGGTGGACGGCAAAGAGTATCTGATCAATATGATTGACACTCCCGGCCACGTGGACTTCGGGGGCGACGTCACAAGAGCCATGCGCGCTGTGGACGGTGCTGTGGTGGTCGTGGACGCGGTAGAGGGCGCCATGCCCCAGACGGAGACCGTGCTCAGACAGGCTCTGAAGGAGGGCGTTCGGCCGGTCCTTTTCGTCAATAAAGTGGACCGGATGATCAACGAGCTCAAGGTGGAGAAGAAGGACATGGCCGCTCGCCTGGGCAAGGTCATTGACAATGTCAACAAGCTCATCTTAGGAATGGATGAGGAGAAATATAAAGCCGGCTGGAAGCTGGATGCCGCCAAGGGAAATATCGCCTTCGGGTCAGCCCTCTATAATTGGGCAATAAGCGTTCCCCAGATGAAGAAGACGGGGATCGGCTTTGATCAGGTGGTAGACTACTGCCATGAAGGAAAGATGAAGGAGCTGGCAGAGAAGGTTCCCCTGTACATTGCAGTCAACGATATGGTGGTCAAGTTCCTGCCCAGTCCCATCGAGGCCCAGAAGGAGCGGGTCGGGGTCATCTGGCACGGCGATTGGGACAGCCCGGTGGGGAAGGCCATGGCTTCATGCGATCCGAATGGGCCGGTGGCTTTCATGATCAACAAGGTCAAGGTCGACCCTCATGCTGGCGAGGTGGCCACAGGAAGGCTCTTCTCCGGGACACTCAGGCGGGGCATGGAGCTTTATGTATCTGGCTTCGGTGGAACCAACCGCATTCAGCAGACCGGCGTGGTAATGGGTGCGGAGAGGGTAGAGGTAGAGGAGATCCCGGCAGGGAACATCGCAGCGGTTACCGGCCTTAGGGATGCGATCGTCGGATCCACTATATCCTCAGAGGAGAATATGACCCCCTTCGAGCAGATCAAGCATGTCTCCGAACCGGTCATGACCGTGGCGGTCGAGGCCAAGAACACCCGCGACCTGCCCAAGGTGGTCGAGGTATTGAGGCAGATCGCCAAGGAGGACCCGACATTGCAGGTCACCATCAATGAGGAGACCGGAGAGCATCTCATGGCAGGCATGGGTGAGCTGCATTTGGATGTCACCGTCACCAGGCTCCAGCGCGATCGCGGTGTAGAGCTGAAGACCTCTCCGCCCATTGTGGTATACCGGGAGTCCATAGCCGGCCATGCGGGGCCAGTAGAAGGAAAGTCGCCCAACCATCATAACCGCTTCTATATCGAGTTTGAGCCTCTGGAAGAAGGAGTGATCCAGTCCCTGAAAGAGGGCAAGATCAGCATGAAGATGGAGGAGATTGAGCGCAGAAAGCTGCTCATCGAAAATGGCATGGATAAGGATGAGGCCCGGAACATATCCGGCTACTACGGGACCAATATCCTTCTTAATATGACCAAAGGCATTCAGTACCTGAGAGAGACCATGGAGCTCATACTGGAAGGCTTCGAGGAGGCCTTGAAGAACGGCCCCATCTGCAGGGAACCGGTCCAGGGGATAAAGGCCAAGATCATGGATGTGAAGCTGCACGAGGATGCAGTGCACCGCGGCCCGGCTCAGGTCATTCCCGCAGTCAGGCAGGCAGTGCAGGCAGGGATCCTAATGGCAGATCCCGTGCTGCTCGAGCCCTTCCAGAACGTCTATATACAGGTGCCTCAGGATCAAATGGGTGGAGCCATGTCTGAGATCCAGGGGAGAAGAGGCGTCATCCTAAACATGGACAGCCAGGGCGATATGGTGATCCTTAAATCCAAGATGCCTGTGGCTCAGATGTTCGGTTTCTCCGGGGCGATAAGATCGGCCACCGAAGGGAGAGCCCTCTGGTCGACGGAGTTCGCAGGATTCGAGCCCCTGCCCGCAAACCTGCTCTTAGAGACTGTCAAGCAGATCAGGACCAGAAAGGGCTTGAAGCCGGAGATGCCCAAACCCAGTGATTACCTGAAGGTCGTATAAGCGAACCCTTCGAAAGGATTAAAAGCAGAAATACCGAAAAATATGGATAGTGCCAGTTGGAGGAGATAAGTTATGGCAGATACTAAGCCGCATCTCAATCTAGCATTCATTGGACACGTCGACCACGGAAAGTCGACAACCGTAGGCAGATTGATGTTCGAGACAGGGGCTGTAGACCCCCACGTCATTGATGAGTATAAAAAAGAAGCAGCAAGCAAAGGTAAGGCAACCTTCGAGTTCGCCTGGGTCATGGACAGCCTGAAGGAAGAGCGCGAGAGGGGCGTTACCATCGACATCGCCCATCATCGCTTCGATACCGCCAAGTACTACTTTACCGTGGTGGACTGCCCTGGCCACAGGGACTTCGTGAAGAACATGATCACCGGGGCCAGCCAGGCAGATGCTGCCGTATTGATCGTGGCCGTCCCGGACGGAGTCATGGCTCAGACCAAGGAGCACGTCTTCCTGTCCAGGACCCTGGGAGTCAACCAGCTGGTTGTGGCTATGAACAAGATCGATGCCACCACCCCACCCTACGACGAGAAGAGGTACAACGAGGTCAAGGAAGAGGTAGGCAAGCTCCTCAAGATGGTTGGATACAAGGTAGATGATATACCATTCATACCCCTCTCCGGTCTGATGGGAGATAACCTGGCCAAAGCCAGCACCAATACGCCCTGGTACAAGGGCCCAACCCTACTCGAGGCCTTAAACAACCTCAAGGTCCCGGATAAGCCCACCAACCTGCCTCTGCGCGTACCGGTGCAGGACGTCTATACCATCTCAGGTGTCGGCACTGTGCCCGTGGGCAGAGTAGAGACCGGTGTCATGAGAAAGAACGATAAGATAGTCTTCCAGCCCGCAAATGTGACCGGCGAGGTCAAGTCCATTGAGATGCATCATGAGGAGGTGCCTGAGGCATTCCCCGGAGATAACATCGGATGGAATGTGCGTGGCGTCTCCAAGAAGGACATTCGCCGGGGAGATGTCTGCGGATCGGTGGAGAAGCCCCCGACCGTTGCCAAGGAGTTCAAGGCCCAGATAGTGGTGCTGCAGCATCCAAGCGCCATATCCGCTGGATATACTCCAGTATTCCACTGCCATACAGCTCAGATCGCCTGCACCCTGACAGCCATTCTGGCCAAGCTGGACCCGAGGTCCGGTGCAGTTAAGGAAGAGAATCCCGCCTTCATCAAGGCTGGAGATGCGGCCATCATCATGGTCACTCCCTCCAAGCCCATGGTCATTGAGCCGGTGAAGGAGATTCCCCAGCTGGGCAGGTTCGCCATTAGAGACATGGGCACGACCGTCGCAGCCGGCATGTGCATGAGCGTGGTACCACGCTGAACCAACTTTTTTTGGTGTAAACATGCAAAAGGCTAGAATTCGGCTCTCTGGCACCAATCCCTTGATGCTGGACGATATCTGCAATCAGGTCAAAGGGATTGCCCAGAGGACGGGCGTCCATATGGCGGGCCCCATCCCTCTTCCCACTAAGAGAATGGTTGTACCATGCAGAAAGAGCCCTGATGGAGAGGGAACAGCGACCTGGGACCACTGGGAGATGAGGGTGCACAAGAGGCTTATCGATCTAGATGCCGATGAGCGCGCTCTTCGGCAGCTCATGAGGATTCAGGTTCCTAAAAACGTGAATATAGAAATCGTTCTGGAAAGCTGAGATCAGTAGGTAGGGGTGCTTCCCGGGAAGAGAGCCCGCTGCCTATATCATTCTAAATTTTCAGAGGAATGTTCCAGTATCATAGGATTATTTGCATAAGATGCTGGATTGAATGAGATTAAAGGGGATGTGGACTCGTAGTATAGTCTGGATAGAATAGAGGCCTCCGGAGCCTCGGGCCCGGGTTCGAATCCCGGCGGGTCCGTAACATTTTTGCAGTTGATTCTAAATTTTGGGCTTTCTGGGATTTACTGAGTCTCGCTAAAGATTTCCAGAAGTGACCGCTGTGGCAGTACACTCTCCGGAAATTTCTTAAGTTAATTAAGCAGGATCGCCGATCGGTAGATTCCGGTTGATCTTCTCTCCGCTATCAGCTGCTGGATGCCTTTTCTGCCCTGGCATTTGACCTGTCTGCTCCTTTTAGAGTAACCCCATCATCGATCTTTTTGAGAATGATGGTCCCATCGCCCAAATGGTCTATGGCAATCCTGTCTCCAGTGCATAGGTCAAGGCCATATCTGATAGCTAGGGGAAGCTGAACCCTGCCGTTAGCATCGATATTGGTAATCAATCCACTCACCTAGGCCATCCATCCCTCTTGTTTATAAAAGGCTTATTCTGAGATGAGGTTCATATGAAGGCAATGCGATAAGATGTCTGATCTAGAAGATGGCAAAACCGTGAATTTCTTGTCGATCCATCGGGGAAGCAGGCTGCCGGCAAGGAGGCGGTCGCAAGAGCTGCCCTGCTCGCTGGCATGGCCGTAGAGCATGACTTTTCATCGAATGAACTCTCTAGCAGTCTATGCCCTCGCATCCCGCCTCTCGCTTCTCCTTAGCGGGATCGTCCCGGAAGACCAGCCTCTTTTCCACATCGAACGTGCCGGTAAAGGACTCGTGCACCTTGACATCCTTGGAGAACATCTTGTGCAGATGGGCATCGGTCTGCCAGGTTCCATTAAACGAGTTCCTGGTCGATATGCCTACCGAGTCAACCGGGCTGGTGCTGAGGAGCCGTGCGATCTCATTCGGGTCAGCGGTATAAGAGGAAGGATTTGTGGAGGCGAAGAATGTGCTTCCTTCCCTCTCCATCTCGGTGACGGAGAAGGACTCCTGAACCTCAGCTCCTATTCCTCCCCAGAAGGATTTGGAGTTGATGTACTTGGTTCCCACCATTGGGGTGGTGCCGGAGTAGGTGATCCGAGTGTTCTCCCAGAGGTTCAGGGGAATAGTTGAGTCATTGCTCATGCCCGGCATCCGCCCAGCTCTCTGGGATTCAACGGTTCCCGTATCCATCTCCAGGTCGCCGTCACCGGTCATGAAGCTGTTATACTCCAAAGCCAGGTTTCTGTCCTTTACTGAGACGCCAACCTCGAAATAGCCCGTTCCTGCCACCTTCAGGCCGTTGGTGAACTCCCCCTCCTGGACCTGCCCGGATAGAGCAGATGCTATGCCAGTTTGCTCCAGGGTGAAGAGGAATATCAGCAACAAAGCCAACGCTACTCCCCTCGTAATCCTACCCCATTTTTCTTACTGGAGATCTATTTGGATCTTCTAGATAAAAAAGTTATTGCACTGGGGGGGCGATAGTTTGATCTCATTCCTTTGCCCAAACTCATGGCTGATGTCAGGGGATCTCGCTGTGGTCATGGATGTAGCAGGGACCATTATGAGGATGTATCGCGTGGCCAAGGACATACCAGGAGATATTATCCTGGAGAAGGTCGTCACCTGGGAGCTTATCATGGAGAAGAGTGGCCGGGCACTGGTAGTGCCTCAGATCGATCCGGATATGATAATATCCTGCAATCCCGACCATCCCATCAGAGTGCTGGTCTTGGGTCGCGAGGATTGCATCAAGATCAGCTGCTCATCCTCTCAGATCTCCCCAGATGAGGTCTTGAGGATTCTGAAGAGCTCTCCGGTCAAGATGCGCGAGCTGCAGGAGGCCTGTGCAATAGTGAAAGCGAAATGCCCGGGGAACTATCGCACTGCAGGATTCATCGTTGACCATGATCATGGAGAGATCGCCTATGCAATCAGCACTGGTGGCATTCCATTTCCTGGATTGGAGAGGGTACTGCTTGATTTAAAGGCTATGGGCGCAGATGTTTATCTAGCCTCAGGAGATAGCAGAAGGAGCCTGAACAGCCTGGACGATCTGGGCATAGATCCATCGCGAATGAATCCAGTAGCCAACCCCTGGCGGAAGAAGGAGATTGTAGCAGAGCTCAAGGAAAGGTATGGCCATGTGGTCATGGTTGGCGATGGCTTGAATGATATCTATGCCTTGAAGGCGGCAGACCTGGGAGTTTTGACGGTGGAGCAGCACACTCGCCCCTCTCCCAGGTTGCTGGATTCCGCTAGTGTCATCATCAAGAGCATCCGTGACCTTCCCCGAGTCATTAAAGAATCTGGATCTATCGGCCAGAACGAATCTACTCCTTCCCGACAAGGCGAACTACAAGAAAAGTATTATATACCTTGACAGTTGACCCTCTGTCCGGCAACCTTTTAATTCGCTTCGAAATGAGATTGAACTAGAAGATACTAGGAGTAGCCAATAAATGTTCGAAGAGCTTTTAGAGCTATACAAAACAAAGGCCGAAGAGATTGAAAGAGATCGTCGAGAAGCACAGGCTATGATAATGCTCGTCTCCGCTATCGACAAGATGTCCCAGGACATGGAGTCTAAGAAGAGCGATGTCGAGCTTTTGGGCAGGCTGATCGATCAGGTTGACCGCTTATCCAAAGAGGTATCCGACCTGAAGAGCCAGTTTCGCACCAGGCAGGCCCGGCCTTCTGCTGCAGTGGAGTCAGGCGCAGGCGATGGTAAGGCCCTGGATAATCATGCCCGATCTCTGATCGATATCATGGCGGAGAAGCCGGGCAGATACACCACCAGCGAGCTGGTGGACATGCTCGGTCTGAATAAGACAACGGTCATAAGCGTGATGAAGCGCGCTTTGGAGCTTGATCCCAAGCACGTCAAGATGAGCCAGGGCAAGAGGCGTAAGCTCTATTTGTCCTATGTCTCCGATGAGGATACGCAAAAGGTAGAATCCTCATCTGGGACTGGTGAATCTGACCGGATGAAGCTTGAGCTCATGGCCATGACCTGAGGGTGAAGCTCATATAAGCTGCAAAATTTGATACGATCGAGGCCGAACAGCCGGAAAACATCCGGCAGCCTTTCGCTTTGCGGGTTGCCCTTATGCCGGACTTTCAGAGATGTTTTCTCCCCAAATCGCCCTAATTCTATTTAGTCATTTAATGTCGACCTGCATATTAACAGTGGATCTTGGGTATCTTGCTACTTATATATAGCAATCTTGACTTATTATGATATTCGGTTATGACATCCGCAGCAGATGATTATGATCCTGACCGGCAATATAGAATCTCGAAATGATGGGAATCATTTCAGCTCTCCTCTGGACGGATGAGCCGGAAGGCTTTGAATATTCCGGCAATTGCATTCTTCACTAGCTCTCTTCTCAATTCCATGCGGTAGATCAGCACCACAAATACGGTGAAGGTGGTGGCCAGGGCGAAGACTATGGCCAGAACGGTCACCATGCCGAAGTTATTGGTGATCAGAAATGGGGATGATATCAAGGCGGCAAATCCGAATATGGTGGTAAGCCCTGAGGCGATCAATGCCGAGCCTATGGCCCTGGTGGCTGTGGAGAGGGCCTTTCTAGGTTCGCCGATCTTCTCCAGCTCTTCATAGAACCGCTCCATCATCAGGATGGCGTACTCTGATCCTACTCCCAGGATCAGGGCTCCCAGGCACGCAGTAAGAGGGGTGTATTTCATGCCTGATATGTACATCACACCACCCATCCAGCCTATCACCACCAGCATGGGAAGCACAGGAAGCAAGGCCTTTATCAGATCCCGGTAAATCGCCAAGAGCACAATGAATATCAGCAAGAGTCCGAAGAGAGTCATCTCCGTCCTTCCTTTGGTCAGGGCAGTTATGACGGTGGTCATAACCACTGCGTCTCCCGTCATTCTCACCGAGACCCCTGCTGGAGGAGGATTCCAGGCGATGTCTTTCTCGATCTCTTTCATCAGCCGGTCTGAGCCCTCGGTGCCCAGGTTGGTTATGGTCTGGCCTACATTAAGGTCGATTATGGCGGTGTTGTGTCCATCCAGGTATATATCCCGCCAATTGGCAGGAAGGGCATCGATTAGCATTCGGATAATTGTCCTATCCGTGGGGAGAGTTCCCTGGTTTGCCTCTTTTGTCAGGCTGGCAATGCTCGTATATCCCAATATCTGATCTCTGGAGCCTTTCAGATAGATGGAGAACTCATCCATCCACTCCAGCACCCGCGGATCGGTGACATCATCGGCCTGCACCAGCAGCTGGATGCTGTCAGTGCCCCCGAAGGTCTCGCTCATATGCCAGTAATCTATCAGTGGGGGCAGATCCTGGGGCACATAGTTCTTGAAGTCTGTGTCCACAGGGACCTGGGTATCTGAATATATGCCGGCCAGGGAAAGGAGTAGGGCTATAGCCAAAACGAGCTGCCACCTCTCAATGCAAAAGCCTGAGATTCCATCCAGCATCCTCTCAAAGATCGTCTCCTCTTCCCTCCGGCTGCCTTCTCCCCGGTCGCCTGCATTCGTATCTTGGGTCGAATGCTTATCTATTGGCTGGTGGTTCAAGCGCTTTCCCACGGCAATGTAGAGGATGGTCACCCCCACGAAGAGGGCAGAGAGGAAGCAGAGGATCAGTCCGATCAAGCAGAGCAATCCGAAGTCCCTGATCATGGGGATGGAGGATGTGAGCAGAGAGATAAAGCCAATGGAGGTTATGATCAGGGCGATGATCACCGGTTTGGTGACGTGTTTGACCGTTTCTACCACCGCTTTTTGCGGCTGGCCGGTGCGAGTGAACTCCTCATTTATCCGGTTTTGGAACTGGATGGCATAGTCGATGCCTATGCCTATCAGGACTGGAAATGCGGACATCGACACCATGGTGAATGGTATATGCAAGAGGCCCATGGCACCGAAGGTCCAGCCAACCCCCAGGAAGACGATTGGTATAGGAAGTAGGGACCACTTCACCTGGTTGAAGGTGATCAGCAATGCTACGATCATCAGAAAAGCTGCCAGGAGAAGAATGGGACCGTTGCTCTCGGCCATCTCTGCAGTTATCGAATTCATCAGGGCAGGATCGCCGGTGACCGTCAGCCTGGTGTCAGCAGGAAAGCTGGCCAACAGCAGCTGGCCTTTTGTCTCCTGGTACAGCTCCCCTTGCTCGCTTTCCGTGAGGGAGACCGGCAGCTCTATGGAGAGCATGGTATGGCTGCGATCGGGCAATATAGCCGCCAATATGAGATCGTCCGCGGACAGGATCTCATCTATCCTCTCCTGATCGGGAATGGCTCTTATTCCGCTGCTCTCTTTCTCTGTATCGGCCACTATATCGGCTATGCTGGTGACGGAGAGGACATCCGGAGCCTCTTTCATCTTATCGGAGAAGGTGAGCATCGACCGGAGGACCTCTGGCTTTGCCACATCATCCGCCTCGATCAATACGGCGATGGATGCGGTTCCAAAGTTCTGCACATAGAGATGGTCATAGACCTGATAAAGGGCGGAGTCCTTGCCCACCATGCTTTCGGTGGTCAGCCCTTGCATCTCGATCTGTTGGGCATAGTGGACGGCGCTGAGGGTGATGAGCAGTGTGGCAAAGATGATAATAATGGGATTGTCTGAGATCCACCGGCCGAGCTGTTCTGAGCCGTTCATTGCATATGCCTCGTTTCCTCTTTGAACTGCCATAGCCCGGGATCTTCCCGAGCCAGCATGGCAAAAGTTCGGATATTATCGACCAATCGAAACATGCGAAAGATAGATAAAAGTTGTGGTCTTCTCTATATTGATGGAGCAAGAGGCAAGAGCCGTCTTGAAGAGGCATATGATAGATGCCTGTGTCAAAGGGGCCAATAACCGCGGCTGCTGTGATGCAGTTGGGGTTTTGCAGGGCACACTCTTTCTGACGGGTGTTCCCCTGTCCATGGACCAGCTGGTGGAGGAGACTGGCTACAGCAAGTCCACGGTTAGCACCAATATGGGCATCTTAGAGAGGATAGGCCTGGTCAAGAGGGTGGTCATACCGGGCGATAAGAGATATCACTATATTCCAGTCACAGATGCCGATTCGTTGAGGGGAGATATGATAGCCAACATCCGCCAGAATCTGCAATGCATACTGAATGCACTTGACCGAACGGAGGCAGATCTGAGGGCCTGGGAGAGTCCAGACCCATCGGTCATGCAGAGGATTGAGGAAATTAGGCATTTTTATCGGCAGAACGATAAGTTGTTGGATCTGATATCAAGGCACAATACCGAGGATTTGATCCAGCTGCTAGAGACGTCCTTCTGAGGGTATGAATTTTTTTAAATGGAATGAAATAAACATTTTTCTACTATGATTAGCTCGAAGCTTAGACCAGAGGGCTTCATCGATTTTGAATACGTTATAAGGTGCATTCAATACATTGATTAAGGAGTTGATATGTTAATGAACTGAAGAGCTGAAATATAATGGATTTTAATTGGAGAGGAGCTTTAGGCATTGGGATCTTGAAGAGATGATCGGTCAGATGCAGTGGCGCATAGATAGTTGCACGAATGGCGAGGGTGATGATCAGTCGCGGATCGCCCTCTTTAAGAGCGATCTGGATAGGATCTCTGCCCGTTTATGTGAGCCAAATAGCAGTAATCTTGGCAATACCCTCCTAGATGATCTGATTTCAGATAATCCTTGCTGCCTCTTTTTGCAGGATCGAGGTCTTCGCTACACCTGGCTTTCATTTGAGAGGCCTCCTGGAATGGATGGCTTGCTGGCCCTGGGAAAGACGGATGAGGACATTTTTTCGCCAGCGGAGGCAGATCGGCAAAGGAGGATCAAAGAGAGGGTGATAGAGACTGGGAATCCCGCCCGGGGCGAGGTCCATATCTCGAAGGATGGGATGGAGCAATATCTTGATTACGTCTACTATCCCTGGCAAGACGAAGACGGAAGGACTCTGGGTGTGGCAGGCTGCATCAAGGATGTAACCGAGCGAAGGATAGCCCAGATCCAGCTGCAAAGAATGGTGCAGTCGGTGGAAAGCTCTCCAACAGCGATCGTTTTATTTGATTTCGAGGGCAGGATCGAGTATGTAAATCCCCTCCTCCTTCAAAGCTGTGGATATGATGATGCCTCTCCTGTGATGGGCTGGTCAATATTCGATTTCACCAATGAGGATGGCAAAAGCAAGCTGCGAGAGGTGATCATTCCTGTCCTTCTATCCCAAGGGAATTGGCAGGGAGAGCTGCCCATACAGGGGACTGACGGACAATATTATACTGCAGAGATGATCTGCACCAGGATCGCGGCGTACTCTGGAGGTTCAGTCTATTTCCTGGCCAACTTCTGCCATTTATCCGATAGCATGAGGGCTGAAGAGGCACTGCTTTTAGATGAGTCGGGGCTGGGGGCATTGCTCCAGCTTAATCCGATGGATGAAGCCTTCCTCAAGGAGCTTGCCGACTATGCTATTCAAGCGGGTGCAAAGCTCACTGGCTCGAGATTTGGCTATCTCACCTTTATGGATGAAAGCGAGGGCATCATTTTCATGAGCCACTGGTCCAAAGATCCCCTGCCTGAGGATGGCGCGGATCGGAGCAAGATGGCATATCATCTGGGTGAGCCCTGCCTCTGGGGCGAGTCCCTGAAAAGGCGTCGAGCGGTGATCGTCAATGACAATTCCATTTATTGCGGCAAATCTCACCTCTCGCCGGATGAGGCTTGGGTCCTGCGATATATCAGCGTTCCCATCATGGATAAGGGAAAGATCGCCATCGTAGCTGCAGTCGGCAATAAGGAGGAGGAATATAATGATGCCGATGTGCGCCAGCTCACATTGCTCATGAGCGGCATGCACAAGCTCATTCAGAAGCGCAGGACCGAGGAGGAGCTGCGCCAGCGGGACCTGCTGCTCAGGAGGGTGGCCACCGCCACCACAAATCATCTTCTTGCCACCGATCCTGATGCTATCAAGAAAGCTCTGGGAATTCTGGGGATTTCAATAGGCTCTGATCGGATTACGATCCTGGAGAGCGCTGAATGGACGGGCACCGAGTCCGTATTTGAGGAGTCGATCCAGTGGCTTAGGGAGCCTGCAGAGCCATTCCGGGGAAGGATCTCCTGGGACCAATTCATCGGATGGCAGGATGCTCTCTCCCGCGGCAATCCCATTCAGGGCATAACATCCAAGGTCATCGATCCGGGACGGAAGCTCCTGGAGGATAACGGTATCATCTCCTTTCTCCTTCTGCCTGTATTCATCGAGAGGCGTTTTTGCGCCGTCATCTCCATTGATGACTGCCATTTTGAGCGGCGGTGGACGGAGAACGAGGTAGCAATTCTACAGGCGGCAGCGGAAAGCATAGGAAATGCTTTGCTGCGCCGGCGGACTGAGGTGGCCCTGAGGGAGAGCAAGAGAATGCTCACCACCCTTATGAGCAATCTGCCTGGGATGGCTTATCGCTGCAGGAACGATCGCCAAAGGACCATGGAGTTTGTAAGCGATGGATGCCTGGAGCTGACCGGCCGCCCATCACCCGAGCTTCTTCATAATAGCGCAATTTCGTATGCCGATCTGATCCATCCTGATGACCGGGATCGCGTCTGGAGTGAAATCCAGCAGGAAACGGAAAAGGGAACTCCGTTCCGTCTCACCTACCGGATTAATGCAGGCTCAGAAACGAAATGGGTCTGGGAACATGGTCAGGGGATCTTTGACACCTCTGGAAAGCTTCTCGCCCTTGAGGGCTTCATCCATGATATCACTGAGAGGAAGCTGGCAGAGGATGTGCGGAAAAGGACCCAGGAAGAGCTGGAGATGAGGGTATCAGAGAGGACTGCCTGGCTTTTGAGGATCAACAGGGCCCTCAACGAGGAGATGTTAGAGCATAAGGAGACGGAAAAGAAGCTTCTCCAGGCTCAGCAGGCAGCAGATGCAGCATCCCGCTCGATGGGGGAATTTTTGGCCTACATGAGCCATGAGATACGCACTCCCATGAACTCTGTTATCGGTCTTGCCGGCTTGCTGCTGGAAACCAATCTGTCGCCTGAGCAGCGCGATTACGTGCAGACCATTCACAGCAGCGGCGATGCCTTGCTGAGCATCATCAATGATATCCTCGACTTCTCCAAGATCAACGAGGGAAAGATGAAGCTGGAGCTCGAGCCCTTCTCCCTGCGCAAGTGCATTGATAGATCTATCAACATGGTGGCGGCAAAGGCGGCTGAGAAGGGTCTGGAGATGGGGTTCTATCTGGATGATCTCGTCCCTCAGACCGTAGTTGGAGACTCAGTCCGGCTGCAGCAGATCCTGGTCAATCTCCTGGGCAATGCGGTCAAGTTCACAGAAAGGGGCATGGTATCCCTTGAGGTGAAGATGGGTGACGAACCAGGAATGCTACACTTCTCAGTGACCGATACCGGCATCGGCATCTCCAAAAGCGACATGAAAAAGCTGTTTCACTCCTTCAGCCAGGTAGATGCCTCCACCAGCAGAAAATACGGTGGCACTGGCCTGGGCCTGGCCATCAGTCGCATGCTGGTGGAGCAGATGGGGGGAAGGATATGGGTGGAGAGCGAGATGGGGAGCGGCTCCACATTCCATTTCCAAATAAAGGTTGAGGAATCATCCGGGGATGATGCATCCAATCGAATCCTGGCGGGCAAGAGGATAAGCGCGATAAAACCCGGCTATCAGGAGGTTGATCACCGGGATTTGAAAATTCTGCTGGCTGAGGATAATCCGGTCAACATGAAAGTTGCTCTCCTCATGCTCAATAAGCTGGGATACAAGGCAGATGTGGTCTCCAACGGGGAAGAGGCGGTTCAGGCTCTGAGCCATAAGCATTATGATGTGGTTTTAATGGATGTGCAGATGCCTAAGATGGATGGCCTGGAGGCGACAAGGGCTATATTGGATATGAATCTGGCTGCACGCCCACGAATCCTGGCAATGACCGCTTATGCTCTGGAGGGGGATCGGAAGAGATGTCTGGACGCCGGCATGGATGGCTATATCTCCAAGCCTGTGCAGATCGATGAACTCCGGGCCGCCCTTCAGGCATTAAATATCGGCCGCCAGAGGGCGGATTGAGCGGGGGAGGATCCCCTCACCGGAGCATCACCTTGCTCATGGTCACCAGGAAGAGGGCCATTAGCAGCCATCCGGCCAGGGTCTCAAAAACGGTCAGGAACTCGAAGCCCTCAATGATGCTGATGTTCTGGGGGGCCCGGCCAAGAAACCACATGCTGCTGAAGTAGAAGGCATCGTTTATCGATATGCTGCTACCGGGGCTTGCAGAAGCAGAAGGTTGCAGGGCGTGTGCTCCCCAGAAGATCGCTGTGAAGAGGATGATCAGAGACAGGCTGAGGATCACGGTGTGGGATGGACGGACTCCATAGCCGCAGGAGAGCCAGGCCAGGCGGTCGATGATTCTGGGAAATGCCTTCGTGGTCCGGGCATGCTTCTCCTTTCGATACTGATAGTAACAGTCGTCCTCGTCCTCGAACTGCTCCAAGTTTCTGAAGTTCTTTATCAGGGTGAGATAGACTGAGCCGTTGTAGGGCAGATGTTCGCGGATGGTGTTCCAGCGGACCACAATGCGGTTGTAGTTCAGGTCCTTTAGGTGGATGCTGGCGTCCTCTTCGAAGATGGCGTCGGAGAGCCGCAGGGTGTACACCCTGGCATTGGAGAGGTGAAAGCTGCGATGGAATTTCGCCCGGCCGAAGTCACCATCGTTGAACCTGGCTCGGGAGAAGTTGGCCTCGGTAGTGAAATGAGCGCGGGAGAAGTTGGCTTCCCCGTGAAACTGGGCCTGGGAGAAACCGGCGTCTTCCTGGAAGAAGGAGTCAGAGAAGTTGGCCGCCTGAGAGAATACGGTGCCGTCAAAATCCACCAGCCCCTGAAAGGCGGAGTGGTCGAAGAACACATTTCCCTTGATCACAGAGTACTCTATCTTGATTATCGATTCTACGATCTTCCGCTTGTTTCTGTTCAAAGGTAGGTCCAGATTGTGCAGGTCCAGGTCACCGTAGATGATGACATTCTCATACTCAACCGGCTTGCCCTCTTCTATCCTTTTGTGGATCTCCTCTGCCTTGATCATCAGAAGGCTATCGACCATAAGCGTAATGAGTATTCGATAAATGCAGATATGCCTTTCGCTCGACCGGTCTATGCCTCGCCTCTTCCCAGGAGCATCTCCTCGATCCAGTCCCAGTCGTGCTCATAGATGTGGGCAGAGGAGCTGGTGGTGGAGATGGAGCCCGGCTGGGCACCCACTTCTCGTGCTGCATATTCCAGCAGCCTGGCCAGACCGTAGAGGTTGGCGGGATAGGCCCCGGCGAAGTCATGGCTGCGAAAGAAGATGGCCAGGTGCAGCCTGCCGCCGCGTAATTTGAAATCATCAACGATCATGCAGGGGACTTCATTCCTCTCCCCATCCACCGGGGGGATCCAGGTCACTGACGTGGCCCGGCGGGTGGCAGGAGATTCCTTCAGCCGTTGAATGGCCATATCGATCTGATCCAGGGGTGGGGTGCCTGGCAGGCGCCAGGCGCGCAGCCTCTCGCCATAAGTATACTCAAATCCGGGATTGTCGCCGCAGAGCAGTTGATGGGCATACTCCTCCAGCCGCTCCTCATTCCAGGAGTACTCCTCCGGAATCATCTCTTGATATGGATTCTCCACCACTACCTGCAAGGATAGAAGCTCTCGTATCTTGGTCCCTCTCTCATCCGAGATCTCTTCACCCTGTCTCCAGATGAGGTTCAGACCTCGATGCCAGGCATCGGAGATGGAGCGGGCGCGTATAAACCTGCCCAGCCCATTGCTCTTCAGCTCTGATGATGCCGTATGCGGCAAGATCTGTCCACCCCTCCGTCCATGTGTTGTTAATCCACTTTTCAACATATCAAGATAACCCTCTTCGCCAGATGACTGGTGAGATGGTGGATCGCCAAGCCCAGTTCGCTGTAGCTGAACTCTATCTCGATCAATCCTGAGTATGCCATTAACAATATGATTATCAATATTAACTCAATAAATATTAGCAAAGCTATGAGAAATAAGCCGAATCCCGGCGTGCGAATGACCTCAAATGCAAAGTCCCACAGAGTCCTTCCCACAACCATATGAATCCTCACAGAGAGCAACAGGAAGTGTTACTGTCCAAAGGCTATAAAGTGTAGCAATGAGGGAAGGGCGAAAGTGAGTTACACGGGAAAAGATACTTTAATAAGGGCTTTGAAATATCTTTGCTGATGGGTGACTTTGAGTGGGCAATGGTCAATTCTCTAAACTCCTTCTTCGAGAGGGAAGGCATTAAAGCCATAGCCTACCGGCTCCGACAGTCGCGGTTTGCCACCCAGCTGGCCGATATCCTGGTGGACTCTAAAATTGCCGAGTACTACCTGGCAATCGAATGCAAAAGCCTTGATGCCCGCAAGACCCGGTCGCTTTATTTCAAACAGCACTTCAGCGAGGCCTCCGGCGGCCATCAGATAGAGAGGGAGACGGATTTCATCACCCGTTCTGGCCGTCAGGGCATACTGGCGGTGGAGCTGCGTTATGGGGTGGGGAAGAGCAGAACTGCCCATCTCGTCCCCTGGGGGCAGATATTCGACCGCTACAATGAGGGTGAGGCGGGGATAACATTGCAGGAGGTCCAGGTCAATCCTCCACTGGAGAGAAGGGGTGGAGCTTATGAGATATCCCGTCTGGACATACTCAGGATCACCGGATACTATGATCTGGCAGGTAACGGTCTCTTGCATGAGGCCGATCTTTACCCCGAGGACCTCAGTTTGGAGGAGTAAGCGGTGCGGGACAGATCTGAAGGCCCGGAAATCAGTGGCTGGATTCCAAGCCAGCAATTTTCAAAAGCTTTATCTCACTAAAAAAACCGAATCAAATATCGACAGAATCATGCACAGGAGTGAAAGGATATGACCCGAACAGAGGATTTCTTGAGGGAGGCGTTTGCCGGTGAATCTGGAGCGAACAGGAAGTACAGCATATTTGCCGCTCAGGCGGATAAGGAGGGCTACGCTCAGGCCGCCAGGCTCTTTCGGGCCGCTGCCGAGGCGGAAGCGGTGCACGCAGCCAACCACCTGCGCGCCCTAAAGGCCATCAAGACCACCAAAGAGAATTTGCGTGAGGCGATCGCCGGAGAGACGCATGAGTTCAAGGATATGTATCCAGAGATGATAGCTATAGCAAAGGAGGAGGGCGCCCGGGATGCTGAGAGGTCGTTTAACTATGCCAATGCGGTGGAAGAGCATCATGCCTGGCTATATCATGATATGCTCGAGGGGCTGGATATCCAGAAGGAGCCATTCCCCTATTACGTCTGCCCGGTATGCGGCATGACTGTGGATCACAAGGCTCCCGACAAGTGTCCGGTCTGCGGGGTCAAAGGAAGCATGTTCAAGAAGATCGAATAGAGCAAAACGGATTTATCCTGCACCCCCATAATCATCCATATGAGATATCTAATGATTCTGGCAATGGCCCTGCTGCTTTCAAGCTCTTGCGCTTTATGCCAGTCAACTGACCGCTCCCTGGATGATCCGGTATCAACCATTTTGAGGGAGCTGGTGGTCGCATCATCGGACGACCTGAAATCCTACACCTTCTCCATGGAGATGGAGCAGGATATGACGCTTGAGAACCTCTCTTCTGGCCAGTCTCAGCAGGTTCAAACCCGGTCCATCGGCTTTGGCCTGGTAAATGTGACCGATCAGGCCCTAAAGCTCGTCATGGCCACTCTGACTTTTATTCCCGGTGATGAAGGCAACTCCACGGCATCAGCCCTGGAAGAGTATCTGCAAAACGACACCATTTATATGAAGATGGATGGCAACTGGACCGCTATGGAGCTATCCGGATTGGGTGATGCATGGTCCCAACAGAATTCCCTGGACCAGCAGATCGATATGCTCAATCAGTCCCGGCTCACTTTAGTCGGCTCGGAGATGGTGGGGGACGAGGACTGCTATAAGGTGCGAGCAGAGATTGACATTGCCTCTTATGCTGATCCCCTTTCCCAGGAGGTGGCTTCCATTGTGCCATTCATCCCCCTGAATTTCTCCGATATCCTGCGTAATATGACCATGGAGGTCCATTACTGGATATCCAAAGAGAGTCAGCTCTTAAAGAGGGCGGATGTGTTTGAGACCCTTTATATGACTCCCCAGTCACTGGGATTGCAGCCATCAGAGGAGGAGAACATGGCGGTTCGCATGAGCTCCACCACTTCCGTGGTCTTCGATGGATTCAATGAGAGCGTAAATATCGTTCTGCCGCCCGAGGCCAGCGCTGCTCAGCTCTTCAATATGTCATCTTATCCTGAGAGCGAGGCGGTTGCAGTCTCTTTATTGGATCAGGACGGACTGAACGAGACTGCGGTCATCGAGGCGCTCCCCGCAACGGTGTCCGATGATGCTCTGCCCCAGGATGAGGCAAGCGTTGTTCTGCCGGAAAACCAGTCCCTCTCGGCCTGAGGGCTCACAATAGGACGATTGCGCCATCCGAATCGAGCCTTCACCTGTTCGATCAGCGCAGCTGATCATCCTGGGTGGGCTCAACCATACCTTTTCCGAGAAAAAACTCACAAGCTGCAGAGCCCTTGCAGCTCTATCGAATAGTTATTATATGCCATACTCCTTATCGACCTTTCAACGCTCAGCAAGCACTGATGGTGCGACAGATGGCAACCTTGGACAGAGATAAAGTATCAACGGCCGGCGATAACTGTGACCAGCAAACAGATCCTGAAATAGACAAGGACTTTGCCCACCAGGTCATGGCAACTGTAGGGCAGGGAATAGTGGTAAGCAGTGAAGGATGGCGCTTTGAATACGTAAATCCTGCCTTTGCCCGCATGGTAGGCAGGATGCCAAAAGAGCTTATTGGCAGATCCATGGATGAGCTCATCCACCCCCATGACCGCCCTATCCTGATCCAGGCAAGGTCAAGGCGGCAGGCGGGAGAGACATCTTCCTACGAGGCCAGACTGATACGGTCCGATGGATGTGTGTTCCCCGTTCAGGTAACCGGCACGCCGCGCTGGCAGGATGGCAAATTTTTTGGATCCATTGTCGCAGTCACAGACTTAACAGAGCGCAAAAGGTTTGAGGACGAACTCAAGAAGAGCGAAGCCGAGAACAGGTTGCTCCTCGATTCAATTCCCGATTCCATCTTTCTCCTCGACAAAGAGGGCAACTTCCTTGATTATAGAACCCCCAATTCTTCAATCCTTTACGCCCCTGCGGAGCTGTTCATGGGGAAGAATATACACAGTATAATGCCGCAGGATCTGGTAGAGTTAACGATGAATAATCTCGGATTGGCAAGGCAAAGCGGAAAAATGCAGGTCTTCGAATATCAGCTGCCGACAAATGGTGAGATAAAACATTTTGAGGCGCGCATTAACCTCTGCGAAGGGGGGGATTTCCTGGCACTGGTACGGGACGTGACAGAGCGCAAAAGGTCTGATGAGATGCTCTGGAAGGCCAAAGAAGAGGCGGAGGCTGCTGCCAAAGCCAAAAGCGAGTTTTTGGCCAACATGAGCCATGAGATAAGAACCCCTTTAAACGCCGTCATAGGCCTGACAGGGCTTCTCCTTGATACCGATCTGACTCATGAACAAAGGAATTATTTGGAGATCGTCAGGGACAGCGGCGATTCATTGCTCAGCGTTATCAACAACATACTGGACTTCTCCAAGATCGACGGAGGCATGATGGAGCTTGAGCATAGCCCCTTCGATCTGCGCAGATGCATAGAGTCTACAATGGATCTGATGGTGACAAGAGCGGCGGAAAAAGGGCTGGTGCTAAAAGTTGTCTTGGACGACCAATTGCCGACGATGCTGGTGGGCGATGCCAGCCGGCTCCGCCAAGTGCTAGCAAACCTATTGAGCAATGCCGTCAAGTTCACAGATAAAGGATTTGTAGAGGTCTCAGTTAGAGGAAATGCCATTCCGGAAGGATTTGAGCTTCGCTTCGATGTGTTGGATACTGGCATTGGCATGCCCCAGGATAAGCTGGACCGCCTGTTCATGCCGTTCAGTCAGATCGATTCATCAATAACTCGAAGATATGGTGGCACGGGCCTGGGACTTGCCATCTCAAAGCGCCTTGTGGGGATGATGGGGGGAAGGATCTGGGCTAAAAGCAATCCAGGAGTGGGCAGCACATTCACATTTACAATAAAAGTCAAACTGCCATGCATGCAGCCGGTGCAACATGAGGTCAAGGACTTAAAACCTGATATAAAGCCTCCAATCGAGGGACATTTTCAACAGGCCCTACCTTTGAGCATACTTCTTGCCGAGGATAACGCCGTCAACCAGATGGTTTTGCTGCAGATGTTGCGCAAGATCGGCTACCAGGCAGATCTTGCTTCCAATGGTTTCGACGTCCTGGCGGCCCTGGATAGGCAGGCCTACGACGTTGTTCTGATGGATATACAGATGCCCGACATGGACGGCTTTGAGGCAACCAGGAGGATTTTGGCGCGTTTCCCCAAGATGAAGCGCCCCAGGATCATCGCACTCACTGCTCATGCTTTAAATGGAGATAGGGAGAGATGTCTGAAAGCAGGCATGGACGGCTATCTCAGCAAGCCTGTAAAGATAGAGGATCTGCAGTCAGCGCTGCGGCCCACAGGGCATTGAAACAAGTCTTTCCCCAATCAGGCTTGCCTATGATCCGCCTGGTTTTTCATCTTTTGGGCATGATCCCTGCCTGAGGATCATGTTTTTTTTTGGCTTTTCGCTGAATTAAGTGGGTGGGCCCAGCAGAGATTATAGCCTCTGTTTCTCTGTGTCTCTGCGGTTGGGTCAGAGCATAGCGTTTCACCACGAAGGCGAAAAGATACAGAGAATTTCCAATTCAAGTTCACCCATGCCAAGTGGCGAGGGGCCGCTCAATGTCCCGGGTAGCCAGCCGAGCCGCCCTCGATGGGGCCAGCGTCCTCGTAGCCCTGCCGCTGTCCAGTTCCTGCCAGGCGAGTGAGTGTCTGGGGATGAAACACCAGACTGAGAGCGTTCAAGGCGTGCTCTGCCGTCCTCTTCTCCGCCAACCAGGCGAGCGTCTTCTCGTCCTTGGCCTCATCCTCATGCACGAATACCTCCAGGATATGCTTGTTGGTCATGAGCTGGGCCATGATCAGGCCGCTGGATGCCTCATGGGCGCACATCTTGTCCTTATCTGCGGGGCCGGGCATCCCTAAAGCGATGACGATATCGCAATCATCTTCCTCCAGCAGCCTTTTGGCTGCCACAGGCAGGTCTTTGATTCCGGGGACGGTGTAGCGGACGATCTGGACTGATGCCTCCTTCTTGATGGTGCTCACTGCCGCCCGGGCCATATCGACCCGGGCGAAGGTGGTGTCGGCAATGCCGATGCGTTTCATAAAAGTACAGTTAGATGGGTTGGCTTTTAGGTTTATCGGCATCATCTGGACCGCAGAGCACTCTTGAGTGCCTGCTGGCTGCTAGATGAGAGGCGGCAGCATAAGCGTGAACTGAGCGAAAGAATTAATTAGTATTAATATCTTCGCTACAGTTCCGTGGCCAGGGGCGGCTTTTCCTAACAATCTTCCTCCTTTACCTTTCGCCGCTCTCGGCCCTCTTCTCATTATTTTCATTGTCAGGATGACTGGATTTGCGGTCATGTGGCTATTATGGATAGATTATGGATGTGGACCAAAAGATTGAAGCATATTTGTGGTTGGGTGAGCTTTGGCGCGTCAAATATCAGCCCGATTTTTTAGTGCCGCACTGAAATTTGTTGGATGAACGCTCCCCGGGCAGAGGGCGGGAGGCAAAAGGGCTGCTAATTCTCCCGCCCCCTGAGCGTTCTTCCGGCCCGAAATTGACTCTCTCCAGGCGTCCAGACATATAGGGCCGATGAGATCGTTCATCCTGCTCTCTCTGCAGACAAGATTGCGGTCATATCTCTGGCCGCAGAGTCGAACAGTGCTCTTTCTGAGCTTTTGCTTCCCTCTCATCTCATTCTGGATAGACGAAGGCTCCATTTTCAGTCGGATCGTAGTCCAGTTTCATCAGATCGCTGAGGAACTCTCTATGGACCTGGACCGGATCGACATCCTGGAACTGCTCCGGGTAGAGCCACTTGGCCACGGTCAATGCACCCACCACCAGCTGGGGGCCGATGGAGAAGTCTCCGGAGATGATATGGACCCGTCCATCCCTCACTGCGGATATATTTCCGAATCCCTCGGTTTTCATGATCTCATCGTAGTAGGCCTTCATCGATTCGGGGTCGCTTGACTTGTAGCCGCCCTTATAGGAGAGGCCGATGATGACCTGAGGATCCTTATCGATGACGAACTCCGTCTCCAGATCTTTGTTGCCTTCCATATAGCCGCTGGCGATGTTTATGCCGCCTGCCAAATCCACCAGATCGGTAAAGCCGGTGCCGCTGGCATAGGCCCAGCGGGCAGTGGGACCGGTGTCGGCGCTTCTTTCCCTCTCCATGAGGACCCTCACCCTGTCTTCGTCCTCTATTCGTGCTGCACTATCCTGGATCTCTCCGATGTAGCGATCATACCAATCCAGATATCTTTGGGTTGAATCGGGATCGTCCAGCAGGAATCCCAGGACTGCCATCTCCTCTCTTAAGCTGGATGATCGGGATAGGTCGAATCTGAGCACCGCCATTCCTTCTGGCAGCTTGTCCTCAAGCGCATCGGTCGATGGAGCATTGGTAAAGGTGACCACCAGATCGGGCTGCAATGAGATTATGCTCTCGATATCCGGCTCGCTTGTGGTGCCCACAGCGGGAAGCTGGCTCAGCCTGGGAAAGAGCTCCACTCTCTCTCCTACGGTATTGTCCACTCCTACCGCCTTCTCCTCCCCGCCCAGCACGGCCAATGCAATGGCATGGCGCATGTTAAGGGTCAGGATACGCTCCAGGGGCAGCTCCAGGGTCAGGTTCTGCTTGTTGCCATCGATCAGGCTGATCCTCTCCGCTCTGTCTTCTATGAGCTCCTCTGCCAGCTGAAGGTCGGACAAATCCACAGTGCCATCCAGGTTAACATCGGATAGCATGGTGGCCTCCTTTGAGCCATTGATGATCTCCTGGATGTAGTCGATATCTGTTTGGTCTATTCTGTCGTCCATATTGGCGTTGCCGAAGATATTCAGGGTGAAATCGGAGCCGATCGCTATGCCAGCCATTGATGCGGCCAATGCGATCAGCAGTGTTGAGGCGATCCATATTGGTCTATTCATGAAATTCCTCCTGAGGTTCATTTAATTATACCAAACATTTGCTTCTTATTATCTTATACGAATCAAATCAGGCATTTATAGCTATCTGCGATGAATAATCCGGGCTATGTCTGTTCTCATGCCCGCAGAGCAAAAAATAGATTTTAGCGATTGAAGCTGGATTTAGATCTTGAAATTCTCCTCCCCACTGATCGCTTCCATCTGGCTCTGACAGGCTTTCAGCTCCTCGGGGCTGCCCTTCACTACCATCCAGACCGCTCCCTCTGCCCCTCCTACCCCGCCTGCGGCCAGGATCTCCGCTTTGGCTCCAGATAACAGCCTTATGGCCTCGATCTCGGTGAAGACCTCACCTGGCAGGGGCAGAAGCCTGTGGCCAATGCTGCCGGGGGCGTTCAATCGCGCCGCCAGATCGATCAGATCTCCTGGTATACGTTTTTCCAGCCCCACGGGAAGGATCAGACTCACCCTGCGGCCCACTGCCGCCTGCAGGGCGGCGATTGCCGTGCCCCCCTGGGGATGGCCGATTAAAACTCCTGCCTGATGGCGGACGAGATCCAGAGCATTGGCCCCCTTGAGGATGACATCCCCCTCCTTCAGTCTGGCGGAGACATCGAATATGGTAGCGCCCTTCATCCAGATCCCCTCCTCTATCACCACGTCTCCAGGAAAATGGCTCTGGTCGGCCAGCCTGCCTTCAATTGTGGTCCTTCCCGGCAGGAGGGTGACCCCGCGGAAGAACCGATTCTTAGAGAAGCCCTTCTCCTGGCCCAGTGCCTTTAAAATCTCCTCTGCAACGTAGCCGTTGGTAGTGCCGGCGATGATGACTATGGTATGGGAACGCATCGCTTCTAAAATGGCAGGGTGGGAGGCCAATGCTTTAGCAATCAGCCTTTTTCCTGCCGCCGGGGTGAGGACGAACTGGTACATACCATTAGTGTGGCATCTTGATCAAGATAAATCCAATGACCAGAGATCTGGGGGGAATTGCACTCTCTCCCTTCAACCGATAGAATTAATAAGCATAATAGCACCGCTACTGGTTTGTGGCCAGGGGCGGCTTTTCCTTACAATCTCTTCCTTTACCTTTTGCCGCTCCCGGCCCTCTCCTCATTGCATCCAACCATCCGAACGGCTGGACCGAGGAATCTTATGGCAATTATGAGAAGATCAATTTGTCGGACGAATCCCCCAGGGGCAAAAGGCTTTCATCTGATATCTTCGAGCATAAAGGAGCCTGTTCTGCTGCAAAAATGATGCCCCTGAGGCCAAAGACCAAGGTCACCGCATTCGCCACTCCAGAATCCTTCCATCCTCCTCCGGGTCTCGGCTGCGTCCTTCTATCTGGCGGCCGCAGTAAGGGCAGACCAATCCCGGCGAATGTTCTGCTTCCTTTCTCTGGGCCTGCACCTGGACAAATCCCATGGCCAATAGCCCTGCTGGCAGGGCAAACAGGCCAATTCCCAGGATGACCACCACCGAGCCGATCAGCCTGCCCCAGGGAGTGATTGGATAGATATCTCCATACCCTACAGTGGCTAGTGTCACAATGCCCCACCACATGGCATCAGGAATGGAGGCGAAGGCCTCGGGCTGGGCGTCATGCTCCGCCTCGTACATCAAGCCGGCGGATGTGATAAGCAGAACGATTATGGTGAAGAGCATAAGGCCGAGCTCCTCCTTCTTCAGCCGGAGGACGTCATCGAATGTCTGCAGGGCGCGCGAGTAATGGGCCAGCTTCAAAATCCGGAAGAGACGGAAGAGGCGCATGGCTCGAACGAACCTCAGATCGGCGATGACGAATGGAAGATAGAAGGGAAGCACAGCTATAAGGTCCACCATAGCCAGGGGAGTTATCGCAAAGCGCAGTCTGTTGCCCTGAGGAGCGCGGTATCTTGGATCTTCAATGCAGCTCCAGATGCGCAGGATATACTCGATGGTGAATATTCCTATGGAAAATACATTGAATGCTTCAAAAATGGGTCCGTAGGCGGAGTAGAGCCATTGCACCGTCTCCATGATCACCGCTACGACATTGAGAACCACTAAAAGCATGAGTGCGAGGTTGACCCGATTCGGCCAGCCGTTTGCATGGTTCTCCTCTTCCAGGATCTCATATATCCAGCGCCTATAGCTCTTGGGCATCCAGGCCTAGCTTATGTTCATCTTAATATATACGAACTTGCCTCTTTTTCAGCATGCGTGCTGCTCTCCTTCAGCAGACCGTCCTGCCCTGCCAGGATCTGAAAAACCTTTCTCAAGCCCTCTATTTGGCCAGCTCCGCTCTTGAGATGGGTGCAGAGATACTGGTCTATCCGGAGCTCTTCCTATCCGGATTTTGCTATGAGCCTAAAGATCGCTTCTGGGAAATAGGGACAGCCGCATTTGAGGAGCTCGATCCCTTCCGTGCTCTGGCAAAAGATTCTGACTGCCTGATCATCGGCTCGGTGCGCGGCGGCCGGTCAAACCTCGGCTTCTGCCTGGACCGCACCGGCCTGAAGCTGCGCCCCAAAATCCATCCCTTCGGCGAGGAGAAGAAGCACTTCGATGGGGGGGATTCGATCTCCCCCATAGCCACCAGGTGGGGCCGGGTGGGGCTGGAGATCTGCTACGACCTGCGCTTTCCCGAGGTGGCCCGCTCCCTTGCCCTGCAGGATGCTGACTTCCTGGTGACCGTGGCTCAGTTTCCCGCGCAGCGGGAGGAGCAGTGGCGGGCGCTAAGCCTAGCCCGGGCGATAGAGAACCAGATCCCTCACCTGGCCTGCAACTGGGCAGAAGGAGGCGGCTCCATGATCATCAGCGCCCGGGGCACTGTGCTGGCAGAGGCGGAGAGCGGCGAAGAGATCATATTCGGCGAGGTCGATCTATCCGAGAGGGACCAGGTACGAGGTGAGATCCCCTGCTTTTCCGACCGCCGGCCCGAGGTGTATTGAGGTGATGGCATAAACCCCCTGACCATGAACTTCCTCATATCGAAGTTCCGGGAGTATTATATCCAGGCCACCCTGGATGTCCCTCCAGGCCTCCAGTCCAGGGAATGGGGTTTTCTCTTCTTCGATGACTCAGGCATGCGCCGGCACAAGTCCTTCTTCAGCCGGGGGGAGCTGGTGGACTATGTGCGCTCCATGATTCCCCGCCATGTCTATCATTCCGCCGCCTATTACCAGCGGCCCGGTGCGCCGACGATGAAAGAGAAGATATGGCAGGGAGCGGACCTAATATTCGATTTGGATGCCGATCACCTGCGCGGTGCAGCCAGTAGCTATGCCGGGATGCTGGAGCAGGTCAAGAGGGAGACCCTAAAGCTCCTCTCCTTTTTGCTATCCGATTTCGGTTTTGCGGAAAGTAAAATTAGCGTCGTCTTCTCCGGCGGCCGGGGATATCACATCCATGTCCGGGACCCGCGGATCTATAGCTTCGGGGGGGATGAGCGCCGGGAGGTGGTAGACTACTTATCAGGCAGGGGCTTGGTTTTGGACCGATTCATTCACGAGGCTCCGGTTGAAGGATGGGGGCGGGAGGGGGGCAGGCGTCTTATAGCTCCTGCTCGGGATTCGCCTGGCTGGGGGGGGAGGATCAACCGCTCGATCATCTCCTTTGTGGAAGGGCTGCGCACCCTCGACGAGCCCGGAGCGGTAGCCGTCCTCACCAGGGTCCGAGGCATCGGCCCCAAGAAAGCCTCCAGCTTCTACCGCAGCCTAGAGGGTGAGGGGGTGATAGAGGAGATCCGCCGGGGGAACCTGGACCTCTTTCGGGGCAGTGCAGGCATCTGGAAGCTTCTCTTGAAGGAATGCCTGGACAGCGAAGGAGTGGTAGTGGGACTGAACCTGAACCAGGAACGGGGGGAGACCGACGAGCCGGTGACCGCTGATGTCCGTCGGCTGATTCGATGCCCTGGGAGCCTGCACGGCGGCTCGGGGCTGAGGGTGACTCCCTTATCGATTAGCGGCCTGGAGGAGTTCAACCCCCTGGAGGATGCGGTGGTCTTCGGGGATGAACCGGTTTTTCTAGAGATCTCAAAGCCCTTCAGCACTCAGATGAAGGGGAACAGCTACAGCCTGAAGGAGGGCACCGAGGAACTGCCAAGTTGCGTGGCCGTATTCCTCATGGCCAGAGGGGTGGCAGAGGCTAGGACAAGACACTAGAACGATGAAAAGCTATTATACTATCCAGCCACTTAAGATCAGTCCGCATAAATTTGATGATGAGGTGGTGAAATGGATCTGGCCAATGCGCTCCGGGAAGAGCGCAAGTCCGCGGAGCTTCAGCCGTTGGATGAGGATTTCTATCAGCAGGTTGGCACTTATCTGACCGGCATGGGCCAGGAGCTCTCTCAAATCATAGATCCCTTCAGCGTTGAGGCTCAAATCCTGCAGGATACCCTCAAGAGCGAGAGAAGCAGTCTGAACAAGCTCATCGACCAGAGGATAAAGAAGATCGTCCGCCGGGCGCTCCGCAATGCGAGATCAGCTTCTCGGGAGGAGGTCTTCTCCGGCATGACTGCAGAGGAGACGGAGATCTACCGGCAGATGCTCTCGACCATTGCCCTCGGCCGGGAGTCCATCCTCTCCCATATGACTCCCACCGAAAGGCCTTTAACGGGCAAAAAAGATATATTGCGGGAATACGAAGTCGTGCGGTTGCTGGATGATGTTCCTATGTTTGCGGGAGTTGACGGGAAGAATTACCTTCTCGCCAGGGACGACGTGGTCGTCCTCCCTGCCGTCCATGCCAGAAATCTGCGCAACAAAAATTTAGCTTCAGAAGTGAAGATCCAGAGATGATAAGAAGTGAAGATGCCAAAGAAGCTTAACGCTTACTGTCCGTTCTGCAAGAAGCACACCGCACAAACGGTGGAAAGGGTGAGAAAAGGCCGGGCTTCAACCTTGACCCGCATTACCAGGCAGAAGCTCAGAGCCAATGGAATAGGGAATCAGGGCAAGTTCTCCAAGGTTCCAGGCGGAGACAAGCCCACGAAGAGACTTAACCTGAGATATCGCTGTGGTGAGTGCAAGAAGGCCCACAACCGCCCTGGATTCAAGGCGGGCAAGTTCGATCTGGTGGAGAGCTAGATATGCCCAGCAAGTTCGTCAAGGTAAAATGCAACGACTGCGAGAATGAGCAGGTGATCTTCGCCCATGCCTCAACCGTGGTGAAATGCCTGGTATGCGGGCGCACATTGGCTGAGCCCACTGGTGGCAAGGCATTGATCAAAACTGCCGTAGTAGAAGTGCTCGAGTGATTTCTAATGCAACGTGAGGGCTGGCCAGAGCCCGGATCTCTTGTGGTCTGTACCGTCACTCAGGTGGTGGATTTCGGTGCTTTCGTCTCCATAGACGAGTATGCAGGCAAGCAGGGCCTGATTCATATCTCCGAGGTAGCCAGCGGATGGATCAAGTACATTCGCGACCATGTGCGAGAAGGGCAGAAGATTGTATGTAAGGTACTGAATGTAGATACCTCCCGCCATCACATCGATCTATCTCTCAAGGATGTGAATGAGCATCAGAGGCGGGAGAAGATCCAGGAGTGGAAGGCGGACCAGAAAGCCTGGAAATGGCTGGAGATGGCCTATAAAGACCGGCCCGAGGATGCCAAGAGGGTGGCTGATTCTCTCATGGCCATCTACGACAGCCTCTATCTGGCCATGGAAGAGGCGGCGATCAGTGGCGCCGAAGCTCTGAACGAAGCCGATCTCACCGAAGAGGATGTCAAGATCTTAGAGAGCCTATCTCGAGATAATGTCAAGATACCGTCGGTTGACATCAGCGGCTATGTGGATATCACCTCTCCCGCCCCGGATGGTGTAGAGGTTATCCGCAAGGCTTTAAAACAGGCCAGAAGGACCAAGGACAAGGATGCTACCCTCTCAGTCTCGTATATCGGAGCACCGCGATACCGCATTCATGTAACTGCTCCTGACTATAAGCATGCAGAGTCTGTTCTCAAAAAGGCCGCTCAGGCCATAGTAAGCTATATAGAACAACACGGCGGAGAGGGCGCTTTCCACAGAGAGGCATGAGATCCAAGATCCTGCGGTGCGAGTCCTGCGCTCGATACACTCTGAAGGAGATATGTCCTTCCTGTGGCGGCCGTGCCATTGCGAGCAAGCCGGCGAGGTTCTCCCCTGATGATCCTTATGGCAGATACAGGAGAGCCCTAGCCTCGGAGGCATAATGAAAGAGACCCTGGTTTTTCGCATAAAAGATGTAGATCTCACCGATCCTATTATGGTTGAGGGGCTGCCTGGGGTAGGCCACGTGGGAAAACTGGTGGCAGATCACATGGTAGAGGAGCTGCATGCCGAGAAGATCATTGAGATCTATTCCCCCCATTTTCCTCCCCAGGTGATGGTGAAGGAGGATGGAACCATCAAGCAGGTGAAAAATGAGATCTATGCGCGACGGGGGCAGAACGGGGAGCCCGATCTACTGATCATCATCGGCGACTATCAGAGTGCCACCAATGAGGGCCATTACGAGCTGACCAGCATATTTCTGGACATCGCCGAGAGCTACAAGGTTAGGCGAATCTATGCTCTGGGCGGCTATGGTACCGGCCAGTTCGTGGATAAGTCCTCGGTGATGGGCGCGGCCACCAGCATCGAGCTGGTGGAGGAGATGAAAACGCAGGGGGTCCTCTTCCAGGAGAACGAGCCCGGTGGGGGCATTATAGGCGTCTCCGGCCTCTTGCTGGGCCTGGGAGCCCTTCGTGGTCTGGATGTGATCTGTCTGATGGGTGTTACCAGTGGCTATCTGGTCGATCCAAAGGCTGCATCAGAGGTCCTGCGCGTTCTGTCCGGGATCCTGGGCTTAGAGGTGGGAATGCATGCCCTTGAGGAGAGGGCGAAGGAGATGGAGAAGATCATAGGCAAGCTCCAGGAGATGGAACGGGCCCAGTCTCCCTTCGAAGCGGGTGGGGATGAAGATCTCAGGTACATCGGATAGCCTCATTGAATCCGCCCACCGACTGCTATCCCTGGCCTTAAAAGAAGGGGCAGCAGAGGCCGAGGTCTATGGTATGGTAGGACGCTCGGTCGATGTCGACCTCCGCAGGGAATACGTGGAGATGGCGAGCGAGAGCTACCACTGCGGCCTGGGATTGCGCGCGGTAGTGGATGGTGCTGTCGGATTCTCCAGCAGCAGCGACATGGCTCAGCTGAAGTTCGTAGCCATGAGCGCTGTTCGATCGGCCAGGGCACGGGGCAGGGATGACACCTGGATCGCTCTCCCTCAGCCGGAGAGGGTAACAGAGCCCGAGGGGATCTATGACCGGCGGCTGGATAAGATCAGTCCCGAGGAGTGCATCGACATCGCCCATAGCCTCTTGGCGGGCTGCAATGAGGTCGATGGTGCAGAGCCGGTCTCCGGCGGTGTGGCCTGTGTCTCAGGCACAGGATTTGTGCTCAATTCTCAGGGGATAGAGCTGGTGGAGACCTCGACCCTCATGCAGGCCTCAATGGAGGCCATTGCCCGGAGGGATGACGTGGCCACAGGCAGCGAGTTTTTCAATTCCCGCCACTTAGAGCTATCAATGCAGTCAGTGGGCCGCATGGCAGGGGAGATGGCGCGGGCCTCGTTGGGTGGAGCTAAAGGAGAAGGCGGAAGGTTCGATGTGCTGCTCAGGCCGCTAGCGGTAGCGGAGCTGTTAGAGGGAGCATTCCTCACCTCATTAGAGGCGGATAGCGTTCAGAAGGGTCGTTCTTCTCTTAGGGGTCGGCTGGGGGAGATGATTGCCTCCGAAGATCTCATGATCGTAGACGACGGCCTTCTTCCCGGGGGCATAGACTCCTCCGCCTTCGATGGGGAGGGAGTGCCCTCCCAGAGGACGGTCCTGGTCGAGCGTGGGATACTGAAGGGATTTCTCTATGATAACTATACTGCAGGGAAGGACGGCGTCCGCTCCACAGGAAACTCGGTGCGTTCGGGCTACTCCGATCTCCCTCGGGTGGGATCGAGAAATCTGATCATTGACTCACCCTCAGCCTATGACCTCCAGGCGGAGACAGAGGGCTACCTGGTCCATGGCCTCATCGGCGCTCATACTGCCAATCCCATATCTGGCGACTTCTCAGTCGAGGCGCGCAATGCTTTTCGAATCTCTCCCGGTGGAGAGGCCCAGCCGATCAGATCCTTGATGCTCGCGGGGAACATATTTGAGATCCTGAAGACGATTGAGGTGGGCACTGACCGCCGGTCAATAGGCCCCATAGTCACCCCCACATTGAAGGTTAAAATGATGGTAGTAGGAAGCTAAAGGAGAATAAAGAGTGATCATAGGAGGTCCGGCCTCCCAGCTTTTAGCGGGCAGGGTGGCAGCGATTTTGGGTGAGGTGCTGGCGTTATGCGACTACAAGACCTTTCCCGATGGGGAGTCATATACCCAGGTGACGGCACCGCTCGACGATAAGGTGGCAATAATCCAGTCCACCCCTACTGATAGGGATCTGGTCTATCTGCTCCAGCTCCTGGATATCTGCCAGGAGAGCAGCATCGATCTGGTTATACCCTACTTCGGCTATGCCCGCCAGGATAAGATCTTCAAGCCCGGGGAGCCCATGACCGCCAGGGCGGTGGCCAGAGCTCTGAATCCCTTCTTGAAAGAGGGCCGGGTCCATCTGGTAAACATCCATTCTCCATCCATCCTGAATCATTTCTGCTGTCCGGCGGACAACCTGGATGCAACGCCGCTTTTAGCGGAAAATGTGGCCTCCCTCGGCCTGAAGGACCCGGTGGTCATATCCCCGGACAAGGGAGCAGTGGCCATGGCCAGGACTGCCGCCGCCGCCCTGGGAGCGGATAGCGATTACCTGCAGAAGACCCGCCTCTCCGGCACCGAGGTCCGCATGGCTCCTAAAGAGATCGACGTCCGGGATAGAGACGTGGTGATATTCGATGATATGATCGCCACCGGCGGCACCATGGCCACGGCCATAGAGATGCTGCGTGCACAGGGCGCCGCCCGGGTCTATCTGGCAGCAGTGCATCCCGTCCTCACCGGATCGGCGGTCCTTAAGCTTTACCGCTCCGGGGTTGAGGGCGTCTTGGCCACTGACACCCTGGATAAGGGAGTGAGCACCGTCTCTGTGGCTCCGATAATTGCCCGGGCGCTCGAGTCCTGAATTTTGAGATAACTCGATTTACCCAAAGAACTCCTCCAGCCAGTCCACCTGGCCTGGAGGCATCACCAGTTTTCCCTCGATTATCTTTGCCACCAGATCGGCCACTTCCTGGGGGGTCCGTCCGGTGGCATCTATCTCGTCCACCCGCTGGCAATACTCAACGGCCTCCACTAAGATCACGTCCAGAGCCTCAGCCTCCAGGTTCTCCCTTATCTTTTCGGGCGAGTAACCTCTCTCTTCCAGCCGGGATTCCAGCTTCCGTGGAGCCAGCCGGAGGACTATCGACCATTGGGCGAAGTGATGGGAGAAGTGGCCTTCAAGGATAGAGATCTGGTCAGAATCCATCTCCGCCAGGCGCTCGGCCAGTCCATCCATGTCCGCCTCCAGACAGCCCCTTTTCGGATCGGCGCCGAAGTTCAGGCCCTCCCTAACTAAGGCGTTGATATCTATCACCCGGTAAGGCAATAGATGAGCAACGGTGGTCTTGCCCGTCCCTGGAGTGCCGGTCAGGGCGATCTGCATATCAGCGCCGGATCTCCCTGAAGGCGGCGAGGAACCGGTCGTTCTCCTCTGCCGTTCCCACTGTCACCCGGACGTGATTTTCTCCTGCACCCCGGAATGAGCGGCAGTCGCGGATGATGATACCTTTTTGCAGGAACTTCTCTGCAAATGAGTCCGAGGCTTCCTCGGTTTTCAGGTAGAGGAAGTTGGCCTGGGAGGGATAAGACCTGATCTCTTTTTGCAGGCGACTGCGTTCCATTCTTATCTTTCTCACCGATTCGTTCATAAAGTCCAGATCCGCGAGCGCTGCTGCGCCGGCAGCAACTGAGGCGCTGGAGATGCCAAAGAAGGGCGGAGCCGCCCGGCAGAACTCCTGGGCTATCCACTCGGGCATCAGAGCATAGCCCAGGCGCATCCCCGCCAGGCCGAAGGCTTTGGATAGAGTCCGTCCCACCACCAGGTTCTCGTATCTACTCACCAGCTCCGCCAGGCTCCGCTCTGCAAACTCTACATAAGCCTCGTCCAAAAAGACGATGGCTTCCGTCGTCTCCAGCAGACGGCACAGCTCCTCTTCTTTAAGGGCGTTTCCGGTGGGATTGTTCGGCGAGCAGATGAAAGCCATCTTTGCCTCCTTTGGAACCGTCTCCTGAATCCGGAAGTCCGGTCCCAGGGGGGAGAATACCGGCTCTGCCCCTGCCAGAACGGTCAGGATCTCATAGTAGCTGAAGGTGGGGGTGGGGATGAAGGTTCGGTCGCCCTTCTCCAAAAAGAGCCGGGTCAGGGTGTCCATCACCCCGTCCATGCCCGCTCCTATGACCAGCATCTCCTCCGGAGAGCCGGTGTATCTGGCCAGCCCTTCCATCAGCTCCTCGGGCTCCGGATACCTCTCCGGGGAGACATTCTGCAGGGCTTCAAAAACCTTAGGGCTGGGACCGTATGGATTCTCATTGCTTCCCAGCTTTACGATATCCGCCGGGTCGAGACCATAGCGGCGTGAGATCTCAGTGAAACCCTTGCCTGCCACATAGGGGCGCAGCCTCTTCAGGCTCTCCCTGGCGCTTTGCCTAGAGGAGCTCACCTATTACCTCCACCACTCTGTCTATCTCCTCCTTCGTAACCACCAGGGGCGGGATGAGGCGGAGGGTATGCTCTCCAGTGTTGTTGATCAGCACTCCCTTTTGCAGGGCCTTCTCCACCAGCGATTTGCAGTCGCAATTCAGATCCAGGCCGACCATCAACCCCAGGCCGCGAACCTCCCTGGGATTGAGCTTCTCTATCTCTGACTTAAGATATCTGCCCAACTCCTCTGAGCGCTCGACCAGCTTCTCCTCTCGTATGACATCGATCGTTGCCAGGGCGGCAGCACAGATCAGGGGGCCGCCGGCGAATGTCGAGCCGTGGTCTCCTTTCTGGAAGGACTCAGAAGAGCTGCCACGGGCGAGCATCGCTCCCATGGGCAGGCCTCCGGCAATGGCCTTGGCCAGGCAGATGATATCAGGGACAACCCCGGAGTGCTCCTTGGCAAACCACCTGCCGGTCCGTCCAAATCCGGTCTGCACCTCATCCAGGATGAGAAGGGCTCCTTGGTCATCGCATATGTCTCGCGCTGTTCTGAGATAGTCCCCGTCCGGCACATAGACCCCTGCCTCACCCTGTACCGGCTCCAGGAACACCGCTCCGGTCTCGGAGGTGACGGCTGCCTTCATAGCCTCGCTATCGTTGTAGGGGACGAACTCCGCTTCCCTCAGCGGCCGGAACGGCTCCCTATAAGCGGCTTTATGTGTTAGGCCAAGGGACCCCAGGGTGCGACCGTGAAAGGCCCTCTCCGCCGCCACGATCTTCGCCCTGCCCGTTGCCCGGCGGACGAGCTTGAGCGCCGCTTCTATGCTCTCCGCTCCAGAGTTGCAGAAGTATGCCCGGTCCATGCCGGTGAGCCCCTTCAGCTCTTCCGCTAAAAGGACCTGGTTTTCGGTGTAGTAGAGGTTGGAGGTGTGGATGAGAGCTGCAGCCTGGCGGCTGACCGTCTCCACCAACTTCGGATGGCAGTGGCCTATGCTGTTCACCGCTATGCCGGCGACGAAGTCCAGGTATTCCCTGCCTTCGCAGTCCCAAACATGAGCACCGCTTCCCTTGACGAGGAGCACGTCCTGGCGGCCGTAGGTCTGGAATATGGATTCGGATTCCCTTTTCACTAGATCTTTCTTGTCTGTCATGAGATTGACACCCATCCCGCTAGATGCTCTTGGCAAACCTCAGGCTCATTTGAATCTGGCGATTGACATCTCGGCTGGTTATATCCATATGGCCGGGATACATAACCTTGACATCCAGCTCTGTCAGCCTCTGGATGGAGCGGACCAATTCGTCGGTGCTTCCGCCGAACATATCCGTCCGGCCGATGTTCCCGTCAGGGAATACTGTATCCCCGGAGAAGAGCACCTTTTCCGTTCGCTCATAAAGACACAGGCTTCCGGTGGAGTGCCCCGGGGTCTCCATGACCTCCAGCTTCCATTCCCCAATATCCAGGACCATCCCCTCTTTCAGGGTCTCGTCCACTTTGTACTCCGGGGCCTGCTGGCCGAAGAGGTATGCAACCGATGCCAGCTCATCTCCTATGCAGCCCACCTCCTTCTCGCTCAGCATCAGGCGTGCTCCTGTCGCCTCCTTAAGGGCGGGAGCGGCACCGGAGTGATCGTGATGGCAGTGAGTGAGGACGATAAGCTCGATCTTGGCTGGATCGATGAATTTCTTGATGTTCTTTAAGGTCGGCCCTGCCATCATGCCCGCGTCCACCAGAATGGGCTTCTCATCCAAGACCAGGTAGACATTGCCATCGAAGGCGGCACCGCTAACCTTATGCACTTCAACCATTGATAAACACCTGCAGCGAGAAAGTTGCTCCTACAATATATTAGTTGGTAACAATGACCCTGATGGAAGAGGCAAGCAGTGGGCGCGTGCCCCAAAGTATCGAACGGGTGGCAAGAAAAGAGGGAATAGATCCGGCAAAGCTGGCCCGGCTGGTGGCCGCGGGCAGGGTGGTCATCCCGGGAAATGTCCGCCGCGAGGGGCTGGATCCGGCAGGCATAGGGGAGATGCTAGCCGTTAAAGTGAATGTCAACCTGGGCACATCCCAGAACCTCGACTCCGCGGAGGTAGAGGTGGAAAAGGCTCTGGCTGCATCTGAGGCGGGAGCGGATGCTGTGATGGACCTGTCCACTGGAGGTGACCTGGACCTGGTGCGCAAGAAGATCTTGGCAGCAGTGAAGGTGCCTCTGGGCACAGTGCCCATCTACCAGGCCGCCGTCAAACAGGAGCTGACCAGCCAGGGGATGTTTGATGCCCTGGAGCGACATGCTCGAGATGGGGTGGACTTCGTCACCGTTCATGCCGGGGTGAACAAGATATCCCTGGAGCGGCTCAGGCAGGACCCTCGACTGATGGGGCTGGTGAGCCGGGGCGGCTCTTTGACCATGAAATATATCGCCGATACTGGAGAGGAGAATCCCTACTATCAGGAGTTCGACTACCTGCTGGAGATAGCTAGGGAGTATGAATTGACCCTCTCGCTGGGCGACGGTCTGCGGCCAGGGTGCATCGAGGATGCATCTGACCGGGCCAAGTACATGGAGTTCATCATGCTCGGTGAGCTGGTTAAAAGGGCGCGAGCTGCGGGAGTGCAGGCCATGGTGGAGGGGCCGGGGCATGTGCCCGCGGATGAGATCGAGACCAGTGTGAGGGCGATGAAGCATTTGACCGGCGGAGCGCCCTTATACCTTCTCGGACCCCTGGTGACGGACGTCGCCCCCGGGTACGACCATATCACCGCTGCCATGGGTGGCGTGATCGCTGGCATGGCGGGAGCGGACTTCCTCTGTGCCACAACCCCCTCCGAGCACCTCGACCTGCCCAATAGAGAGGACGTGATCGAGGGAACCTATGTCACCCGGATCGCTGCCCATGCAGCCGACCTCACCCGGCCGGGGGTGCGAGAAAGAGCTAGATCCTGGGATCTGCAGATGTCCCGGGCGCGAGCCGCTCTGGACTGGGATGGCCAGTTCCAGGCGGCGATAAATCCGGCAAGAGCTAAGCAGATCAGACACAGGCGAGGATTGGAGACCGACACCTGCACCATGTGCTCTGAGCTGTGTGCCATCCGGCTGGCAAAAGAGGCGATGGAGAAAGAGAGGGATAAGGATCCGAAGCGTGCCTGATACAGCCATCCCGGCTCTTGTCGGGACACTGTCGTGATCTTCTGGACCCCTTCTCCCCATAATCTTTAGCGGCCCTTGATCATCTCAGCTTATCTGCTGCTTGGCAAGGGAGCTGGATGATCTGCACCGGCTCGATGATTATGTTGGAGGTGGCGGTGGCCTTCCCCCCTTCCACGGTGTTGATGGCGCGAACGGATATTCCCGATACTCTTATGTCCAGGCGGTTTCGAAGCTGGCCCTCAAGGCCTATATCCTGGCCGCTGAGATCCGGATCGCTGCAATTGCTGCTGCTCTTCTGGAGGCTGTTGGGAAAAAGCTCCCCTTGCCTCTGGGCGTAGGCTGCGGATAGATTTTCCAGTTTTGCGGTTAAAGCAGCCATATCTGGCATGAGCATCTCTCTGGGTTGTGAGAGCAGAATGGAATCTGTTCTTGGGCCGATGAAGGCATCGGTTGGCGTTTGATCAAGGTGATTTGAGATCTCACATGAGGTGATGGGCCTGTCTTGGCTCTGCCCGGCTAAGACTGGGCCCGATAAGAGAAAAACTATTAGAAGACCCGCTTTTATTGCATCGGCGGGTCTCCTTGAAATCTTCATGTCCAATCCTGTCTGATTCGACTGGCTTGATATCACTGCTGGTTGGCTATCACCTTGACGTTGTTGGTGGCGGAGGCAAATCCGAATGCAAGAGCGTCTCTATTGCCGATCTTGATCTGGTCTATATTGACCTTGATGCAGCAGTCCTGGCATTCTTCCTCGCAGCATTCACAGTCACCAGTGTCTTGGTTCTTTATGACCTCCAGGTTATTGGTAGCCAAAGTTACGGGAGCCCTGTGCCATGGCACTCCAAAGGCCATTGCTCTGTCATTTCCGATTACCATCGTATCCGCATTGGTATCCTGAAATTCCGGGAAAAGGTATGCTGAACCTTCTGTCTGGAATATCACGCCGTTCTTTCCGAAGATATCTATGCTGCCACTGCCGCCCATGCCCTGTGCAAATGCAGGTATTGACAGCATAGCTATGGCCAGCACTAAAATAACACCCTTCTGTCTAATAATTTCACCCCTTTCGTTGTTTGATATCGATACAATTTCTCTCTATAATATTTATCTTTTTTGGTAAGAGATACTAACCGCCAACGATTGTACCTGCAGTTTGAGGAGCACTCATTGCCCGGTGATTTATTCCGCCATATTCGTATTCCTCCTACCTATGATCGTATTCGCCGGATATACTACTCTCTCTATTACTATAAAAATTTTTTTGTTGTGTTTATAAAGATGAATCAGGCGAATATTAGCTTTCGAACCTTTAATGTGGCCAGGTCTACCATTGGCGCCACTGCACAAACCGGCTGAATGTTCATCTTCTTCTGAAAATCAGTCTGCGACTGCCAAGTGCCACTGTTTATCGCTGCCACTCCTTTATAGCGGGCGATTCCCACGGTATGGACGTGCCCGCAATGGAGAATTGCCGGGGGATGGGAGATGACATAATGATCCTCGTTCTCCGGTGCGATGGACACCCGGCTGCCATAGATTGGGGAGAGGTGCCTTCTTCTCAGCATCTCTATCATCGCCTTCTCTGGGTTGGCATAGGCGATTCCGGGCAGGCGGAGGACGAGATCGTCTATGCTCCGGCCATGGTAGATCAACACCGATATGCCGCTCAATGTAACCCAAGCGGGATTGCCCACGAAGAGCATATCAGGTCGGAAGTATTTCTGCACCTCGGGAGGGAGAGCGGGCTGGGGTTCCGCCTGGCGCACTATGTCGTGATTGCCCGGGGAGATGATGATCTTGATGTCGCTTCTTATGGCATTTAGCAGCCCTGCAGCCGCCTCGTACTGGGAATAGATATCCATTATCGCCAGATCGTTCTGCTGGCCAGGATAAATTCCAATCCCATCCACCAGGTCTCCGGCGATCACCAGGTATTCCACCTGGGAGGCAAGCCCACTGGGATCATCCGCTTCTCCGTTCAGCCAGTCGGAGAACCTCTGCCAGGCCTCATCCATGAAATACTTGCTCCCCACATGAAGATCGGATATGAGTATGGCATGGCCGCTACCTTTCTCCAGGGAGGCGGTCTGATTGGGCATATCGGGCCAGAGCAGCGATTTGACGAAGATCCTTCCATTACCGTCTGAAATGCCCGTGACTCCTATGACCTCATCCGGAATTATCTGTCCTGACTCCTCATAGGCCTCCCCATCCTTTTGGATGACCGCCACTATCATCCCGGTGGGATCCTCCAGCTCTATCACCCGGTTGCCTTTGGAGGTATTTCTGATATCCAGGACCATGCCGATTAGAGAGACCTCTCTGCCCGATGTGCTCTTGCTCAAGGACTCTATCGGCCGGGAGTTGATCCGGCGGGAGAGGATCTCTCTGATCTTTGCATATCTGTCCCGAAAGTAGCAGACGAAATCATCGTACTCGCCTACACAGGTCGACCGCCCGGTTATGTCGCAGCTCAATTGAGCAGAGCCCTGGGTATGAGGATCGGAGGGCGCTGAGTCCAAGGTGATCTCAGATGCTGATGGTTCGATCGAGGAGGGCGGGGTCCTGGAGGCGGAAGGGAAGGATGGACGGGAAGGAGTTCTGGATGAAGCTGGCAGGATGTGGGTGCTCCTTCTCTGGATGGGGGTGGTGGATGCGGCATGACCAATTCCATTTTTTGGAGAGGACTGGATGAGGCCGTTGATGTGCTGCATTCCGATCACCGCCAGGGATCTATCTATGCTGCCGATTATGCGCCGGAAGAGCTCTTCCTGGCTGCCCTGATAGCGGCATATGGCCTCAAGGGCCTCCGGCTCCAGCTGGTAGCCCTGTTCGGCGAACCTCTGCACAGTCTCCCTGCCCTGGGCTGGAACGCTCTTGGCCGACTTGGGGGATATCTGCAGCATCGAAAGGAGTATAAGAATGTACCAACTGATAAATGTGGCTGATGAAGATCGGAGAATGGTTTGACAGTCTGCCTATCCCCCAGCTGGCCAAAGATATAATTTTCGTTGTAGTGGTGGTGGGAGCCATATCCCTCCTCTCCCAGATAACTCTGGGCCTCTGGACGCCTATGGTGGCTGTGGAGTCGGGAAGCATGGTGCCCAATCTCAATGTGGGAGATATTATCCTCGTTCAGGGGGCAAGCCGCACCGAGGTGATTCCCTGGGATGAGGGAGAAAAGATGAACTACACTGCATTCAACAATCCTGGGGACGTCATCCTCTATCGGCCTTATGGCAAGGAGAGCCTGAACCTCTTCGACCAGCTCAAAATGGTCCTGGGAATGCCTCCCGGCCAGGGCAAGGCCATACCCATAATCCATCGTGCTCTATATCACGTGGAGGAGAATGAGCCGATGTGGGAGGGAGGGCCTGGAGCGCCGTTTGCTGGCTATATCACCAAAGGGGATCATAATGAGGTCATCGACCAGATGGCAGGCCAGACCCTGGGCATGGCAAATATGTCGTACTTCGATCAGCATCGCGATGATATCATGCGGGTGGGCGATGACGTGTATCTGGACAAGAACACCGGCCTGCTCCTTTACCAGACCGAGAATGGAACCTTTGTGGGAGATGGGATCAGCTATCTGACCCCGGTGAAGGATGAGTGGGTCATAGGGGTGGCCAGGGTGAAGATACCATTGGTGGGCTACGTCAGGCTGCTGCCCAATATAATCTCTGATGAGATTCACAAGATAATCGGTTAAATAAAATAAATATAATATCCGGGTATCAATGGCCCTCTTCTGATGGGCCCGGATTCCACCTGGCCCGCACCGCCCAGTGGTCCAGGTGGAATGGCTCCAGGTTCATGATCTTAATAAGCTCCAGCCCTTCCAGCTTTTTTAGCTCTGACTGGAGAACTGCTTGAGGCGGGGCGGTCGTGTCCACCGAGCGGCTCTTGAGCATGAGACACAGCTCGCCTCCCTGGCCCAGGTACCTCGCGCAGTTGAGAGAGGCGATCTGGGCCTGATTCTTCTGAGCTACATCCTGGTAGACCAGATCCACCGGTTCCAGGAGAGGAGCATACTCCTCCGGCTTTGCCGCATCGGCGAGGATGGGAATGATGTTTTTGCGTCTCTCGCACAGCCGGACCAGGTCGCGCATGGAGCGGGCCGAGAACTCCACCGCATAGACCAGGCCTTCTGAGACAATATCCGCCACGTGGCTGACGGTGGTGCCAGTGGATGCTCCCAGGTAGAGTACCCGGGAGTTGCTCTTCAAGGGGAGAGTCTGCCATTTTCCCTTCAGGATGAGGGCGGCGAGCTTCGAGCGATATGGGTCCCAGAGGCGATATCCATTGTGGATGCGTTCGCCGTAAACGGGCACGGGATCGGACGATCTCGTCGCTAGCCGCGCACCATCCCTTTCATGCAGGATATATATCCCTGGAGCAATCTCTTCCGGTGGCATCGGGATATTGCTTTTCTCTTGGGTGCCAACTTCTCGATGCAGAGCCTACAGCTCCTTTCCCATGGAGGTGGTGGTCAGTTTGACATGCTTCACACCCTTCAGGGACATCATCTTCTCCGCCGCCACTCTCACATCCTTGCCCTCTCCCCGCAAGACAATCACCTCCAGGCAGTTGTCGTGGTCCAGATGGACATGGAGGCTGGACTGGATGATATCGCCCGAATCATGCTGGATCTCAGTCAGATTCTCCACCAAGCCCCTTTGGGAATGGGAATAGACCAGGGTGATGACCCCTACTCTCTCCCCCTGCACGTCGCTCATCCATTCGTAGTGGACGATGTAGTTTCTGATTGCATCCCTTATACCCTCGGAGCGCGAGGAGTAGCCGCGCTTCAATATTATCTCGTCGAACCTGGAAAGAAGCTTTTCAGGTAGCGAGACGCCTATCCTCATTAATTCCTGTTCCATGTATAATCGCGTTTAAAATACAGGTGATATTTAGTAATAAGCTTTATGGAGCAAAATCATAATTGCAGAGATATTAAACCATGGGAACCATAAAGATTTTCCCCTTGCCTGGCTAAGATAATGGCATATGCCAGACATCGCACTCATCGGCCAGAGGACTCTGCTCTTCGAGAAGCTCTTCCAGGATGTAGGGGCCAGCTACCAGTTCCTGTCGCCAAACATCCTGGGAAGCCCATTTTTGCCCCAGTACAAGATGGTGATGATTCCCTCCGGCTTTGCCAATCCGGATTATTCCCAGATCCTTCCCGGTCTGGAGAGGATGAAATCGAATATAGAACGCTTTGTCATGAATGGCGGGGTGCTGACGGTGTTCGGCCCCCTGGTCCCGGAGCATGACTTTGATTGGCTACCTCTCCCCCTGAAATACAAGTGCGAAATGAGCACTCAGAGTGTCAATCCCTCTGAGGGGGATTGCTCCTGCCTGATCTGCACCACCAACCCGGAGTGCGACGGCTACCTCATTCCAGGAGAGGGCTTCGAGACGGTGATAAAGGACGATAAGGGCAGGGCCATTCTGGTCATGGCCAGGCACGGAGAGGGTCTCATTGTGGTCACCACTGTGCATGAGTTTCCTGCGGCAGAGTACATAAGGTGGGCTTTGGAGTTGGCCAGGCCCGCCCGTATATGAGGGATGCGGCGGCGATGCCAGACTGCAGTCCTGAGAAAGAGCATCTCCTGATCAAAAAGAAGAGCAAGCTGCGCCAGGAGGTCGAGGATTTGCTGGAACAGAAGGGATTAGTCATGGAAAGGAGGATCTCTGTGATAAATTTGGATAGTGGAGAAGCTCATTACTTTGAAGACTATGCGGCATCCATGGAGTTCCTGAAAGGCAAGAAGGGAAGGTGGTATATTACTACACCTGGTTTAAGGCACTCCAGAAAAGATCGCTAATGCCGCAGATAACATTCTTCTATATTTATTCAATAAGATTTATTTTAAGTGATCGCTGCTATATGCAAATGTAGTTCTCCATGTCGGAATCCTCTCGCATCACCTCAAGCGCGCCAAGAGGTCTTTGGTTTTTGAGGTTATTGCAGCTTGCATCCCTTGTTTCCTCCTGGAGGGATAAGTTTCCTCATCGATGCTTAAAGCCAGAGCATCCAGCGCTTCAATAGCCTCTGATTCATCTATTCCCCTGATCCGGCAGACTTCGGGCAACACCTCTTTGGGATCTTTTTGTTTAGATTTGGCGAGTACTATGGTCTCCCTGCATACCGCGGCATATTTGCGAGGAAGCTCCATCCGTCCAGGAAACTCAGGGTCCCAGGATCTGGCCGCCCTAGCGATCAGCTCGTCTTGAGAATGTGAAGTCTTAGACCTCACTAAATGCAAGATCTCCATGCTATTTACTCCAATCATGATCAATAACATTTATTAATTAAGAAGTTTTCGCCAATCTCGTTGAATTTATCAAAAACAAAAAGATAATTATCATGTTGTGCGTTTGGTTGCAGGTGACGTCTGCTGAAATCATCGCCGGAAAGCAGTAGCAAAAGGTATATTTCTTCCAGCAATATTCACCATCTCGTATGTTGGCGGTTTTCAGCCACTCCTGTGCGCGACCAGGGATTCGATAGACTCCGAACTCACATCTACGAGTCGATATGCATTAACTCAGGCGACTTATCAATTACACTGTTATTATCATTAAATCTATATTCCTAAATTCAATATTTACAAGGATCATCATCTCACTGAGCTAGTAAATTAATTTAGTTTCAATTGACACGATAAATTATTGACTAAGTGCAGATAATTGTTCGCAGAGACTCGTCGAATCTATATATATTTCCAATTAAGAATATACATATCGTCGAACACGGCTTCGAAAACTACATATATAAGTATTATCAACATTATCAGTGATGATTATCCCATTTCTTGTCGTTGGAATTATAATAGCGAGCACAATTCTAGTGTGCTCGTACAGAGCTATCTATGGACCGGGGACGTTCAACCGTATCGTTGCTGCGAATGTGATAGGCACGAAGGCGATTGTGCTCTTGATCGTGGTGGGCTATATCATCGAAAGACCGGAATTCATCGACATTGCACTCATGTATGCTGTAATTGCATTTATTGGAACGATAATTATCGCCAAATATGCAGAAAGAGGAGAACTATGCTTGCGATAGACTTGGTAGCTACAATGTTTTTGGCGGCAGGAGCCTTCTTCATGATAATTGGAACAGCTGGGCTGTTGAGGTTTCCTGATTTCTATACCAGGTTGCATGCTACGGGAAAATGCGACACACTTGGACAGATCCTCATAATAGTAGGTTGCATGACCTATGAAGGATTGAGCTTTATCACGATTAAACTGATCTTCGTGTCGGCTTTTTACCTGTTGGTCGGTCCTACAGGTACGCATGCCTTGATGAAAGCTGCATATGCTAGCGGCTTGCCGGTTTGGAGGAAGGGCGACAAGAGGATGTGATGGAGAGATGACAGCTATGAAAAAAGAAAGCATGGCCTTCTCAATCGCCCTGACTTTTTGCGTCATGTTCGCATTCTGGATGCTCATATCAGCCTGGACCATTTATCTTCTCGAACCCTACGATCTCTTAAAAGTATCGTCAAGAGGTATATTGGCAGCATTGATTGTCTCATTCCTCACCTACGAGATCTTCGTGCCCAGCCGAGGCGAGAATGTGCTCTTGAAGATACGAAGATTAATTCCTTATATCGGATGGGAGTTATGGCAAATTTATCTGGCCACTATTGATGTGACAAAACGTGTCCTGGGCATTCTGCCGGTAGACCCCAGAATCATAGAATTTGATACAACTCTGAGAAGCGACTTCGCCCTAGTCACATTTGCAAACTCCATCACATTGACTCCAGGGACAATAACCATAGATATCGAGCCTGAGAAAGGGAGATACATAGTGCATGCCATTGCCAAAGAGCCTGCAGAATCTCTTACCGTAGACCAGACCATGCAAAAAAAAGTGGGTCATGTCTTTATGGAGGAATAAAGGAGGCAAAGAAATGATACTTCCTATTGACTTATTGTTACTGTTATTCCTTCTTATTATTGCCGTGGCAGCGTTATGGGTAAAGGACCTTTTGGCTGCCATCGTCCTGATGGGCGCTTATAGCTTTATTATGGCCAATGTTTGGCTGCAGATGGGCTCATGCGATGTAGCATTTACCGAGGCGGCAGTAGGTGCCGGTGCCTCGACTGCCCTAATGATGGCCTGTTTATCGAGAGTGCCGAGGTGGGAGAAGAAATGAAACCATCCGCAATGAAACCACTGACGATATCGGGATTCATTACCGCCATCCTCTTGATTGCCTTGTCGATATATGTGGTCGAGGACCTGCCAGCTTTCGGTGATGAGAATTCTCCTGTTAATAAATATGTGAAGCTTTTCAACGTTGATGCCGATGGCCTGGTGGAGAGCTTAAATGCAGGCATTCTTCCTTTGCAAATCAAAATCAAAATAGAAGATATGGGATTTAATAAAGAGGAGAATTATCCAACCCTGGAAGAGGGGAATTACAGGATCGAGTGGAGCGAAAAGGGATCGTTCGAGGGGGGTCGGCTCTCAGAAGGGGGTTGGGATGTTCTTATCAATGAAGGCGAGATATTTTATAATGAACCTATACGATATTATTTTATTAAAGAAGAAAATAGAAATTTGACCGTCTACAGATATAATTTTCCGGTTAGGATCAATGAACTGACTGAAGAGGAGACGGCCACCATAAACATCGTGACTGCCGGGCTTGCTGATTACAGAGGTTACGATACAATGGGCGAGGAGACCGTCATCCTCACCGGCGCTATTGGCGTTATATTGCTGCTGAGGAGGCGAGGGAGACTATGACCCAGGAGAAGAGGGCATATAAAAGGGATGTCGTAATTGAGGTGACGGCGAGTCTGATGTTCCCTTTTATCTTGTTATTTGGGCTCTATGTTATGATGGGGACGGGTGGGACTGGAGGCGGATTTCAAGGTGGGACAATACTCGCCACAGGATTCATCCTTTACATAACCGTCTTTGGCACGGACAAAGGCAGAGAAAAAATGCCCGAGTCAGTGAATGTTTTCTTCAAGAGCTTCGGCTTGTTCCTGTATAATGGTGCCGGTTGGTTGTGTATCCTTTTCAGCCTCGCCACTGCGCAGTGGCTTAATATGCCCGCATTTTGGCCTGTGACGGAATTTACAGGCATAGCAGGAGCTAGGGGGTTTCTAATAGCATACATGATCTCTGTGGGGATTGGATTGACGGTGATGGCGTCATTCGTCTCTCAATATTTCGACCTGTCTATGAAAGAGGATGATGAGATGGACGGTGATGAAGGATGATGGAATGGCTAATTCAACACGTCCTCGAAAAATATAATTTCTGGATTGCCATGCTCATCATCATCATAGGCCTTACTGCAACGATAGTAAAGGAGAACTTGCTTAAAAAGCTCATCGGCTTAAGCATATTTCAGACGGCTATGTTCCTTTGGTTTGTATCCCTTGGAGATGTGGGGCGGAATATTTTAACCACCTGGGGATTGAAAACGGGAACTCCGCCCATTTTATGGGAACAAGCAGCAGAGAAAGGCTACATATACGTTAATCCGCTGCCTAATGTGCTGATGCTGACGGGAATTGTGGTGAGCGCAGCCACAACCGCAGTCGCCCTAGCCATTGTGATAAGAATATATCAAAAGTATGGGACCATAGAAGAGGACGAGATAATAGAGAAAGAGAAGGAATTTGAGCGAGTGGGGGGGTGATGTGAGAAATGTATCCAGTTGAACATTTCCCCGTGCTCATAGTCGGACTGGCATTGTTTTGTGGCTTTACTATGCTGCTTGCTGGATACACGAGCAGGAGGCTGCCCTTCTTCATGTCTTTGGCCATGAACTCGGTCTTCCTCATCATGTCTCTATTCATATTGGATCATGTCCTTACAGTGGGACCCATCCGCTACTGGCTGGGGGGGTGGAGGCCGCCCTGGGGCATTGAGTACGTTGTAGATGCGATGAATGCCTACCTGCTGATCATAGTTATATCAATAGTTATATTAGGATTAATATATTCTCGTGGTAACGTAAGGCATGAGATAGAGGAAAGGAAGCATGTCACCTTCTATACCCTTGTCCAGCTCATGGCTGCCGGGATGTACGGAATAACCGTTACTGGTGACCTGTTCAACATGTTCATATGGTTGGAGATTGCGTCCTTGACCGCATATGCATTGATAGCTGTGGCCGGTGGAAGAGCATTGCGGCCGGCTTATAATTATGTGATAATGGGTTCCATCGGTGCAGTCTTATACATCTTTGGCGTTGGTTGGATTTATTCCGTCACGGGCACCCTCAATTTCGCTGATATGAGGCTTTTGCTTCCACTCGTATATGACAGTAGAGCAGTTCAAATGGGCTTTGCCATGATTGTTGTGGGTGTTATGATAAAGGCATATATTTTCCCTCTTCATTTATGGCAGCCCGATGTGTATACCTATGCGCCGTCCACTATAAGCTCAATGATGGCTTCAGTGCATGTGAAGGTCATGTTTTACATGCTTCTTAGGATGTTTTACTCCGTCTTTACATTGGATTTCATTAGACATTATATCGGTCTAGATTTGTTGATATGCTGGGTTGCGGCGATAGCCATATTGGCCGGTTCAATTTGGGCCATTAAGCAGAGAAATCTGAAGAGAATGCTCGCCTACTCCTCGGTATCACAAATGGGGTATATACTCTTGGGGTTGGGGCTGTCTCCCTTATCTCCTTGGGGGCTGGTTGGCGTTGCGGCTCACATACTAAATCATGCCATAGGGAAAGGCTGTCTCTTCATGTGCGCCGGCGCTATCAGTCAGCAAGAGGGACTGAGGGACATAAGGGACTTTGAGGGCCTCGGGAAAAAGATGCCGCATGTCTGTGCAGCCTTTACTATTGCCGCACTCTCGATGATAGGAATTCCGCTTACTGCGGGATTCGCATCCAAGCTTTTCTTGATCGTTGCCTCCCTGGATGCCGCACAATACCCCTTCGTGGCCGTATTGCTGCTAAGCGGCCTCCTCAACCTGGTATATTTTTGGAGGGTGATTGATCAAATGTACTTTGTGAAGCACAAGGGGACAGAGAATGCGGCAGAGGTCAGAGAAACGGGCAAATCTCTCCCGCTCTCTATGGTTGCACCGATACTGATCCTGGCGTCTCTTTGTATCATAATGGGCATCATCTGGCTCACAAATATTCCTATGCCTTTGATTAATCACATATTATCGAATCTGAGAATGGGGGTGACGCTCTAATGGAGCTAATGACGCCGCTTTTTGCCATCCTGTGCCCAGCGATCGCGGCCGCTTTAATTCTGCCATCCCGGAATCATCCCAACATAAGAGAGGCTTGGACAATAGCCGCAAGCTTAGCGATGTTCCTGCTCGTTCTGTCCATGGCACCATTGATCGTGAAAGGAGAGACGATAAAACTCATCTTATTCCAGTCGATGTTCAAGGATATCTATATTGGATTCAAGGTTGATGCCTTTGGCGAAATCTTCGCCATAACTGCATCCTCCCTCTGGGTGCTGGTCTCCATTTACTCCATAGGATATATGCGAACGCTCAAGGAGCATGCTCAAACTAGATACTACTTCTCATTCTGCTTTGCCATAATGGGTGCGGTGGGTGTTGCGTTATCGGCAAATTTGGTTACTCTGTTCATATTTTTTGAGATAATAACAGTCTCTACCTACCCACTGGTGATTCATGAGCAGACGCCGGAGGCACTGCGGGCAGGGCATAAGTACCTGGCCTATCTGATGCCAGCAGGCGCCTTCCTCCTTTTCGGCATCATGATCACTTATTACCTGGCAGGCACTACGGATTTTACCCCCAGCGGGATAAGGCAACTCGCTGATGCCTCACCACTGGTAGTAACCGTGCTATTCTTCGCCTTCCTTCTAGGATTTATGAAGGCGGCGTGGATGCCCTTTCATTCCTGGCTGCCCTCGGCGATGATTGCACCTTCGCCCGTGAGCGCGCTACTGCACGCCGTGGCTGTGGTCAAGGCGGGAGTCTTTGGAATCGTGCGCATAGTAGGCTACGTCATAGGTATGGACCTGATGCAGGAGCTGGGGCTTTGGCTGATCCTGGCAGGCATTGCCGGCTTCACCATGATCGTTGCCTCCTTCTTCGCCATCACCCAGGACAACCTCAAGAGGAGGCTAGCCTACTCCACCATAAGCCAGTTATCCTACATAATCTTGGGTGCGGCATTGCTGACCAGAGACAGCATGCAAGGGGCGATGTTACATATCCCATTCCACGGATACATGAAGATAACCCTCTTCCTTTGTGCCGGTGCCATATTGGTGGCTACAGGTAAGACGAGAATAAGCGAGATGGCGGGAATAGGGAAGAGGATGCCCCTGACCATGCTCGCATTCAGCATAGCAGCCATAGGCATGGCAGGAATCCCCCCCGTTTGCGGATTTATCAGCAAATTGTATCTCTGCCTGGGAGCATGGGCAGTGGGCTCTCCATATGGGATGATATTCTTAGCAGTTATCCTGATAAGCTCTTTGCTGGATATTGTTTATTTCTTTCCTATAATACTGACAGCGTTCTTCAAGAAACCTGCTGAGGATATCAGCGTATTTGGAGAAGAAAAGATGAAGGAGGCACCACCGTTGGTGGTCGTCCCCTTGACAATAACTGCAATTTTTTCCCTAATATTTTTCATATATCCAAATATGTTCTATATATATGATTTGGCAAAAATGGCTATATCAGAGCTGTTCGGAGGTGTATGAAAGAATAATCCAAGACAGCATCAGAATGATAATTATAGGCAGATATATTGGGATTGATGATAGAAAATATGGAGAATGCATCGATTCGGACATAAGGGGGATGCATGATTATAGGGAGATTTGTGATTGTGCTGTGGATGGCGATATGCTTAGCATCAGCCAATCCCGATACGACGACTACCGGCCAGCTTAACACATTCCCCAGCGGCCCAATTCCTCAAGAGGAATGGAACAGAACCTATGGCGGCTCCAGTGACGATGTGGGCACCTATGGCCAGCAGACCAAGGATGGCGGCTACATCATTACCGGCTATACCTCCTCTTATGGCGCCGATGCACCATTTTCCTGGCTTATCAAAGTCCAGCACAGGGGAGATCTCTGGCTGATAAAAACGGATGCGGAGGGACAAAAGGAATGGGATAGAACATACGGCGGCCTGGGAAAAGATCTGGGCTTTTTCGTCCAGCAAACTAAGGATGAGGGGTACATCATCGTGGGAGGAAAGAAGTCCTTTTGGATTATCGGCAGTTATGACTTATGGATTATAAAGACCGATGCAAAGGGGAATGTCTTGTGGGATCGAACCTTTGGAGGATCCGGCGAGGATTTGGGGTTCTCAGTGCAACAAACCAATGATGATGGGTACATCATAGCAGGTTACACGTCATTTACCAATGGCAAGAAGGCCTGGATCATCAAGATCGATTCGCAAGGAAACAAGCAGCTGGATATGGCCACGGGCAGAGCGGATTCAGAGGCCGCATCGATCGGGCTGACCAAAGACGGCGGCTATATCATTACAGGTTACACACCGTCTTCTGGATCCGGCAAAGAGGATGTATGGCTGATAAAGACCAATTCGAAGCTGCATTGGGATTGGCTCAAAACCTTCGGTGGACCTAACCGGGATTTGGGTTTGTCAGTGCAGGAAACGGAAGATGGCGGGTATATCATTGCTGGCTTAACAGAGTCCTTTGGTGCGGGAAAAGGAGATGTCTGGCTAATAAAGACCGACCCGAAGGGAGACCGAGAATGGGATAGAACCTTTGGGGGGAGCAATTTTGACTCCGGTGCTTCTGTGCAGCAGACGAGAGATGGCGGGTATATCGTCACCGGTTATAACACCACAACTATCGACAATGTTGGTAGCTATTCCCGGCTGTTCAACTCTGACAATATTGGGCGTGTATGGTTGATAAAAACCGATTCAGAGGGGATTGAGCTGTGGAATGAGACGTTTGGCGGCACCCGCAATGACTGGGGAAATTCCGTGCAGGAGACGCGGGATGGTGGCTATATCATAACCGGCGTCACCGAGTCTTATGGCGCAGGAAAGGAAGATGTCTGGCTGATAAAAGTAAGATAAGAGAGATGATGATGGGATGTCAGGAGAGAGATCGATGGAAAATACCGCAGAAGAAGAGAGGGAAACGAGGGCGAGAAGCGAGTACTTTTGGCATACCTATTACGGCTTTCCCTCGGAGATGCTCGGCTGGGCCTTGCTAGTTGTGACGCTGTTATTCTCTGCATTCGTGATATCAGTAGCTATGGGTATGTTATGATAATTATTGGAAATGAGGGATCAATTATATCCAAGATGAGGAGATGATGAAAGTGGATTTATTACTCGCAGTTCTCGCCATATTGGGCATTATTGGATATGTATTTCTCTTTCTCGGGACCGCTGAGCCACGTCACCGGCACGGGAACCTATTCCTCACAATCGTTGCGTTCTCCCTCATAATAATGGTAATAGCTGGCTTATTTGTTCAGTGGCCCGTCGAGTTCGCATGGCAAGAAGTGACGGCATTTTATGCTATATTCGGTTTCTCTGCATTCACCTTCCTCATCTATGCCGCCAAGGGATTGCGTCTTTGGCTCTCGAAAGATGAGGACTATTATAAGAAGAAGGGGGTGTGAAGCTGATGATCGGCTGGTTGCATCCTGGATTTATACTGATCATAGGAGCGTTGCTCATACCGCTCTTCAAAGGTAAGTGGAAGCAGGCATATTTAATTATTCCTCCCTTAGCAGCGCTAATAGACGTAATACTCATGTATACGGGAGTGTTTGGAGAAATTCCCTTCTCTTCATGGCATCTGCCATTCTTGGGATATGATCTCGTCTTCGGAAGAGTGGATAAACTGAGCTTTCTATTCGCATTGGCATTTAGCCTGGCCTCCGTCCCGGTCATGATCTATTCGCTTCATGTAAAAAGTAGCAGCGAACATATGTGCCAGCTAGTATATGCGGGAAGTGCGCTGGGAGTAGTCTTTGCCGGTGACTTAATAACCTTATATTTCTTCTGGGAGATAATGTCGGTCGCGTCCATGCTCGTTATCTGGCATGGTGCGACGGAGAACGCGCATAGTGCCGGGTTTAGATATATCATGTGGCACATTGCTGGAGGCATAATCCTTCTGGCAGGAATTGTCATATATATAGCCAGCACTGGCTCAATAACCTTTGATGCCATTGGCTGGAATTCGGGCAGTACTTATCTGGCTGCTATGTTAATCTTCTTAGGGTTTATTATAAATGCTGGCGTTCCTCCGCTGCATGCCTGGCTACCTGATGCTTATCCCGAGTCAACTGTTACGGGATCTGTATATTTGAGCATCTTTACAACCAAGTCCGCCGTGTATGTTTTAGCGAGGGGTTTCACTGGTTTTGGGCCTTTGATGTGGCTGGGGGCAATTATGGTTATATATCCTATATTTTATGCCGTCCTGGAGAATAACTTGAGGAGGGTTCTCTCCTATAGCCTCATCAACCAGGTGGGTTTCATGCTATGCGGCATAGGAATGGGCACAGCTCTTTCCCTCAATGGCGCGACTTCTCACGCTTTTGCCCATATCATCTATAAGTCACTGCTCTTTATGAGCGTGGGAAGCGTGCTTTTTAGGACGGGAACTGCAAAGATCACCGACCTTGGCGGATTATATAAGACCATGCCGTTAACTACCATTTTCTGTTTAGTGGGAGCGGCATCAATTTCGGCATTTCCTCTTTTTTCCGGTTTTGTGACCAAAGCGATGGTCGTTCAAGCATCTGCATTTGGGGGTCTGGCAATAGTCTATGTTCTCTTGCAGCTTGCCTCCGCAGGCGTTTTCGAACACGCAGGCATAAAGGTTCCATTCTTCACCTTCTTTGGCCAAGACTCAGGCCTGCGGGTAAAGGATCCACCACTCAATATGCTATTCGGCATGGGGATAATGGCATTCTTATGCATCTTCATAGGCCTGTATCCGTATCCTCTATACCAGCTTCTCCCCTACCCCGTTGATTTCGATGCGTACACAGCACCCCATGTTATAGAATCACTTCAACTGCTGTTATTCGCTTCATTTGCGTTCTTCCTTCTCATAACCTCAGGAATATATCCTCCAGAGGGGAGGACAATTAGCCTCGATACAGACTGGCCATTGAGACTTGCTGGGGGGAAGTTTATATGGTTCGTAAAGGGGCCTTTGACGAGCTTCTCAAACTGGATGGACGGCAATGTCAAGAGGATAGCTGCTGATTTCTCTCTATTAGGAGAAGAAAAGGAAGAGAGAGTATTTATTGGAGTATCTGTGATGCTGGCGCTCTTATTCCTGGCGTTCTACTTGATCGTGGAGTTGCTATACCAGTGGATTTTCTCTTAGTCTCAGCGAAGGAGGAATGAGTATGCGATATAGCGGAGATACTACTATAGGATCGATGAAATGAAGGCAGAGCAAAGAAGAGAGCTGAGCCGAAGAGCTATCTAATATAAGTAACTATAAGTTTCAATGGTGATAGTATGCGAGTTCAATCACTTGGTTATATCCTGATGGCACTCATTACCCTGTGGATATATGTAACCACGGTAATAGATGCTGTTATTTAGGGGACTGAGAGGATATGGATGCTGATGAGGGATTAGTGTTTGCAGGAGCATCGCTTGGGTTAAGCATGCTGATTGTTTGGGTTATTTTTATTATCATCCTTTTATGGAATGGGGGGGCAGGATGAAGCAACCGTAATCAGGTGAAGACTCAGGAGAACCTGTTGACCATTCTATTAAATAAGATTCGGATCAAAGACCCCCGGAGACGGCCGCTTGAACTGGCGAGCCCATCAGCTTGAGCGCGGCTATCTGGGAGAGAGGAAAATCCATCGTTGCCAGGGCTGCGCCTATAACTATTGAAATGCATCCGATTATTGCTAAGCTTGTGCGCACCCTGCGTTCAATGGGCAGGAGTCCGACTGCACCAAATAGTGCCAAGAATGCCAATACGGGTGAAATGGTCCATGCAAAGAGCCCTAGCACAGCTACGATTGCAGTGAGCAACGCTTTGAGAGAAGTCCCCTTTAAAAAAGAGCCCTCGGCCCAAATTGAAAACATCCTTCGCATGCCGTCATATCTCCATTACAGGCCAATTCAGCCCAATTTTCGATATCATAGATCAGGCCTTTGTTATACATTCTCCATATTAAATGGTTTTGGTAAACTACTCCGGCCTAAAGACCGGAGCTTTCAGTAGCCCTGAAAGGACTGCCTTGATGCTTGGAAGTCCTTCCGAGCCTCCAGGCCGGTCTACATAGCGGCCCAAGAAAGCTATATTCTTAGCACCATTGAAATCAGCATCGCCAGACCAACCACACACAGGACACTTGAAGCTCTTGCCATTCCTGATTCCATGCTCACCGCACTGATGGCACGTCTGGCTGGTGTATGCGGGGTCCACCAGAACCAGAGGAACACCCGCCGCGAGAGCCTTATAGCTAAGGAACTCCTTAAGCTGGTAGAAGGCCCAACCACTGACTTTTCGTCTATGGTTTTTTCCTGCTTTCTGGTTGACGCCTTCTCTAATTCCGGTTAGATCTTCCAGAGCTATCTTTGCAGGAATCTCCTGGGCTCTGGTCACAATGGCTTTGCTGATTTCGTGGTTGAT